>JACCDT010331816.1_pt1 | contig 38841 bp, 47 predicted proteins | sample 7446291 | NCBI WGS metagenome assembly JACCDT01 (sample SAMN15323446, study PRJNA562643) | freshwater metagenome | isolation source: river surface water | place: USA:Blue River Watershed | collected 2017-08-17
TAAAGCCTTTTTTTTTATAAGTCTAAATAACTCCAAATGTGGCAGCCTGCTTTTTAGCAAGTACCCAAAAGCTCTTTGAGAGCGATCTACGCTTCTTCGTAGATTAATTTCTTCAAAATAAATATATCTTACAAGTTCATATCTAAGAGAATACCAGTTTTCTTTCGACCCAACAATTTTTTTTAAAAGCCTCGAAAAAACAGAGGAGCTAAAGTCCATTATAGATAAGAAAAAAATTTCTGGTGTAATGACAGGGGTTTTATATGTTTCTGTTGCTTTAACAGCACAGCTTTTCATCAAAGCACAAACCTCCTCAGAAAAAGGCTTCTCAAAGCAAGAGCTCGAGTTCAAATTTTTATTTGTAAAAATAAAATTGGCAACACTTTTTGATGACCTATTTTTAGCGCCAATTGCCTTAGACCATGATTCTTCTGTTATTCCATAGCGCATTAAAACGTTTTGCAAGCTGCTTTTAGCTTTTATAAAAGCTAATATAACCTCCCCTAAAGAAAGCTGCTGCAAAAAGTCCTTTTGAAAACTAAAGTTAGCTTCGATTTCGTCTAACGTTAAAAATATTTCTTTTAAATCCGCAGAGAAAAAATCAAAAAAAGTGTTTTCACTTAACATAAAGCTTATAGCAGTGTAAGCTTGAAGCCTTCTACGTTTTTCTTTTTTTATTTCCCCAACATAGTCAGGAAGACTTTCTAAATAAGTTTTTTTTTTGTAATTTTGTTTTGCTTCCATTGCCACGCTATTATAGCTGTAAAATACTTTTGCTAATTAAAATTTTGTTAAAGAGAATTTATGTGGTATGCTTTATAGCAAAGTTATTATATATGATAATATGAGAGTAAAAAAAAGCCAAGAATTAATAAGCGACTTTGAAAGCAAGCATATAAAGAGCAATCGACTTTTTAGCGTGGGTGACTCTATTAGCATAGGTTATTCTCCTAAAGAAGGGGCAAACGTAGAAAACATGTCGGGAATTATTATTCGCGTTAAAGGACAAGGCCTAGGGAAAAGCTTTACTATAAAAAGCAGTTCAGAAGGTATAAATTTTGTCCAAACGTTTCCAATTTATTCCCCACTATTGCACAATGTTGAAAAAAAATTAAGCCACAAAGTTTGCCGCTCGAAACTTTACTATTTAAACAAATTGTTTAACAAAAACTTGAAAATAAAACCGTAAGCACCCAGCCGGATTCGAACCAGCGACGCCCATAGAGTATGGATTATGAGTCCAGTGCCTTCAACCACTCGGCCATAGGTGCTAATGCTCAAAAGAAGGGGATTTAGTAATCCTCTGAAAAAAAGTCATATTTGCGCTTATGCGCAACAATAGGCAAAGCAAATGACAGCAGCCCTTTAGCGCGTAATGTACGAATAGTTTTAGCTATTTTGTGCTGATATCTAGGAGAAGCTTGGGTTTTTTCCCTGCACTTTATTTTACCAGAGCTAGATAAAAACAGTTTCAAAAACCTTGGGTTAAGCTTTTTAGGTTTTGATCCATAGCTTTTTGCCCAAAAAGGTTCTGGCGTTAATAAATCTTCCATCTCGTCTTCAGACAAGCTTTCCGCAGGATTTAACTCACCTTTCCCAAAAGCAGAGCTCATGCTAAGTTTGTGCAGCTTTAGCCTAAGTCTAGGATAAGGACCCCAAGCAAGTTTAAGGCAAAAAAGAGGGTTGCCTTTTTTTTTGCGTTTAAGAGATCGAGTTTTACGCTTTTTAAAGCTAGATTTGTTTAATAGTGCTAAAGGTGAATTTGTTTTTTTAGCCAGCGCTTCCATAAAATTTTTACTTTATTTCTTTGTGTAAAGTGTGCTTATTACAAAACTTACAATGCTTAAGTATTTTAAGCTTTTCTGAATCGTTTCGCTTGTTTTTTGTTGTAGAATATCTAGAGACTCCGGCGGTTCTTTTGTTTGTGTTTGCCTTTTGGCGGCAGTCCAAACATTCAATTGTTATAACGGTACGAGATCCCTTTGATTTTGTCATATTATTTAAGCATAATTATATTAATTATAATACCAAAAATTTAAGTGCAAAATAAATTAAAAAAATAAAGCATGGCTACAAAAATAACAGCAAAAAAAAGCAAAAACAGAAAAGAAATTAATAAAAATAAAAAAAACCAGGGCATAAATCGCTCTTATATTTTTGCTGCAAAAGCTTTAATAAGAAAAGCTAAAAGAACGCTAAGTTTACCTGCGGATCCTGATCTTTTTAAAACAACAACAAAAGATAGTCTTTTACTTATTTTAGGTAAAAAATTATTTAGCGTGCTAGATAAAGCCGTAAAAAAAGGCGCTTTTCATAAAAACAAAGCCGCTAGAAAAAAATCTTGGTTTGCAAAGGTTTTTTTATCAAAAGCATCTATTTAAAAGCTTGAACCGCACCAAATTTTAAATACGCAAAAGGCTTTGTAACTAATTAATAAAACTAAGAAACAAAATGAAAAAACTATTTTTAGAAAACATGCAAAGCCTAATAGAAGCGCAGCAAGCAAGCTTCTATAATTTTCTTCAAAAGGGAGTTTACCACGAGTTAAGCAAGCTTCAAAACCCGTGGATAGACTATGATACGCAAGAGTTTATTTTTTTACGCACAAACGGAATAAAAATTAAAGGCCCTGATAAAAGCCTCCAAGATTGCCGATCCCGAAGATCTACTTACGCTGCTAACATCTTTGTAGAGTGTTACCGCTCCACAAAAACCTTTGGCATGCCAGCAGCAAAAAAAATAAGGCTGCATATGCTTTTAGCTAAAATTCCTTTGATGACTGAAGAAGGTAGCTTTTTAGTTGGTGGTATTGAAAGGGTCGTTGTAAACCAAATTATTAGAAGTCCTGGTGTTTACTTTAAAAAAGAATACGAGTTGGTAAAACTAAGTAAAAAATTCTCCTACTCAGCAACGGTGATATCAAATGGCGGCCATTGGACAAAATTCATTTTAAGCCCTTGTGGTAATAAACGCTACAAGTTTCATGTTGAGCTGAGTGGGTCAGTGATCAAACCTTTTGTAAAAGAAGGCGAAAGCCAAGAGTTCATTAATAGCCTTAAAAACGAATTGCCCATTTCATTATTTTTAAGACATTTTAAAATTGGGGCTAAAGAAGCCATGGACTCCTTTAAGGATCCTTCCGACTTAATCAAGGGAGATATATTATTAGGCAACCAAAAAGAGACCTTATTTGTTGACGGAGAAATTTTGGAAAAGTTAAAGATTCGATTATTTAATAAAGATGTCGGTTGCCTTTCTGTTGGAGAAGCCGGCAGAATTCGAGCAAACAAAAAGCTAGGACTAAATTTACCTAAAACTGCTGAGGTGATAACGGGCCCAGACTTGTTGCGCATACTAGATAAGCTTATTGAGCTAAAATATTCTGAAGATCCATCAGATGACATAGATCACCTAAAAAATAAACAGGTTAAATCAATAGGGGAATTTATCCAAAAGATAATGGAGCTTAGTTTTAATTCATGCATAGGCTCAGAGCACAGTATTTTGGGACCTAAAGAAGGCTTTTACTTTGATTGTGTCATGGCCTCTGCCGAAGAAATATCAAACTCTGTAATAGACTTTTTTAAGTCAAGTGAATTAGCCCAATTCATGGACCAAACGAACCCTTTAGCTGAAAATACTCAAAAAAGAAAAATCACTGTTTTTGGACCAGGAGGACTCACAAGAGATAATGTAAGCATTAAAATTAGAGATATTCACCCAAGTCAATATGGTAGGTTTTGCTCCGTTGAGACGCCGGAAGGTGAAAACGCAGGCCTTGTGACTTCAATAGCCACATTTTCTAGAATTGATGCTTTCGGATGGATGAATGCGCCATATTTCGCGATTAAAAATAAGCGTGTTTTAAAAGACAAAAATCCCATTTACTTGGATCCAGATCAGGAGTCTTTGCTTAAAGTTGCTTTTTGTGATACATCTTTGAGCAAAAACAGGGAGATAAGAAACGAGCACTTGTCTACAAAAGATGGCATGTTTTTTGGTGTTCTTAAAAAAAACGAAGCCGACCTTATAGCTACAGCGCCTTCCCAGCTTCTATCAATTGCCACGTCTCTTGTTCCTTTTCTTGAACATAATGACGCCAGCAGGATACTTATGGGATCCAACATGCAGCGACAATCAGTTCCTTTGCTTTACCCGCAAAAAGCTATCGTGGGGACAGGGCTTGAGGCTATTGTTGTTCTAGGTTCTGGAATGCTTATCAGAAGCTATTGTGAAGGATATGTAAACTCTGCAAACTCGAGTTATATAGAAATTCTTGATATTAAAAGGGCTCAAAATTTGAGATACTATTTACATAAGCAAGCAAGATCTAACCAAGAAACTTTAAAGGTTCAGAAGCCTGCTGTGTGGCAAGGTGAAAAAGTTTTTTCAGGTCAAATTATAGCGGACTGTGCGAGTTCAGTTGACGGTGAGCTATCTTTAGGCAGAAACTTAACAATTGCTTATATGCCATGGGAAGGCTACAACTACGAAGATGCCATTGTTATTAGCGAAAGACTTGTAATTGAGGACTGCTTGACGTCAGCTCATATACAAGAGCACGAAATAACTTTTTCATCCATAGACGCAAGTTTAAAAGAAGATCTTAGCTTTTTACCGGAACTAGACGCCCAAAATCTTGACGAAAACGGCATAATTAAAATAGGCACTTATGCTCAATCGAATGACATACTTGTTGCGCATTTTGTAGAGTCCAGCGAACCAATTAGTGGTGAAAGAAGACTTGAATTAGCCATAAAAGGGTTAGGCAATCGCGACCTAAAAGATGTTTCGTTTAAAATGCCAAAAGGCTGTGGCGGTAGAGTAGTTGATGTTAAAGCCACTATTTATTCTGAAGTCGATTTTGATGATGAGGGTAACAAAAATCGGGTATATTTTAAAAAATTTAAAATTTTTGTAGCTCAGGCACGGAAAATTGAAATTGGGGATAAACTTGCAGGAAGACATGGAAATAAGGGAGTTATCTCTAGAATTTTGCCCAGACAAGATATGCCTTATTTGCCAAATGGCAAACCTATTGACATTATATTCAATCCTCTCGGTGTTCCCTCTAGAATGAATGTCGGTCAAATCTTTGAATGTTTGTTAGGTCTTGCAGGTGAGTCATTAGGCAAGCGATTTAAAATAAGGCCTTTTGATGAAATTTATGGCCTAGAAGCATCACGAACTTTATCGATTCAAAAACTAAAACAAGCTTCTATGATAGAAGGAAAAAATTGGATTTTTTCAGAGCTATCACCAGGCAAACTTTTAGTGAAAGATGGAAGAACCGGCGAATTTTTTGATAACCCAGTCATAGTTGGCAAAAGTTACATATTAAAACTTATTCATTTAGTCGAAGACAAAATTCACGGAAGATCAATTGGGCCCTACACAATGATTACAGAGCAACCTTTAGCCGGTAAGTCTTCTAATGGGGGCCAACGCTTTGGTGAGATGGAAGTTTGGGCGCTTGAAGCTTACGGAAGCGCTTACACGCTTCAAGAGCTTCTTACTATAAGATCTGACGACATTATAGGTAGAGAAGGCATGTACGAACACATTGTTTCTGGAGGTGCTATTGAGCAACCAATGCCTTCTATACCGGAGACTTTTTTAGTTCTTGTAAGAGAGCTAAATTCATTAGGGCTCGATTTTTCAGCTAAAAAAATAGAAGGAGATAGCTTTTTCTCCCTGACGAAAGTTAAATTGGTAAATATTTTTGAAAGCGCTCAAGCTAATTTAGAATTAAAAAGCTTAAACTTAAGAAAAAAAGTGGAGCGCCTTGTTCTTGACTTAAAATAAATAAAAGGTTTAGCATTAATTTAAGGCTAAGTCTTTTAAAAGCAAGCATAAAAAGCATGAAAAACGCAAAAATTAAACCAGAAATAAACCAAACAGAATCTTTAAACTTATCTTTTGATTTCGTAAAGATAAATTTAGCTTCGCCAGATAAAATAGAAAAATGGGCCAAAAGGAGAATGCCGCTTAAGCAGAGCTTCGGCGAAGTTTTTAACCCAAGTACAATCAGCACCAAAAAAAAAGAGCCCGAAGAAGGCGGGCTTTTTTGCCCAAAAATTTTTGGACCCATAAAAAACTGGAGATGCTCCTGTGGAAAATACCAAGGAATCTTAGTTGGAAAGGTTTGCGAAGTTTGCAACGTTGAACTAACCGAATCTAGAGTAAGACGATATAGAATGGGTTATATAAACTTAGCTTCACCAATAACACATTTTTGGTATATGCAAAGTGTTCCAAATTACTTAAAAATGTTCTTACAAGTGGTGAACGGATCCTTCGATGAAAAGAAAATAGATGAAATTATATACTATAAAGGACTTGAGTGCTCAACTGATGACGAAAACATCCTTAATAAAATTTCAAAAAAAGACCTTTTAAAGAAAGATATAGAAGAAAAAAATTGCGTGAAAGAAGATTTTTCTGAAGAAAAAGATGACGACGAAACAGAAACTTTTCATACAAAACCTCGTAAATTCCGAACTTTTGGACACGCTCTAGAAGGATCTGACTTAATTCTAAGCCTTCTCGAGTCTATTAGTCTTCGCCACAGCATTGGTGAAATTAAGCGCATTATTAGTCTTTATGATCGAGTTGGTGAAAGGGCGCCTTTCTTGCGAGTCCTTAGATTACTTGAAAATTTTAGATCAACAAACACAAAGCCTAGCTGGCTTGTGCTGACAAAATTGCCGGTATTGCCGCCATCTTTACGACCTTTTGTAGAAACAGAAAACTCGAAATTAATAGCGGCAGATGCAAACGAGCTTTACAAAAATGTGCTTGTACAAAATAATCGAATTCTTGAAACAATTTCACCTGAAAAGTCTGCGAGCATTATGCAATTTCGCCAATGCAAAAAAATGCTTCAAATGCGTTTAGATTGCTTAATTGATAACGCGCATCTGCCAACTTTAAAGCAACTCTGTCTAAATGATGTGCCCCTCAAAGGTTTAACAGAAGGTTTAGAAGGCAAAGAAGGTAGATTTAGACACACATTGCTGGGCAAACGTGTTGATTATTCGGGACGATCTGTTATAATTTCCGGACCAGGACTTCGCTTGGATCAATGTGGTATACCTTATGGCATCGCTGTTGAAATCTTTAAACCATACTTAATGAACGCATTGCATCATGTTGGGTCTGAAAGCTCTGACTTTAACACTAAAACTGCTGATTTTATCATAAAAACTAATCAGGCACTGGTTTGGCGCATGCTTGAGGTTTTAATGAAAAAAAATTATGTTTTACTAAACAGAGCACCAACATTGCACAAATTCGGGATACAAGCGTTTCAGCCAGTTCTTGTACTTGGCAAAGCAATCCATTTGCATCCTTTGGTATGCTCAGGGTTTAACGCAGACTTTGATGGGGACCAAATGGCTGTGCATTTGCCTTTGTACGGCTCTAGCCAACTTGAAGCTCACAGTTTAATGAGGCCTTCCGGCAACATACTGTCACCTTCAAATGGAAACGTCATTTTAAAGCCTGCCCAAGATATGGTAATTGGTTCTTATTACTTAAGTTTGATGCATAAAAACAAGCTTTGTGAATATGCAAAATACTTTGGATCCGCAAAAGAAGCGATCGCGGCCTTTTATTCAAAAAAGCTAAAAATTCATGACAATATATTAGTTAAACAAGATCTCTTCAACTCGTTAAAGCTTCTCGACAATAAACTAATTTTAGTATCTGATCTTGAAAGTCTTTGTGAGCAAAAAATAAAAATTTTAAAGAAGATCAAAAATAAAAGTAAAATTTACATATTTACAAATATTGGTTTAATTGTAGGGTTTGAGCTACCCAATAAACTTTACAAATTGTCAAGCTTGTATATCGAAACAACGCCTGGAAGGCTTATCTTTTGTGAAAATATTAACTCAATCTTTAATATATTCGGCCTATGATGCTAACAAACACTCTAACAAAAAAAAATTTGGAGCAAATAATACATGAGTCCTTTGTTAAGTTCGGAGGGCCTTTTTGTTGTTTACTTCTTGATTCCTTAAAATTTTTAGGGTTTTATTACGCAACCGCTGCTGGGATTTCCATATCTGCAGAAGATTTAAAAATACCTGCAGGAAAAAGAAGTCTTGTGCACAAAGCTGATGCTAATATTGGTTTCGTAAGCAGACAATGGAAACAAGGACTAATTTCTTCCGATGAAAGATTTCAAGCAATTATTGGCGAGTGGAATGCAACGACCGAGTTGATAAAAAAAAAAATTTCGAGCTACTATAAAGATTTTGACCCATTCAACAACCTTTATGTTATGTCTTTTTCTGGGGCCCGTGGCAACATTTCTCAAGTTCGACAATTGATAGGGCTAAGGGGCCTGATGTCTGACCAAGAGGGAAACATTATTGACTTGCCTATAAAAAACTGCTTTAAAGAAGGTTTAACCTCAATAGACTATTTAATATCTTCGTATGGGGCACGAAAGGGTGTTGTAGATACAGCTCTAAAAACTGCGGACTCTGGTTATTTAACAAGGCGATTAATATATGTGGCACAGGACTTTATTGTGAGAGAATTAGATTGCGGAACCTCTAACAGCGTTTTAATTAATCTTTCCAAAAACAAATCTAAAAAAAATCTTTTGGGGAAATATTTAATAAGCGGCCACTCAATTGAGGAAAGCGCTGACTTTTTTAATGAAGTGCTTACAGAAAAAAGCCTAGAGCTTTTACTTTTAGCGAAAAAGTATTCAACTATTCGAATAAGATCTTCTTTAACTTGCGCGTCAAGCTTCTCTGTTTGCCAAAAATGCTATGGGTGGGATTTATCAAAGAGAGACCTTATTTCTCTTGGAGAAGCTGTAGGCATTGCAGCGGCACAATCTATAGGTGAGCCAGGAACTCAGCTGACCATGAGAACGTTTCATACTGGCGGTATTTTTACAGGGGAAGCCTTAAAGCAAACTTTGTCACCATTTTCTGGTAAAATTGTTAGCATGGAGGGACTAACCTTAAAAGAGTCAAGAACAAAAAGTGGGCTTATTGTAGAAAAAACTTTAAAGGAAGGGCTTGTTAAAATTGTCTCTTGGAAAGGTAAAGAAAAAATTTTATTAATCCCTGCAGGTTCTTTTTTTAGCAAACGAAAAAATAAATTCATTCAAAAAGGAGGCATTATTTCAGAGTCATCTTTAGAATCTGCTAATCTTGGAACAAAAAAACTAAGGCCTTTATTGAGCCCACTTGAAGGCGAACTTTTTGTAAAAAAAATTTATGTGCGAGGCACAGAGTCCGAAAATTTAAGACGCTGCGTGCACGAAGGGAGTGTATTAATACACGCAGGAAAAGCATTAAATGCGCCAAAAGAATACAAAACAAAGTTAACAACTCAATTACACATAGGGCAAAGCATTGGAAGCGCTAAGATCTCTTTTCCTTTTGAAGGCATTCTTAGACTAAATAAAAACAATATTCAACTTGTTAAATCGCGCGAAGTTTTTGAAATAGACTTTAGCAAACTTGGAGCGTTTTCTTCTTGCAGCCAGGATTTAGAAGTTTACTTAAGGCCCATTTGCAAAAATCAGCAAAGCATAGATGCTTTTACAGTTGTTGCCTTTGTTCACTTGCTGTCAAAAATTTCTTGTAAAATATATTCGTCTAAAGAAATATTAGAAAAAAAACACAAAGTGCTTTTCTTAGTAACAAATGACGACATCTTTACAGTTTCGTCAAGCAAAGCTAGAGACTTGAAAAATTCTTTACGAACGAAAGACTTTGTTGAAGCTGGAACCGTAATATCAAAAAATACAAAAATTGAAGAGTCTGGAATACTAATAAAAAAAGATGGCTCCTTTTTAATTTTTCAGCGGGTAGCCCCAATTTTTGTTACAAAAGGGGCTTTTCTAAAAAGCAGGTTCAGCCGTTTTGCATTTAAAGAGGAAACTTTAGCTTACATTATAAGCCATAAGTTGCAAAACGAGGATATTGTTCAAGGCCTACCAAAAATAAATAAACTCGTTGAAGCTCGACCTTCTAAAGAAAAAGTTAGACATGCCACGTTTGCTTTAATTTTGCTAAAGCCAAAAAGAAACGGCAAGCTTTTTGAAGAAAAGCAAGACCGTCAAGAGCAGATGAATGTCACAATTTTTAAAGCAAAAAGTGCGCCGCTTACTGGACCTGATGACCAAGGTTTAAAGCTTCTTGACTCTAAATGGGCGCCAGCGTTGAATATGAGCTTTAAAAATTTTGGCGAGCCTTTTACCAATGTGCCTATAGATCCTCGCAATTTATTGAAATCAATGTTTTTGAGACATTCTAAAAAATTTGGAATTGTTAAAGGGTGCATTATCTGCTTAAACCAATTTCAATTTATTCTTTCTAACTCAATTCAAGCTATTTATGAGTCTCAGGGTGTTAATATTGATGCAAAGCATTTTGAGCTGATTGTACGTGAAATGACTGCCTGGTCAAGAGTAATATTCTCTAACTGTTTTTCGCCTTATTTAGAAGGTGAAACTATGAGAACAAGTTTTATGATTGAGATAAAAAAAGCTTTTGCATCTACTGAACGTGAAAAAGCCTTTTTTGCATTTGAACCTGTATTAACATCAATAACAACTTCTTCTATAAACAGGGATGGGTTTTTAACTGCTGCAGGTTTTCAGCGAACAAAACAAGTGCTTATCAGAGCGGCTTTTGAGGGTAAAAAGGATTGGATTAAAGGTCTAAAAGATTGTATAATAGTAGGGAGGCTAATGCCAGCAGGATCCGCTTTTTTAAATTATAAAAACTACTTGGATACAATTTATCTGTATAGAAAACTAAAATGAAGGAAACTAAAATAGCCAAAACAAAGATAGCTAATAACGTAAAAAATTACTTAAAAGCCCGCGCATATTCAGGCTCTATTCTAAATTACCTGAACCCAAAAATGGCCCCTTATGTTAAAAGGAAGCCTGGATTAGGTAATTACATAATTGACCCGCTTAAAGGGTCAATGCTGCTAGAGCAAGCAGCATCTTTTTTAAGGCAAAAAGCAAAAGAGTCCGGGAAAATCTTATTCGTAGGAACGGCAAGCAATTGTAAAGATCTCGTTGCTAAATACGCTCAAATGACAGGCTGCTTCTACGTAAATCATAGATGGCTTGGAGGCACACTAACGAATTGGCTGACTGTAGAAAAACAAATTGATAGCTTGCAAAAACTTAACAACAAAGAACCATATTCAAGTTTATCCAAAAGGGAGCAAAGCGCTCAAAAAAAAGAGCTCGAAAAATTAATGAAGCTTTTTAAAGGCGTTCAAAATCTGAGCCGTGTGCCAGATGCAATTATTTTCACAGGACAAGAAAGAAATGCTCAAGCCATACGAGAGTGCTTACGGGCAGGTGTTCCTTCAATTTCTCTTGTTGGCACGGAAGGTGATCCATCGCTAGTAACACACCCAATTCCAGCTTGTGAGAAATATAGGTCATCTATTGACTTTGTGCTTGGGTATCTTTCGGAAGCTATTCTACAAGGAACTGCGGACTCAAGCTCTAACGCAAATGTTTGGGCCCAAATAGAGTCCCCGCAAGAATAGTCTTTCTTACGCCCTTGTAAAATAATTGTAGCCTTTTTCTTCTACAATTTTAGCCAAAGAAATATCTCCAGTCTTAATAATTTTGCCACCTTGCATTAAATGCACGAAGTCCGGATGAATGTGGTCAAAAATTTTAAAGTTATGCGTAATAATAACAATTGACTTAGACATTTGGCTAGCTTTGAAAACATTCAAACTTTTGCTCATAATTTGCAAAGCATCTACATCTAAGCCAGAGTCTAACTCATCTAGTAACACTAGATCTGGATTTAGCGCAAACATTTGCAGAAGCTCATTTTTTTTTTTTTCTCCTCCCGAAAAGTTTTCATTTAAGCCTCTCGACAAAAAGCTAGAATTTATGCCTAGCCGCTCGCAAAAAGGCGATATATAAGTTACAAACTCCAGAGGGCTCTTTTCTTTTTTTTTATAAAATTTTTGTTTCTCATTATGAGAAAAAAGCAACAAATCAAAATTGGTAAGTCCTGGTATTTCACGAGGTGATTGAAATGCTAAAAATAACCCAAGTTTGGCTCGCTGCTCTGTGCTTAGAGAAATTAAATTTTTGTTTTTGAAAACAATGCTTCCCTCTCTAACAAAATAAGAAGGGTCGCCCACAAGCGCTTTTGCAAAAGTACTTTTGCCACTGCCATTTGGCCCGATAATGGCATGAGTTTCGCCTTGATTTATTTGGATGCTTAGTCCTTTTAAGATTTCAATGCCTTTTGAGCAGCAAACCTTTAGCCCTTTAATTCTTAGTATTGTTTTAGTTTTCATATTGTTATTTGTTAGTGCTTATAATGGCTAAATCGATTAAATATTAAGCTTTTTGCTTCTGCCAAAAATTCTGCTGGCAATGCTGCAAGAACGTCTTTACAAAAACCGTTAACAATAAAAGAAATTGCTTGATTTTGGCTAAGACCGCGTTGCATTAAATAAAATATTTGTTCAGAATCAAGCTTAGAAACCCTGGCTTCATGCTCAGTGCAGCTTTTTTCGCAGCACACATCAAAATAAGGATAAGCCGAAGCCGTTGACCCTTGCCCTACTAAAAAAGAGTCACATTCTGAGTAATTTTTAGAGCCATAAGCGCTTGCACAAATTTTAACAAGACCTCTATAGGTGTTTTTTGAAAAAGGCAAAGAAAGTCCTTTTGATGCGACTTTACTGCAACTACCTTTTCCAATGTGAATCATTTTTGTTCCAGTGTCCGCTTGCTGAAAATTGTCTGTGATAGCTATAGAATAAAATTCGCCTTTAGAATAATCCCCAACAAGAACACATCCAGGATATTTCCAAGTTATGGAAGATCCTGCTTCAAGCTGTGTCCATATTATGTTTGAATTCTTCCCGAGGCATAAGCCTCGCTTTGTCACAAAATTGTAAACACCACCTATTCCCTTTGCATCTCCTGGATACCAATTTTGAATTGTAGAGTACTTAATGGTTGCTTCCTCAAAAGCATAAAGCTCAACAACAGCTGCATGCAATTGGCTTGTGCTATATTTTTGAGCCGTGCATCCTTCAACATAACTAATACAAGCTGCTTTCTCAGCAACGATTAAAGTTCTTTCAAACTGCCCAAGTTTTTCGTTGTTAATATAAAAATATGTTGATAAGTTTAGCGGACTTTTTATTTTTTTTGAGGCATAACAAAAAGATCCATCTGTAAATATAGATGAATTTAAAGCAGCAAAATAATTGTCTGAAAAGGGCACTCCACGTCCTAAAAATTTTTGCACTAGCTTAGGGTAATAAAATATTGATTCTGAAATAGGACAAAAAATAACGCCAATTTTTGCCAACTTTTTTTGAAAGGTTGTTTTAATTGAGGCACTATTGAGTATTGCATCTATAGCAGTTTTTTTGCTTTTAAAAGAAACGCCTAGCTTTTTAAAAATTTTTAGCGTTTCGAGGTTGCTTTTACTCTTTTTTGGGTCAAAATGAAAAGAGTCGTTAACCAAGTCATTATAATTAATTTTAGGTATGGTTAAACTTGACCAATTTGGCAAAGTTCCAAGCTTCCAAGCTTCATAAGCTTTTAACCTGAAGTCTAAAAAGGAAGGGTTTTCTAACTTGTTTTTTGAAACTTTAGAAACAAGAGCTTTTGTTAGCTCTTCTTTAGCGCAACTTTTTTTTTTTGACATCACTCTTTTATTTTTTATCACTAGATTAGCGAAAGCAAATGTTTTATAAGCATATATAATAAAACGTATATGACATTATATACGGAGAATCGCGCTAAAAAAGCGAAAGCACTTTGCAGTTTTGCTTGCTTATTTGCTAAAAAAATGCTATACTTAATAACAAACATTAATAAAACAAAATCAAAATGCAAAAAATAATTAAAAAATTTATAGGAAACTTTATAATAGGAATAGTAAAAGAAGAAGTCAACAGAATTTTAATGAAAAAAACGGGAACCTTTCTTATAGCATTGGCTGAATTTATGAGCTGCATTCATGCTGCACTCAAGTTTTATAAAGTTTTATGTTTTACTAAAATGGTTTTTGATCTTCTTCCACTTGTTAGCCCCTACAATTGGCCACTGTCTTTTGTAAAAATGGCAACATTGCCCTATTTAAATTTTTGTAAAAGCTTTATTCCAATGCTGCGCTTTGGCAATGTACCTTACGACGTTTCTATACTTGTTGGTTTAGAAATTTTAAATGTGCTTCGAAAATTTTCAATAACATTTCGTGACTTTCTTCTTCTTGAAGCGAAAAAATTAATTGAAAAAGCGTCTTACTAAGCTTATAAAATACACAAAAAAACCATGCTAAAAATAAGGTTGCAACGTGCAGGCAAAAAAAAAAAACCTTTTTATAAAATTGTTGTGGCTGAAAGTTTGTCAAAAAGGGATGGAAAACATCTTGAAGCCATAGGATATTATGACCCAATATTAAAAAATTCATCGCTTAACGTAGAGCAATTTCTTAAATATTTGCGTAGAGGGGCGCAGCCAACAAAAAAGGTATACTTTTTAACATTAAAATTTGTAAGCTCAAAAATAAAAAACAGCATCCTTTCCTAGAATGGAAGCCTTTCTCTTGGACAGGTAGCTCAGTTGGATAGAGCACGTGGCTACGAACCACGGGGTCGTGGGTTCAAGTCCCTCCTTGTTCACAAAGATATATAGCTTATAGAGCTATATTATAATGCACGATGCTGCTATTACTTGAGGCGTCGCCAAGTGGTAAGGCAGCGGACTTTGAATTCGTCATTCGTAGGTTCAAATCCTACCGTCTCAGTGTTTATAAAACTCGATTTAAATAAATAAAAGCTTAGGCCTAAAGCCCAATGATCAAAAACAAAAAATAATTATGGCATCTGCTAAACAAATAAGTAGCGAAAATTCTAGCAAAAAAAAGATTAAAAGAAGCGCAGAAATTTTTTATGAAAACCAAGACTTTTTAGAGCAAATAGACCGCTATGCTGAAAAAGATTTTGAGCCTGCGGAAATTCTTTATGAAGACATAGAAAATTTTGAAGTGCTTGAAGATTTTCAAGAAAAAATTCTTACAATGGACTTTGATGACGACTTAGCAGATGAAATGCGTAAGAACTATCTATCGCCTGAGGATTATTTGGACAAAAAGGTAAAAAAAACAAGTAAACAGCCTATTTTAATAAAAGAAGGAAAGGGCATGTTTACTATTGTAAATTTGGACAATACTAAAAAAGAAGAAAAACCATCTTCTAAAGTAGCAGCTACGCTAGAAATTAGCCGTCCTAAGGCAGAACTTGAGCCCGCTTTTGCGCCTGGGGCAGGAGTTAGCCCTGAGTCAGAAGAAGCCAGCAAAGGCCCTGCGCTTGAAGTATATGGTACTGATTTAACAAAACTTGCATCAGAAAGAAAAATAGAAGACTGTTTTGGCCGCGAAGAAGAGCTTAACCAAATGATGGAAATACTGGTTAGGCGCCAAAAAAACAACCCTGTTTTAGTAGGTAATGCTGGTGTAGGTAAGACAGCTATTATTGAGCTTTTTGCAAATAAAATTGTTAAGCATTTGGTCCCCTTCGTGCTGGAAGGCAGAAGGCTTGTGAGCATTGACTTAACAAGAATGCTTGCTGGGGCCAGATATCGCGGCGAGTTTGAGCTTAGGCTACAAAGACTTCTTGATGAAGTTTTAGAAAAGCCCAACGTTATCATTTTTATAGACGAAATACACAACCTTGGTGGAACTGGCGCTTCTGAAGGATCCCTTGACGCTGCAAATATTTTAAAACCTGTTCTGTCACGAAGCGGGTTCCAATGCATTGGAGCCACAACAATAAAAGAATACGAGAAAATTGAAAAAGACCCCGCGCTAAATAGAAGGTTTCAACCAATCCTCGTAAAAGAGCCTTCAATTGAAGACACAGTAAAAATACTCACAGGCATAAGACCATCATTGGAATCTTTTCATAATGTAGAATTTTTACCAAGCGCGTTAAAACTGGCAGCAGAATTATCTTCTAGATACATTTACGATAGATTCTTGCCTGATAAAGCAATAGATCTTATAGATAGAGCAGCAGCTAGAAAAGTCATAGAATTGACGCGCGTATCAGATCGTTCTCTTGTATCAGAGGTTGTTAATGCGGCTTTAATTAAAATTGGGCGCCTAAAATTTGAGGCGTTTCGAAAAGGCGATATAGCTTCGCAGTTTGTTTTTCAAGAAGTTGAAAATGCATACAGAAACTTTTTATTGCGCTGGCTAGAAAAACCAGCAGAAAAACCTAAAAAACTTGAAAAGGCTCTAGTGCTGTCACGAATTTCGAGCCAAGCGTTAAAAGTTCTCAGAATTGAAATACTAAAGCATATAGAGACTGCACTTTTTTCACCTACAAAAACCAATGAGAGTAGAAAGGTACTCGCTACAAGAATAAGCAACCTTTCGCCGCGTAAAAATGCTCAGATAGCAAAACTACTTTTTGATGAAGTGGCTGATAAGCAAAAGCTAGTGCTAAGCTCTTATAGAATAAGTCTTTTATTATTTATAATTTCTTATGTTTCTGGTGATAAAAAATTGAAAGGCTTAATTGCTTTAAAGGAACAAGGTGTGTATGAATTTATTCACGGGCGCATTAAGAGCACACTTAAATTGTCTGTGCCATTAGAACCAGATTTTTCAAAAGAGGATACAGAAGTATTTTACGAAGCCAGCGAAAGCCTAAGCAAACTTAACAAATCTAGGTTAAACGTTTTTAAAAGATTTATTGGAAGCCTTAAGCCTTTAATAGCTAGAGAAGACTTTGACAATCTAGTAATGTCCTCTAAGCTAGAATTAAATCAAAGCGAGCTTGTTTCCATATGCGCCATTTTAGGATATGCTTCAACGGAGCAAGGAAAAACTTTCTTAACAAACACAGACGACCCAGACGAGATTAAGCGTGCACGGGAAATTAAAGATTTCGCGTCTTTAAAAGCGAAAATAACAGACAGCGAAATTCAAGAGCTTTTGTCCGAGATGACTGGAATACCTGTGCAATCTGTTACTGAAGACGAGTCTCAAAAACTTGTAGGCTTAGAAGCAACTCTACATAAACGTGTTATAGGTCAAGAAGAAGCTATCGGAGCCATCTCGAAGGCAATAAGAAGATCTAGGCTAGGAATACAAAACCCAAATAGGCCTATAGCTAGCTTCTTTTTTTGTGGTCCTACAGGCGTAGGTAAGACAGAGGTTACAAAGGCTTTAGCGTCCGTAATGTTTGGCTCTGAACAAGATATGATTAGATTTGATATGTCGGAGTTTATGGAGAAGTTTGCTATATCGAGACTAATAGGCTCTCCTCCAGGCTATGTTGGGTACGAGGAAGGAGGTCAACTGACAAATGCTGTAAGAAAAAAGCCATACTCTGTTGTTTTATTTGACGAAATAGAAAAAGCGCATCCAGACATTTTAAACATTTTACTGCAAATTTTAGAGGACGGAAGGCTAACTGATAGTCAAAAGAGACTCATACCTTTTGATAATACTGTAATTGTAATGACTTCAAATGCTGCTGCGGAGGAAATACAAAGCATAATTAAAAAACAAAGAGAGTCTCAAAGTTTCATGGAAGAGCCTGAAGATTCCAAAATCACATACAATGATAGCTATGCCGGGGCAATCGAATTTCTTAAATCCCCTATAAAGCAAAACTTTTTTGCAGATCTTCATGGCCAAATTTCTAAAGAGTTTGAAAAATCTTTTAAAAATTATAAGCATCGTATAAACGAGCTTCGAGCTGCGCAAGGTTTAGCAACAGAAAAGACTGACAGTGATAGCGAGAATAAAAACTTAAAAGAACTTAAATCCGTGGTGCTAGAAAGACTTAGCACCTTATTTTTACCAGAATTTTTAAATAGACTTGATGACGTTATAATATTCCATCCATTAAGCCCAGAAGAGCTTCGTAAAATTTGTGACATAATGATTACGCAGGTTTCTGAACGACTGAAAAAGAATAACATTGAATTGTTTGTCGACGAAAAGGTTAAAAACAAACTAACTAGAGAAGGTTACAATCCCGCTTTTGGAGCTAGACCATTAAGAAGACTTGTTACTAAGCATATAGAAGATTTAATCTCAGAGACTCTTTTAAATAGAGCTGCGAATTCTACAATAAAAGGGGTTGAATTTTGTCTAGATGAAGAAGATAACGTTGTTGCTAAAGCTGCTATATTGTCCTAATTTTTTTTTAGGCAAGTTTTTGATTTATTACCTGCTTAAGGCAGCCACGGTAGCTCAGTTGGTAGAGCAGCGGATTGAAGATCCGCGTGTCAACAGTTCAAATCTGTTTCGTGGCAATATTAAAAATGCCGCGCCTTTAGTTCAGATGGCAGAACGCAGGTCTCCAAAACCTGATGTCGGAGGTTCAACCCCTTCAAGGCGCGCGTGGTACGCACACACAAAAATTAAAAACGAAACACATAATGGCTAAAAAAATAAAAGCAATTGTAAAATTAGCTCTGCAGGCAGGCAAAGCAACACCTGCGCCCCCTGTTGGGCCGGCACTTGGCCAACATGGTGTGAATATTGCAGCTTTTTGCAAAGAGTACAACGCTAAAACATCTGAACATATAGGGGCAATCATACCAGCGAAAATATTTGTTTACGAAGATAAGTCTTACACTTTCACGCTAAAATCATCTCCAGCTTCATTTCTTTTAATGAAATTTTCTGGCGCAAAAAAAGGAGCCTCAGAGCCCAATCGTCAATTTGTTGGAACTGTGACTGCAGATCAAATAAAAGAGATTGCAATTTTAAAAATGAAAGACTTAAACACAAAAGATCTAAATAAGGCTATTGAGATCGTTAAAGGAACTGCAAAAAACATAGGCATAAAATTTGACAGTTAAAAAGAAGAGTATGGAATCAAAACGTATAAAAGAGTTAAAAAAAATAACAAAAGCAAAAACCCTTTCTTGTCACGAGGCCATAAGCCTTGTTAAAAAGCTTTCTAACGCAAAGTTTTTGGAGTCAATTGAAGCTCATATTGCTTTAAACATAGATCAAAGACATTCAAATCAACAAGTAAAAACAAGTTTAATTTTGCCACATGGTAATGGCAATGAGCTAAAAATTGCAGTTTTAACTGAGAACGCAGCAGAGGCGATAAGCATGGGAGCCAACATAGCTGGATTTGATGACTTACTTGATAACATATCCTTAGGCAATATTCATTTTGATGTTCTTATTACAAGCCCTAACCTTATGACAAAAATAACTAAATTTGGTAAAATTTTGGGCCCTAAGGGTCTTATGCCCTCTCCGAAGTCTGGGACAATAACAACAAATTTAAAGGCGACTATTGACGAGTTTAAACTGGGTCGCGTCGAGTACAAAGCGGACAAAGGTGGTGTCGTTCATTTGGCTTTTGGAAAATCAAGTTTTATGGAAAATCAGCTTTACGAGAACTTAAAAGCCGTTTATCAATCTATTGAAAAAAGCAAGCCAAATGGAGTAAAAGGAAAATATGTTAAATCTTTTTATCTTTGTTCAACAATGAGTCCTTCAATCAAGGTTGAAGCGAGCTCCATAAAATAAGCTTGCGTTTGACATTTTTTTTAGTATATATAATGTCTATTAACTAATAAACAGATAAATATGAGTCCAAAAATAAGCGCAATTGTGGAAAGCATAGCGTCGCTTACACTAATAGAAGGATCTGAGTTATCCAAAGAAATTCAAAAATTTTTTGGGATTGAATTGTCCCAAATGACTTTACAAGCGCCTACAGCGCCATCAGCTCTTTCTCAAAAAGAAGAAATTGTTGAAGAAAAAACAGACTTCCAAGTTGTCTTAGTTGAAGTTCCTGCTGATAAAAAAATTGCTGCACTAAAAATTGTTCGAAGTTTAACAGGTCTTGGGTTAAAAGAGTCCAAGGATGTTGTTGACAATGTTCCAAAAGTTATTAAAGAAAAAGCAACAAAAGACGAGAGCGAGTCTATTAAAAAAGATTTTGAAGCTGTTGGAGCTAAAGTTGAAATAAAATAACATCTACATTTAATTCGCTTTTAAGTTAAAGAAGCATTTTAAAGCTTTTTAACGTACGGGATGTAGCGCAGTTTGGTAGCGCGTTTGCTTTGGGAGCAAGAAGCCGCAGGTTCAAATCCTGCCATCCCGATTATTTAACAACACTTACCTCCAAGGGAATTCGAATCCCTGTTACCTCCGCGAAAGAGAGGTGTCCTGAGCCACTAGACGATGAAGGCTAAAATTTGTTTGTTGCTTACAACGGGCTTTAAACGCTTTTATTTTAAATTTAAATAAAGCGCGCTTGAGTCACCTGGGTTTCGAACCCAGAACTTATCGGTTAAAAGCCGATTACTCTACCATTGAGTTAGTGACTCTTAGTGATGGGGAAAATTATATTTTTTATTATGCGCATAATAAAAAATACCTTTTGTCGGGATCGACGGGGCTCGAACCCGCAACATTCGCCGCGACAAGGCGATGCTCTGACCAATTGAACTACGACCCCTAACATAGGGGAGAGAGGGATTTGAACCCTCGGTGCGAACATATTTTCGCACAGTAGATTAGCAATCTACCGCGATAGACCGCTCTGCCATCTCCCCTCTAGTATCATGGCTCTGGTAAGTTTTGAACTTACGACCTTGGGCGTATGAGTCCCCTGCTCTACCACTGAGCTACAGAGCCTGCAGTTCATTCTGAAAGCCGCGTTTAGTTTCTTAAAGCACAAAAGCGATAAGTTACTTAAACGAGCTTAAAGTTAAAAAACCGCTTTAGTTGGGAAGCGAGTAGACAGGATCGAACTGTCAAAACCAGCTTGGAAGGCTGGCGTTTTACCATTAAACTATACCCGCTTTTGAGCTATATCTACCTTAAGTATATAAAATATTTTCTAAAAAAAAAATTACAGCTACTAAAAAAATTACAAAAATACACAAAATATGAACTGCATAGACAATCACAAAAAAACATATGAGATAACGCTTATAAACTTAAAAAAAGAATTAAAACAAACAATAACATGTCCCGAGAATCAAAGCATACTAGAAGCTGCTGAAGCTAACCAGATTGAACTTCCTTATTCCTGCAGAGCAGGCTGTTGTTCTTCTTGCGTGGGAAAACTAACAAAAGGTTATGTATCTCAAGTTGACCAAACGTTTTTAACTCCGAAGCATCTAGAAGAAGGCTTCGTGCTGACTTGCGTTGCTTACCCTACGTCTGATTTAACTGTTTACACATGCGAAGAAGAAAACCTCTACTAAGCAAAATTAGAACAGCCTTGAAGCTATAGCAACCTTTTAGATTAACTCGAGTTAAATGACTTTTACATAAAAACAAGCGCCTTCAGGCATCTTGACTTTTGAAATAAAAGACAAAGCTTCCACAGAATTCAGTGTCACATCAATCAGTTGCTTATACAACCTAATTTCAAACTGTTCTCTAGAGCTCTTGTTTACATGAGGTGACCTAAGAACGCAAAAGCGTCTTTTTCTTATGGGTAAAGCAACAGAACCATGAACGTGACAACCTAAGCTGATTAGCGCATCGACTACGCGTTGCATAGCTTCTGCTATTACGTCGCGGTCATAAGAGTATGCTGTTATTCTAACTTTTAAATCCTCCATGCTTTATTCTAATATGCTTGTAACAAGCCCAGAACCCACAGTTCTTCCGCCTTCGCGGATAGCAAATCTCATTCCTTTTTCTATAGCTATCGGGGCTATAAGCTCAATTTTCGTATTAATATTATCGCCAGGCATAACCATTTCTAGTACTTTATTGTCTGCGGAAAAGCTTGTTATTTGGCCAGTCACATCTGTCGTTCGAACATAAAATTGTGGGCGGTACCCTTTGCCTATGGATGTATGTCGGCCTCCTTCTTCTTTAGTTAGAATGTAAACTTCTGCCTCAAATTTTGTGTGTGGCTTTATAGAGCCAGGCTTAGCAAGAACCATGCCTCTAAGCACTTCAGATTTTTGAATGCCTCTTAATAAAACCCCAACGTTATCTCCAGCAAGACCCTTTTCAAGTGTTTTTTGAAACATTTCAAGGCCTGTTACAGTCATATTTTTTGTTTCTAAAATACCAACAAGCTCAACAGTTTCCCCCACAGAGACCGTACCACGCTCAATTCTACCTGTAGCAACAGTTCCACGCCCTGTTATTGAAAACACATCTTCTATAGCCATTAAAAAAGGTTTATCTATTTCACGCGCAGGAGTTGGTATGTAAGAATCTATAGCGTCCATAAGATTGAAGATGCAGTCAACCCATTTATTTTCCCCTCTTTTTACAGAGGGGTTTTCTGAGATTGCTTGCAAAGCTAAAAGAGCTGAGCCAGGCACAAATGGTATTTCATCACCGGGATAATCATAGCTTTGTAGCAATTCTCGAAGTTCCAGCTCAACAAGCTCAATTAGTTCTGGGTCATCCACTTGGTCAACTTTATTTAAAAAAACGACAAGCCTTTTAACGCCAACTTGACGAGCTAATAAAATATGTTCTCTTGTTTGTGGCATGGCACCATCCGCAGCAGACACAACTAAAATTGCTCCGTCCATTTGCGCAGCGCCAGTGATCATGTTTTTAACATAGTCCGCGTGACCTGGGCAATCTACATGCGCATAGTGACGAACTTCTGTTTCATATTCAACATGCGCTGTGTTTATTGTTATGCCTCTTGCTCGCTCTTCAGGAGCTGCGTCTATTTCTTCATATTTTTTTAAAGTAGCATTACCTATTGTTGATAATACAGCTGTGATTGCCGCTGTTAAAGTTGTCTTACCATGGTCTACATGGCCTATAGTTCCTATGTTGATGTGCGGTTTTACCCTTTCAAATTTGCTTCTTATCATATTGTATATAATTTTTGTATATTTCTGTGCTTTTAGCGTTGCTGAGAGCGTTTTTATTCTTCTATTCTTTGTTGAATAAAAGCTTTGTTAGACTCAGCCATTTTATGAGTCTCCTCTTTTTTTCGAACAGAGCTACCAACACCTTTTGCGGCATCAATTATTTCATTTGCAAGTCGCAAAGACATAGATTTCCCAGGTCTTTTTTTTGAAAATTCTACGATCCACTTCGCTGCAATGTTTACAGATCTAAATCTACTTACAAGAACAGGGGCTTGATATGTGTGCTCTTTAATTATTAGTGCTTTTAATTGCACACGCGGACTAACATTTCTAACAGCTTTTTCTAAGACAAGAATTGGATTTTTTTTTATTTTTTGCTCTATAAGAGCAAGAGTCTTTTCTAAAATTTTTCTAGCTAGAAATTTTTTACCTTCTTTTAAAATGCGATTTATCAAAATTACTAAAAGCAAGTTTTCTTCTTGTAACTCTTTGCGTGGAAATCTTTTTTTTGTTGATATTCGACGAGACATACGTTTATATTACTTTTTCTTTAACCCTTTAATTGGTATTGTAATTCCTTTGCGCGTTCCGTATTTTGATCGACCCTGCTTTCTGTTTTTAACGCCAACAGCATCAAGAGTTCCCCTCACGACTCTACAGCGAACACCTGGTAAGTCTTTAACTCGTCCACCTCTAACTAAAACAATGGAGTGCTCTTGCAAAGAATGACTTTCTCCGGGAATTGAGGCCGTAATTTCAAAACCACTTGTTAACTTTATACGCGCTACTTTACGAAAGGCCGAATTAGGCTTCTTTGGGGGTATGACATAAACTTTTAAGCATATGCCACGCCTGTGTGGGCAAGACTTTAATGCAGGAGCTTTTGATTTTTTTGTTATTTTTGATCTGCTAGATCGCGTCAGCTGCTGAATTGTTGGCATTGGAAGCTTTGTTTTCTTTAAATTTTTTTTCAAATTTTTGAATGCGGCCTTCAGTGTCAATTATGCTTTGAGACCCTGTGTAAAGCGGATGATTACCAGACCACACATCCACGTAAAGTTCTTTTTTGGTAGTCCCAACAATTAAAACAATTTCGCCATCGCAATATACAAGAGTTTCATACCAATTTGGATGTATTCCTTTTTTTACCATATTTTATCTTTTTGAATATTGCGGAGCTTTGCGAGCTTTTTTAAGGCCATATTTGCGACGTTCTTTAATGCGTGAATCGCTTCTTAGCATAAGCTTTGGTTTTAAAATAATTCTATTTTCGCTGTTAATTTGGCATAAGCAGTTTGACATGGCCAGCTTTATTGCGTCAATTTGTGATCGAACTCCCCCGCCTTTAACAAAAATTTTAGAATCAAAATTTTTTGTAAGACCTAAAAGCGCTAAAGGTATTCCTATCTGGCTAATCTCCCTGCTAGGAATAGAAAAATAGCTCTTGCAGCTTTTGCCATTAACTGTTACAAGCCCAAATCCTTTTTGCATATAAACTGCTGCCATGGAGCTTTTACGTTTGCCTGTACCTTTAAACGTTTTTTCCATACTTATTTTGGAGTATCTATTTTTTTTAGTTTAAAACAATCTTTGTTAATTTTGGATAAGTCCGAAGTAGCGTATACATATAAACGCCCATACTGTTTTCTTCCAAGTCTGCTTTTTGGAAGCATGCCCCAAACAGCTTGTTCAACAATTCGTGTGGGGATTCTGGCTCTCAACGTTTTTAGATTTTCTATTTTTAAACTTCCGGGACGCTGGCTGTTTCTATAGTAGAGCTTTTGCTCTTCTTTTTTTCCGGAAACTTTTACGTTTTTTGCATTAATAATAATTACATAGTGACCCAGATCTATGCCAAAGCCAGATAAGGGGTTGTTTTTGCCTCGAAGCAGCTTGCTGGCATGCACAGCAAGCTGACCTAAATTTAAGCCTTCTGCATCTATTAAGTAAAAAGATCTTTTATAGTTTTTTATTTTTGGCAATTTTGTGTTCATTTTTTTAGCTAATTATGAGTGCTTTGAGAGTGACTCCAGCAAAGAGCTTTTAAGTAAAGGGGCAAAAAGATCCATTAAAAACTTTAAAGATTCTTGTAAAGCCCTTAAGGGGCTTAAGCTGCCGTTTGTCTCTATTTCAAATATTAAAGACTCTTTAACATTGCCGTAGCTATCACAAATCATTTTGACTTTATAATTAGCATTTACCACAGGCATAAAAAGGCTATCGGTATAAAGCCTTTTTACTAACGCGGACTCCGAGCTTTTATTTAACTCATAAAGTATCCTATTCTCTTCGGCGGATCTATATGCTTTGTCTTTTTCAATGTCAACTTCAAAATATAAGTTTGACGAATCTGCAATGGTGCATATGTATAAATTAGGATTAACTATTCCAACAGAGTTCTGTGGCAATACAAACATAGATGCTGTGACAACTCCAGGCCCTTTAGCGCTCAAGACCCCTTTTATGTTTTTTAAGTCCTTTATATCAAAACGAAAAGGCTTAAAAACGATTTTTTTCAAATTAAGAAGTATTTCAGCAACATCTTCCCTCAGGGAAGGGATTACAGAAAACTCGTGCTGCAAGTTGTTTATTCTAAGTCCAGTGATTGCATAGCCGCTCAAATCTGACAACAAAGTGCGCCTTATTGCATTTCCTAAAGTTACACCTTGCCCAGCTTCAAGTGGTTCAATAACAAAAGTGGAGCATGCTCCACTTTCGGAGCACGTTTTTGCTTCGACGAGTTTTATTTTATAAGTCATAATTTTTGCTAAAGTTTACGTCTTCTTGGTGGTCTGCAGCCATTGAAGGGAACAGATGTTTTGTCTTCTATGGAAAGAATATGCAAGCCTGCCTGCCTTAAAGCTCTTACCGCGGATTCGCGCCCGTTGCCGCTGCCTCTTAGCACAATTTGGATTCTGCGAATGCCCATTTCCAGAGCTTGAGAAGCCGCGTTTTTTGCTGCAAGCTGGGCAGCAAAAGCAGTACTTTTTCTTGTCCCTTTAAAGCCAGATGTACCTGATGACGCCCAACCTAAAACACTGCCTAAATTATCGCATATTGTAACAATAGTGTTGTTAAAAGTGGCTTTAATATAGATGTTGGCAAGGCCCGTGTATTTCTTTTTTTTGCGCATGAGCAACTATTGATTTTTACTTTTTAAAGACATCTTTCGCATACGAGCTGTTTGCGCATTTGTTCTTGTGCGTTGCCCTCTTACAGGCAATTGTCTCGCGTGACGTTTTCCTCGTAAGCTGTTAATTTCTATCAAATGCTTAATATTTTGAGATACAAATCTTTTTAAGTTGCCTTCCAGCATGTATAGCTCACTTTCAAGCAACTCTCTCAAAGCTATGAGCTCCTTATCATTTAAGTCACAAACTTTTTTGTTTTCAGAAATGCTCAAATCTTTCAATATTTTTTTTGATCTTGACATACCTACTCCGTAAATGGATGTAAGTGCTATATGTAATTTTTTTTTGCTTAGCAAATTAGTACCTAAAATCCTTATCATAAAGATATTAGCCTTGACGCTGCTTGTGCTTTGGGTTTGTACAAATCACAAATTTTTTGCCGCTCCTTTTTACCAGACGGCAAGCAGAACATACTTTTCGAATTGATGGTTTAACTTTCATTTTTTGCTTTATAAATGTTTTTAAGGTTAGGGTTTTTGCGATTAAACTTTTACTTGCAATAAAATTATTATATGGCTCAAAGCGCACGAATTACAAGTGTTAACATTCGAGTTCGCACATCAATTTAGCCAAAGCTGCTATAGTGGCTTTAGCTGTGTTTAAAATATTTTTAGCGCCTTGCTGCTTAGCAGAAATATTCTCAATTCCCGTTAATTCAAAAATGGCTTGCATAGGGCCACTAGCCACAATCCCTGTTTTTAAAGGTGCTGGCTTCATACTTATCCTACAAGCGCCAAAAACAGAAGAAACTGGGAACGAGATTGATTTTTCTTTTGTTAAAGGTATTTTCAGAAGGTTTTGTTTTGCACGAAAAATGGCTCTATCCACAGCTTTATTAGCCTCGTCAGCTTTTCCGACGCCAAGGCCTACATGCCCGTTAAAATTACCAACGGCAACAGTAGCTCGGAAGCTAATTTGCTTACCACCTTTAACAACTTTTGTTACACGTAAAACTTGCAAAACTCTTTCAGAGAATTTTTCAATCGCAAGCCCAGAAGCACCGTAATTGTGTGTTTTTTGCTCCATTTTATCTGTTTTAATAGCGTTTTTTTCCATTTGCCCAGTTTTTTATTAAAATATTAACCCACCCTCTCTGGCGCTTTCAGCTAAAGCTTTGACTCTACCATGATAGCGAAAATTTCCCCTATCAAACACGACGCAACCTATACCTAGAAGAAGGGCTTTTCTTGCAATATCTTGACCAACTACACTTGATACTTTTTTATTTGCCTTTGAAGCCTTAAAAGCATCTTTCGGAAAAAGAATTGAATCCGTTGTTGAACTTGCGGCAAGTGTGCGTCCTTTTAAGTCGTCAATAATTTGAGCGTATATATGTTTGTTTGACCGAAAAACAGATAATCTTGGTTTTTCTTTTTTTGTTAGTACTTTCTTATTTTTTCTTTTAATTAAGCTTTTTATCATAAGTTTTTTGTTTTACTTACCACTTTTACCAGCTTTACGTCGAACTTTTTCGCCTTCATAAAGAATACCTTTTCCTTTATAAGGCTCTGGCGGCTTTATATTTCGTATCCTAGACGCGAATAAATGGACTTTTTCTTTATCTGCGCCCTCTATCACTATTTTAACAGTGGATTCAACTTTTACGTTTAAGTTTTGCGGCACTTCCAAACTTACAGGATGTGTGAACCCAACATGTAAAATAACTCTATTTTTCTCAACAAAAAATTTGTATCCAATTCCTTCAGCAAGCAAAGTTCTGCTAAATTTTTTTTCAACACCAAGGATCATATTTTCTAATAGGGTTCTTGAAAGACCATGGTAAGCCCTTGCTTGTCTACTGTCATTGCGAGTTTTTACAAACAAAAATTCGCCTTGCCTGTCAAAACTTACTAAAGGTAAAAACTCTCTTTTTAGTTCTCCGTAGGTGCCATTAACGTTAACAAAATTTCCATCAATTGCAACATTGACTTTGCTTGGAATTATAATTGCTTTTTTTCCTATGCGTGACATACACAAATTATCATGTTTATCCTATGTAGCAAACTATTTCACCACCCAGCTTTAAGTCTATGGCTTCTTTGTGGCTAATGACGCCATTTGATGTTGATATTACAGCAATACCTTTTGAGTACTTTAACAAGCTTATTTTTTTAGGGAAGTCTAAGTAGCTAGAAAATATGCGTTGTCCAGGTTTGCTTACACGTATAAGCTTTTTAAAAGCTGGGCGCTTAAGCCAAGTTCCTTTGTACATAAGCATAACTTTTAGGCTTTTTTTGCCTGTGCTATCTACTATTACGCGAGCTTCTTTAATATAACCCTCAGCTATGAAAATTTTCAAAATATTCACATTTAAAAGGCTGTATTCTGCAACAATGAAGTAATGCCCCACAGCGGAGGCGTTGCGAATACGCGTCAGCATATCAGAGGTTAAGTCTATTGTCATTGTTTTGTTTTGTGCTAATTTTATGTGTTAAAAGGGAAGCCAAAGCCAAGTAATAAAGCTTTTGCCTCTTCTTTTGTTTTAGCGGTTGACGCTATTGTAATTGTCATACCCCTTTTTTGATCTGCACTTTCGTACTCAATCTCTGGGAATACAAGTTGGTCTATAATGCCAAGATTGTAGTTTCCTTTGTTATCAAAATTTGACATTGAAAGGCCTCTAAAATCTCTAACTCTTGGAAGTACCAGTTTGCATAACTTCTCTAAAAAACAGTACATTTTTTCTTTTCGCAGCGTTACAAGAAGACCCATTGGCATGCCAGCTCTTATTTTAAAACCAGAAATGGACTTTTTCGCCTTCGTGAGTATAGGATGCTGGCCTGTTACAGCCCTAATTTCGTCAATAGCTCTTTGAAGGTTATTCTTGTTTTGGGCCCCAAGCCCTAAAGAGGAGCTAACGTTTATTTTAACAAGCTTTGGCACTTGGTGTTTATTGCGATAGTAAAAAGTTTTTTCTAAAGTTGAGGCTATATTTTCTTTGTACGCTTTTTTTAAGTTAGGTATTCTTTTATTCATAGGTTTAAGCAAATAAGAATCTTTTTAAGTTTACACAATTTCACTAGATAGTGAGACAATTTTAGTAAAATTTCTTTCACGTATTTCCCTGGCAATAGGACCAAAAATTCGCGTGCCTTTGGGATTATTGTCTGAATTAACAATAACAGCAGCGTTATCACAGAAACTTATAGAAGTTCCATCTTTCCTTTTAATGAAATTCTTTGTTCTGACAATAACAGCCCTCACAACGCTAGACTTTTTAACAGCCATGTTTGGCGTAGCTTCTTTGACAGTAGCTATTATTATATCTCCTACACCGGCATACTTTTTTGCGTTGCCTAAAACTTGTATACACATTATTTTTTTTGCGCCTGTGTTATCTGCGATATCTAAATATGTTTGCGATTGGATCATATGTCTTATTCAGAAATGTCTTCTTTGTTTTTTATGGTTACCAAAATTTGCTTTAGTATCCACTTTTTTCGCTTACTAATAGGCCGAGATTCCTCAATCAGAACAAGGTCACCAAGAGAGCAGCTGCTGTCAGGGTCGTGTGCCATATATTTTTTAGTTTTTACTAAAATTTTCAAATACTTTTTATGTTGGTATCTTGTTTGAGTAGACACCGTTATTGTTTTGTTTGTTTTACAACTCACAACAGTACCTATTTTTTGTTTCTTTACCATAGTTGTTTTGGCAATTTTAACGACTGTTTTTTTTATTAAATTTTACAAATTTTTTGACAAGATTTTGACTTTTATTGGTAACTTGTAAGAAGCAATTTTTAATGCTTCCAGAGCCACATCTTTTTGCACACCTAAAGTCTCAATTAAGACGTTTCCAGGTCTGACAACAGCAACCCAATGCTTCACAGAGCCCTTACCAGACCCCATTCTTGATTCTTCTGCTCTGGCTGTTACAGGTTTGTCCGGAAAAATATTAATTAATATTTTTCCGGACCTTTTAGTGTATTTTAGTATAGTCCTTCGGGTAGCTTCAATTTGGCGTGACGTTAACCATATAGGCTCTAAAGCCTGTATTCCAAATTCTCCTTTTTGCAAACTTATATTACGACAGGCTTTACCTTTTAGCCTACCGCGATGAGCTTTTTTATATTTTGTTTTTTTAGGGCTAAGCATATAATTTATACTTTGTGCAACCAAACTTTAACCCCCATAGTACCGTAAACAGTTTTTGCCTCATGTTTTGCATAATCTATTTTAGCATTAAGAGTGTGAAGAGGTAACTTACCTTCTTTTTTCCATACTACTCTTGCCATTTCAGCGCCATTCAGCCTGCCAGACAGCTCTATTTTAATGCCTTTTATAAAGCTCGCATTTGCTTTTCTAAAAACAGTTTTCATAACTCTTCTAAAAGGAATTCTAAGCTCTAATTGGCTAGAGATATATTTTGCAATAAGCATAGCGTCTTCAAAAGGATTGTCGAAAAGCTCAAAAGAAACATTTAGAATTTTGTTTGTTTCAGCGTAATATTGACTAGCTATTTGACTTGATAAAAGGCTTAAAAAAGCCTGCATAGAGGGAGTAACACATTTTTCTTCATTATTATCTTCTTCACTTTGATGACCCATTTCGTCGTCAATGTTTTCTTTATTTTCGTCAAGAATTTCTTCATCGCAATCTTCAAAAAAGTCTGGAAAAAGCTTCAGCAGATTTTTATAGCGTGGTAATTGTGAGCTAACAACAACGTTAATTTCACAGTTTTTGTTGCAAAAAACCCTAGTAATTTCAATTTTTGATAAGATAAAAGCTTCGCTAAGAAGCGAGCTAATAAAAAGCCTTATATTGAAATCTTCTTTAATCACGGAAGAATAATCTTGTTTTTTCACGCACCATTTTGAGAGGTGGTTTTTTGTAGTAACGAGCCTAAAAGCCCTTGGATTCGTTTTCTGACTCACAGTTTTTGATTTTTACAATTTTGCCAAATTTGCTATATGCGCTTTATAAGCACATAAATGTGTGATTTCTTTTTTTCTATCTTGTAGGCTTTACCTTTAGCTCTAGGTCTAATCTTTTTTAAAATAGGCCCTTTATTAACAAAAGCTTCGCAAATTAGTAAATCTTTTTTTACAGATTTTTGAGCCACGTTGTGAGCTGCTGAGCGCAAGACTTTCCAAACGGCCGTGCCCGTTTTTTGCGGAGCCCTGCTCAAAATTTTTAGCGCCTCAAAATATGTTTTGCCTCTTATCTTTTGTAGCATCAGGCTTAGCTTTGACGGAGTAATTCTTACATATTTTGCAACGGCGCGCTTACTAGAGCCTTTTTCATTTAAGTCCTTCTGCATATTATTTTTTTACTTTGCGCTCTACTTTGCGTTCTATTTTTTTGTGCAAACAAAACACTTTTGTTGGAGCGAACTCACCAAGTTTGTGGCCTACCAATTGATCCGAAACAAAGACTGGAATATGCTTTTGGCCATTATGAACACTTATTGTATAACCAATCATTGATGGCAATATTGTTGAAGATCTGGACCACGTTTTTATAATGTTTTTTTTGTCTTTTTTGTCAAACTTGCTTAGTTTTTTCATTAAATGATAAGCCACAAAAGGCCCTTTTGAAGAAGATCTTACCATATATTTTTTTTACTCTATTCTAAGTATTAAAGCGTTGCTTTTTTTGCTTTTGTTCCTTGTTTTAGCTCCTAGAGCAGGTTTTCCCCAAGGTGTTAATGGCCTAGGCTTACCAATTGGCGATTTACCCTCGCCTCCACCGTGCGGGTGGTCTACGGGATTCATAGCAGACCCACGAACGCTTGGACGAACACCAAGCCATCTATTTCTACCAGCTTTGCCTAATTTTAAAGAATAATGCTCTGCGTTGCCGACTCGCCCAAAAGTGCAAAGACAGTTAAAATGAAATAATCGCACCTCTTTTGAAGGTAACTTTATAGCGACATAATTGCCTTCTTTTGCCAAAATTTTAGCAAAAGAGCCTGCGGATCTAACAATTTGACCCCCTCTACCAGGTAAAAGTTCTATATTATGGATTTCACTTCCTAAAGGAGCATCTTTAAGCATTGTTACACTTCCAACATCAGTAGAATAATTGTTAACAACGTCTCCTACGTTAAGATTTTCAGGGCAAAGAATATAGCTTTTGCTTCCATCGACATAATAAACTAGGGCTATATTAGCGCTTCTATTAGGGTCGTACTCTACAGACTTAATAATGCCAGGTATGCTTAAGTTTTTTCGCTTGAAAGCTATTTCCCTGTGAAGTCTTTTGTGACCTCCTCCTTTGTGCCTGCATGTTATTCGCCCTTTGTTATTTCTACCTTTTACTCGATGGAAATATCGAGTTAAGCTTTTTTCGGGCTTAGTCTTGCACAGATTTGAAAAATCTATTGTATTTCGATGGCGCATGCCTGGCGTATACGCTTTATATGTTTTCATTATAAATTTTAAAGTATTTGGTTTTTTGGCACAATTTGGCTGAAAGTAACATAAGCCTTTTTAGAGCTTGTTTGTCTCTTAGTGAAATTTTTGAGCTTCTTTTTTTTACAAGTTTGATTTGCCGTTCTAATTTTTTTTACTTTTAAGTTAAACAAAATCTCAAAAAATTTTTTTAGTTCTGGCTTTTGAGCAGAAGGGCTCACAAAAAAATGGTATTGGTTATATTTTTTTTGCGATAAAATTGACTTTTCTGTGAAATTTTGGCTTTTTGGGAATTTTCTAAAAAACACCCCATTTTGACCCAAATTTAATCTTTCAGAAAACCTAATTGCTTGCTCTAGCTTTGTCATAAATTTGGTTGATTGCGGTAGAACTTTCATTTGACACAATTATTTTAGCTGCGTTTAAAATTTGTTTTAAATTAAGGTTTTTAATTGTCGCTAGCTCAACATTAGGAATATTTCTAATATAAAGACGAGCATTTTTACTTGTTTTTGGCAAAATGAGCAAAGTTTTTTCTTTCTTACTAATGCCCAAGCTTTCTAGCATGAGTTGGACATTTTTTGTTTTTTCGAAAACAAACTTCTCAAAAAGGTTTCCTTCAACAAATTTTAGGACTTTTCTCTTTAAAAAAAGTGCAAAAGAAATTGCGGTAGCTTTCTCTTTTTTGTTAACCTTACTTGAAATTACTCTAGGCTTAGGCCCAAAAATTACGCCCCCGCCAACCCATAGCGGTGAACGCGTTGAGCCCGATCGGGCTTGCCCAGTTCCTTTCTGGCGCCATGGCTTACGGCCACCGCCTCTTACTTCAGATTTTGTTTTTGTTGAAGCAACGTGCTTTCTATTTTTTTTAAGCAAAGAGCTATAAACTTTATGTATCAAGCAAATGCTGCTTTTAATATTATTGCTAAATTGACGTTTTTTACTAATCATTTTTACTTGGCTTAATTTTGATTAAACTGCCTGCTTTGCCAGGCACAGAGCCCTTAATAGCAAGAATGCTTTTATCTTTTATGAATTCAAAAACTTCAAGGCCATGTATTGTTTGTTTGTTGTTTCCAAGGGCGCCAGGCATTTTTTTGCCCGGAAAAACACGCCCAGGGCTTGTGCCGGCCCCCATGGATCCTTGCAAGCGATGGTGCTTAGAGCCGTGTGACATTGGACCTCTATTAAAAGAGTTTCTTTTTATATTGCCAGAATTGCCTTTCCCTATTGTTAGACCTTGAATTGTTAGTTTTAGCCCATTTTTTAGCCAATCTAAGGAGACTTTTTCACCAACACAGTAGCTTTCTTTATCAGCAGTTTTGAATTCTTTAAAGCTATTTTTTCTATAGATTTTGTTTTTTTTGCAAATTTTTTTAAAAATATCAAGAGGACTTAACACTACTGAATTATATCCGTGTTTTTCTTTAGTTTTTACTTCTATAACAAAGCAAGGCTTTAATTTAATAAGAGTTACAGGAATTGCGGCTCCTTTGTCATTAAATGCTCGCGTCATTCCAATTTTGTTTCCCAATGTTCCTATACTCACAAGATTTTGTTGCTATTATTTTATGGTAAATATGAGCTTGTATAGCTTTAACCCTATAAAGTCTAAAACTCAAAAACACGCGTTAGTACATATATGTATAATGTATACTTAAGTACACAAATGCTGGCTAGCACACCGGGCTTGCAAACATATATAATTAAAGCGTACGTACATTATAAAAACAACAAAAATATGAATAAAAAAATAGTAGGAATTGATCTTGGCACAACAAACTCCGTTGTTGCTGTGATGGAAGGAGCAACGCCAAAAGTAATACCTAATGCAGAGGGTAGCAGAATTACGCCATCAATTGTTGCATACAGCGCTTTTGGAGACACTTTGGTAGGACAATTGGCAAAAAGGCAAAGCATAATGAACCCTGAGAACACTTTTTACTCTGTAAAAAGATTTATTGGTTCAAAATACGAGGAAATAAAAAATGAAGTCTCTCAAGTCGCTTATAAAGTTATGGGTGATAGCGGGTCAAAAGTTAAGATATACTGCCCTCTTACTAAAAAAGAGTTCACACCGGAAGAAATATCAGCACTTGTTTTAAAAAAATTAGCTTCTGATGCAGGATCTTTTTTACAAGAAAACATAACAAAAGCTGTTATTACTGTTCCTGCATATTTTAACGACTCTCAACGATTAGCGACTAAAGACGCTGGCAGCATTGCAGGTTTAGAAGTACTTCGAATACTAAATGAGCCTACAGCGGCAGCGCTTGCTTATGGCTTAGACAAAAAAAAGAACGAAGTTGTTTTAATATTTGACTTAGGTGGTGGAACTTTTGACGTTTCTATTTTAGAGGTTGGTCAAGAAGTTTTTGAAGTGTTAGCAACTTCTGGAGATACACATTTAGGTGGGGATGATTTTGACAAAGTTATTGTAGATCACATTTTGCAAACTTTTAAGCTAAAAGAGGGAATAGACTTGTCAAAGGATAAGCAAGCCTTACAAAGAATAATAGAAGCTTCTGAAAAAGCTAAGATAGAACTCTCAAGCTTGCAATCTACTCAAATTAACCTACCTTTTATATGTATTAGCCAAGAAGGTCCAAAGGCTATTGAAATTACATTGGATCGCTCTAAATTTGAAGAGCTTGGATCAAATCTGATAGAAAGATGTAAAGGTCCTGTTGAAAAAGCTTTGCAAGATGCAGAGTTAAATAAAAGAGATATTGATGAAGTTATTCTTGTCGGTGGATCAACAAGAATTCCTGCAGTTAGAAATGTCTTATCAGATCTTTTAGAAAAACCATTAAATCAAACAGTCAACCCAGACGAAGTTGTTGCTATGGGAGCTGCTATACAAGCTGGCATTGTCGCAGGTGAAATCACAGATTTGATACTTTTAGATGTTACTCCGTTATCTTTAGGTGTTGAAACAATGGGGGGACTTATGACTACTGTTATAAGCAAAAATGCTTCTATACCTGCTAAACAGTCAGAAGTTTTTTCAACGGCATTTGATAACCAAGAAAGTGTGGAAATTCACGTATTGCAAGGTGAACGACCACTTGCCAAAGATAATAAAAGTTTAGGCATTTTTATGTTACATGGCATACCAGCTGCTTCTAAAGGTACTCCTAAAATTAATGTAACTTTCCAACTTGACGTCAATGGGCTCTTATCTGTTACTGCTAGGGAAGAAAAATCTGGAAAAGAGCAATCTATAAAAATAGAAGGGGCTTCAACATTAGACAGAGATGAAGTTTTAAAGATGGTAAAAGATGCCGAAGAAAATTCCCGCTTAGATCGCACTAAAAAATGCTTAGTAAATTTAGCTTATGAACTTGATACAGTTCTTTATAAATCTGACATCATGTTAAAGGATTGCGGACTCGAAGGATCGATTTTCTTAAAGCATTTTGAAGACGTTTTAAGCCAAATTAAAAACTCTTTCGTTTCTGGAGATGTCGTAAAAAATCGTTCAGAGCTTATAAAAAGACTTGGTTACGGGCACGGATTGCTTCTTCTTGGGTTTTTAAGAGGCAATAGCTAATATTTTTTATAAAAGAGGGCGAAATATGTTTTGCTTTCTCGCGCAAGCTATTTATTACTTGTATAATAATTAAAAGCTTTCTACAAAAACAAAATGATTAAGTATACAGGTCCCCGCGTTCGCATTGCAAGACGCTTTGGTTTCTTGCCAGGCCTTACAAGAAAATATTCTAAACAAACGCCGCTTACACCTGGAGAACATGGCAAAATGCCTAGACCCCAGTTATTAAAGCGAGTGTCAATATCAGATAATTTTAAAAGAAAGCTTCTTGAGAAGCAAAGAGCACGCTTCAATTACGGTATCAGCGAAAAGCAATTTTTTGGATACTATAAACAAATAAAAATTCAAAAAGGTGAAAAATCCAAAGGATTTTCAGAGTTTCTTGAGTCCAGATTAGATTGCATCGTTTTTAGGCTTGGGTTTGCTAAAACAATACTTGCAGCGAGACAATTAATTAACCACGGGCATATTTTAGTTAACAAGCGTCTTGTGACAATACCAAGCTTCGCCTGCACTACAGGCGACATAATATCCGCAAAAGACTCCAAAAAAAGCAGATTGCTAATAGGAAATTGCCTTAAAAAAATTGAAGACGATCGCTTACTTGTTTTAGAAAGGCTGAAAGAAGTAAAAAAAACGCACAAAGATTTTGTTCATCGCAGCACTAAACTGCTTCCAAAGCATCTAAAGCTTAATGTGAACGCGCTGGAGGGTGTTTTTTGCGATGAAATTGATCGAAACGAGGCGCTTCTTTCTATTCAAGAGTCAAGGGTTTTGGAATTTTACTCAATTTAATTTCAAGCGTTTTAAAATGACTAATCTAGAAAACTTGAAAGCACTGAGGGAAAAAACAGGTGCAGGCATTTTGGACTGCAAAAAAGCTTTGCTTAGCTCTGACAATAATCTTGACAAAGCTATAGCTTTTATCAAAGCCCAAGGTGCTGAAATTGTTAACAAAAAGCAAAACAAGGCGACACAATGCGGTATGATTGCGAGCTATGTCCATATAAATTTTAAGGTTGGCGTTCTTCTTGAACTTAGATGTGAAACAGATTTTGTTGGGAGACATTCAGATTTTGCTGACTTGGCTAAAGCCCTTTGTATTCAAATTGCTTCAAGCCCAGATGGGGATGTTGTTTATGATAGTACAAAAGAAAACTTGGGCGCGGATAAAGACTCGTTTTTAAAAGAGTCTCTGCTAAGCCTTCCCTTTTTTCGTGATCCTAGCATTTCTGTTGCAGATTTTTTAGCTTCTTATGTTTCAAGTTTTAAAGAAAATATAAAAATTTTTAGGTACACGAAGTATTCATTATCATAGCAACTGGGGACGGAGGGACTTGAACCCTCATAGCCATGTTGAGCCAACAGATTTTAAGTCTGTCGTGTATACCATTTCACCACGCCCCCTTTAGACGACGTCCAGGATTGAACTGGAGAATGAAGGATTTGCAATCCATTGCCTTACCGCTTGGCTACGCCGTCAAAATAATTTTCTAGTTTTTGTTATTATATAACAATATATTAATACAGTGCTACGAAAGTTTGCGACATTTTTTGAACATTAAATTTTGCTATTAATATGAAAAGTAAAACTAGAAAATCTGCAGCAAAGCGAGTTAAGTTAAAAAAAAACATTCTGTCACGCAAAAAAGCTTTTAAAGGACATCTTTTATCTCACAAGAGCTCGAAGAGGCTTCGTAATTTGTCATCCAAGGCAATAATTTGTGCCTCAGATTTAGCTTGTTTTTGTAAAATGATTCTTTGCAAAAAAATTTAACTTAAAGTTAAAATATGGTAAGAATCAAAAGAGGAAACGTTGCTGCTAAGCGACGTAAAAAGTACTTAAAATTGGCAAAAGGTTATCGCGGGTCGAATTCAAGGCTTTCAACTTTTGCCGCGGAGCAAATTGTCCAAAGTTTAAACTTCTCATACATTGGTAGAAAACTTCGTAAACGTAACTTTAGAAGCATTTGGGTTGCCCGTATAGGTGCTGCGGCCAAAATTTTTTGCAGAACTTATTCAAATTTTATTGGCAACATGCGAAAATCTCGTCTGCTAATTAATAGGAAAGCTTTGGCTGAAATAGCTTGTTCAGACTTGCGCTCTTTTGAAGCAATCGGAAAATTTGCGGAACAAGCCTAATATTCTATCTGCTGCGAAGCAGCTTGCTGACATAGCTCAATAGGCAGAGCACCTGACTTGTAATCAGAAGGTTAGGAGTTCAATTCTCCTTGTTAGCTTTTTACCAACTAGCTTTTATAACGCCAGGAAGTAAGCACTCATGCGAAAGTTCCCGTAACGCGTTTCTGGAAAGCCCAAAAAATCTGGAGTATCCTCGAGGTTTGCCTGTTTTCCAGCAACGGTTTCTTGACCTTGTTTTTGCGCTATTTTTGGGCAATCTTTGAAGCTTTTCTGAAAGCATCATTTTGTCGTTTAAAGTACTTGCTTTTTTAACGTTTTTACTCAAAAAAGCTCTTTTTTCTTTATATTTTTTTATAAGTTTTTTGCGCTTAATCTCGCGCTGTATCATGCTTTTTTTAGCCACTTTGTAATGTTTTTTTTGTTTACTGTTATTAAATTATATAATACTGTATACATTATATACATGGTATATATGCAACATTTTATTTGCTGTTTTTATTCTTGGCACTATTAACTAAATTTTGCTAATCTTAATCAAGCATTATTGGGTCGGTTCCTGAGTGGTTAAAAGGGATGGACTGTAAATCCGTTGGCTTCATTGCCTTCATAGGTTCAAATCCTATCCGGCCCATATATTTATTTTGAAGAAATTAATCTACGAAGAAGCGTAGATCGCTCTCAAAGAGCTTTTGGGTACTTGCTAAAAAGCAGGCTGCCACATTTGGAGTTATTTAGACTTATAAAAAAAAAGGCTTTA
>JACCDT010833363.1_pt1 | contig 38814 bp, 41 predicted proteins | sample 7446291 | NCBI WGS metagenome assembly JACCDT01 (sample SAMN15323446, study PRJNA562643) | freshwater metagenome | isolation source: river surface water | place: USA:Blue River Watershed | collected 2017-08-17
GGGCAACCGCTTCGTAATGCTACCGTCTCATTGATACGCGGTAGTACCGATACCGCAATCACCAATAGTTGTGGACAGGTGTTCTTCCCGAGTTTAAGTGAAGCCACGGATTATCGACTCGAAGTGACTCACCCAAGTTACCCAACTCGGGTTATCGATCCTGTCACCATCTCTGGTGATGAGTTTGAAGAAGTTGGTCTATAATAAGACTCATGAAACGAGCTCCTTCACACCGCGGGTTTACCCTAACCGAGATGATTGTGGTGATTGCGCTTTTTACGTTGCTTCTCCTCGCAATTATGAATGCTGTTACTGAAATCTATAAATATAATAGTGTCACCATCGAGCAATCAAACGAGATTGAGGTAGCGAGGCGTGGGCTATTAACTTGGGTACGTGATGCGCGTGAGATGACCTTTGCAGCTAATGGTGCCTTCCCAATAGGTCGAGTTGAGAATCACCGGATGGGTTTTTATAGTGATATTGATAAAGATTTTAATGTGGAATATGTCGAGTACGTGCTCGCGACGACCACTCTCTATAAATACACCTATGAACCAGTTGGTAATCCGCCGGTGTATAGTACGACTACTCCGACCCGGACAGAGATATTATCTCAATACGTGCAAAACCTTTCTCAAGGGCAGGTAACGTTCCGTTACTATAATGATGCAGGCACGCTCCTCGCGTCACCGGCTGCTATGATTTCTGATATTCGCTATATTAGAATTAACTTGATTGTGAACATCGATCCACTTCGTTCACCTGGTGAATTCATGTTGCAGGGTAGTGCTGCACCACGAAACATTAAAGAAAATCTATGATGAAAGAGTCTCTGAAAGGTGGTTATTTGCTTATCTATGTACTTATCTTTTCGAGTGTCTTCTTTGTCATTCTGTCATCGTTTGTAACGTTTATCATTACGCAAAGTCGCCTCATTGAGCAGCGTATCCAATTTGAGCAAGCTGGACAAATAGCTGAAGCAGGACTCAACTACTATAAGTGGTTCCTGGCTCATTACCCAAATAGCACAACGACGAGTGTTACCGGTGTGTACTCTGATCCGGAACTTGGTCCAATTGGGGAGTATCAGCTCGCACTCGCGAGCACCACCTACTGTGGGACAATTATGTCAAGGCAGGTAGTCTCAACTGGTTTTACCTATGATAATCCGGGTGTAACGCGAATCATGCAGGCCCGGTATGCGAGGCCAAATGTGGCAGAGTTCTCTTTTATTATTAACAGTAATGTATGGGCAGGAGATGATCGAATCATTAACGGACCGTATCACTCCAATGGTGGTGTTCGTATGGATGGTACCCACAATTCCTCGGTGACGAGTGGTCAGGCGACTTGGTCATGTAGTCCATCTTTTGGTTGTACGCCGACATCAACTCGTAACGGTGTGTTTACTACCACCGCTAATGCCAGTCCCGCTTTGTTTGAATTTCCTTCGGCCCCCATCAATTTTGGTGCGATTACGGTAGATTTGACTGATATTGAGACGCGTGCTCGGACCGGCGGCGGTATCTTCCTTCCGCCATCTGGGGGGTTTGGTTACCATGTCATATTTAATAGCACAAATACCATTACGGTCAGACGGGTTACCAATACCCAGTCATATTGGGGGTATACGAGTGAAAGTGATTGGCAAACTGAACGCCATGTCATGAGCGCAACGTCGACACCAACGACCTACACTATACCGGCAAATTGCCCGGTCATTGCCATACAGGATAAGGTTTGGCTTGAAGGTACAATTCCAGCAAAAGTAACTATTGCTGCGTCACATGCCACTTCAACTGCGAGCAATCCATCAATTATCCTCCAAGGTAATCTTAACTACACCTCTCCCACGACGTCTGGTCTTCTTGCTATTGCAGAGCAGGATGTCCTTATTGGGGTGAACGTGCCAGATAATATGGTGCTTAACGGTATCTTTATTGCAAAAAATGGTCGTTATGGCCGTAACCATTATTGCCAGTCTTGTACGAGTGGCGGCAATTCGCGTGGTCTTCCAAGTAATCTTGATCCATTTGTGATTCGTAATTCAGAAACGCACAATGGGACGATTGTCTCTAATGGTCGGGTTGGAACTCAGTGGACGAGTGGCGGTATTACTACTTCAGGCTTCAGAGATCGGTATACCTCATATGACCGAAATTTGGTTGAAAGCCCACCGCCGTTTATTCCCGAGACCTCTGATGTATACGAGTTTAGTGATTGGCGTGATGCCAACTAAAAAATGAGCACTGTGTAAAACAGTGCGCATTTTTTACCGTCATGAGCATGATACACTGATTGAGTTATGGCTACACACAAAAAACCGCTTATTGTCGGAAACTGGAAGATGAACCCGCTCACTCGTACTGATGCTGTGACGCTCGCTAAGGCGGTCGTACAACAGACAAAAAAGGTCTCTGACGTTAGTATCGTGATTGCTCCGCCAACACTCTATCTCGGTGAGATCGCGAAGGTAGTTGCCCGCAGTCAAGTTGCGCTCGGAGTACAGCATACACACCCTGGTCCGGTTGGGGCGTACACTGGTGAGATATCACCAGCCCAGTGTGCCCAGTATGACGTTACGTACGGCATTGTTGGACACTCTGAACGTCGTGCTCGTGGTGAGACAGATGAACAGATTAACGCTGAGGTGTTGATGCTCCTTAAACAAAAAATGCATCCAATTATCTGCGTCGGCGAACGCGAGCGTGACGCTCAGGCAAATTTTTACTCGGTCGTTGAAGGGCAGCTGACGTCTGCGCTCCAGAGTGTGCCAACTGCGCGATATAGGGATGTAGTAATTGCCTATGAGCCGGTCTGGGCGATTGGTACCGGTGCGACGGCGACACCAGCAGACGTGCAAGAGATGCGTCTCTTCATTATTAAGGTGTTAACTAAGCTTGCTGGTCGGGCAGCGGCAGCGGCAGCTACCATTCTCTATGGTGGTTCAGTATCATCTGATACGTCAGGAGCGCTGTATCGTGAGAGTAGCGTTAATGGCTTTTTGGTCGGTGGCGCGAGTTTGAAGCCAGCTGATTTTACTAAAATTATTACCAGCACTGGTAAATAAGTAGTGTTTTTATGGCCATACGATTGATTTCTGAGGCAGGAGATTTACATGGTAAGCGGGTGATTGTACGAGCTTCCTGTAACGTACCGATAAAAGATGGTCAGGTTGCCAACATGTACCGTCTCAAGCGGGCGTTGCCCACGCTCGAGTTTTTGCGGGCGGCGGGCGCTCGAGTGATTGTGATTGCGCATATTGGTCGCGACGAGACGGATACTTTAAAACCTGTCCACGACGCCTTCTCAACTCTCATACCGATGAAGTGGGGTGGGAAGTTGGGGGGTGAAGAATTAACCTCTACACTCGCATCACTTCAGTCAGGTGAAATTGTAATGGTAGAAAACCTACGACAGGATGCACGTGAAGCCGACAATGACCCTGAGTTCGCAGCAATACTAGCGGCCCTTGGTGACATCTACGTGAACGATGCGTTTGATAATATTCACCGCGACCATGCGTCGATGGTGATCCTCCCTACGTTGCTTCCAGCCTATGCCGGACTGACGCTTGCTGATGAGTTGAGACACCTGGCGGCCGTGATGTCGCCAGACCAGCCAGGATTATTCATCATTGGTGGCGCCAAGTTTGAGACAAAACTCCCACTCATTGAAAAGTATCTTGCCTCGTACAGTCATGTATTTGTTGGTGGCGCACTTGCGAACGACGTACTCCTCGCGCTTGGATATGAGGTAGGAGTGTCACTTATTTCCGAGATGTCACTGAAGGGGCAGGCATTTCTCACGAATCCAAAGCTGATTCTTCCGATTGACCTCGTTGTCGAGAGTGCTCGTGGTGTCCGCATCTGCAGTATCAAGGATGTCCAGCCGGACGAAAAGATTACTGATATGGGACCGGGTACCGTCGCGCTTCTGGCGCCATATATTAAAGACGCAAAGACGATACTCTGGAATGGTCCCCTTGGTCTCTATGAAAATGGAGTGCCGGGCAGTACACAGGCCGTGGCGAAGCTCACTGCCGAGAGTGAGGCGATGAGTGTTCTTGGTGGTGGTGATACCGTGGCGGCGGTTGAGGAGCTCGGTCTCAATGACGCCTTCGGGTTCGTCTCAATTGGTGGCGGCGCAATGCTCACGCTCCTTGAAGCTGGTACCACCCGAGCCTTACAGGTACTTGGTTACGAAGGGCAGTCACGTTCATAAGCATCCTGAATGTAATAAAAGAAAACACTATCATATATGATAGTGTTTTCTTTTTTAGCGATGGAAGTTACTTAATAAAATATGGTCGGAGTTGTGTTGCGAGCGTCGCTAACTCATCGACACTCGCTTCATACCGATTCTCGAGCGTTAGCTCAGGTGAGTGACACGGATAGAGTCGTACGTGCACATGGGGGACTTCAAAGCCTTCAATCACCATACAAGTCCGGATCGTACCAAGTCCTTTATCAAGTGCAGACATCGCTTTTTTAGTCACGAGCATGAGGTGCTGATAGGCGTCATCAGCAACATCACCGATATACGCAACCTGTGGCTTTAGGATCACGAGAAGTTGTCCGGGCATGGTGGGATACTTGTCTGGGATAACGATAACAATATCGTCCTCATAAATAATCTCAGCCTGGATTTCGCGGTTGATAATACGGGTGAAAATTGATGGTGCATCAGTCATAGTGAATTCATGGTACCATAACCGGTACGTTATGACTCGTCCCTACACGGTAGCTCTTCCGCATACTACGCCTGATACGCTCCTTAATGATTTACTCTCACTTCGAGAGGTGACAGATGAGACAGCACGCGCGTCATTTTTAAACCCTGACTACCAGACGCTTCATGACCCGATGCTCCTTGCTGGCATGGACCAAGCCTGTGAACGTATCAAGGTAGCTATCGAGGGAGGACAACATATTGCCATTTTTAGTGACTACGATTGTGATGGGATCCCGGGTGCGGTGGTGCTCCATGACTTTTTTACCGCGATTGGGTACACCAATTTCTCAAATGTGATACCGCACCGCCACTATGAAGGCTTTGGGCTCAGTGTGGAGTCGGTAGAGAAAATGGCTACTGCTGGAGCGGCGCTCATCATTACGATTGACTGTGGTACGACGGACATTGAAGCAATCGAGGAGGCACGTAGACGTGGAGTTGATGTGATTGTGACTGATCACCATGAGCCCGGAGAGGTGCTCCCGGAAGCAATTGCAGTCATTAATCCAAAGCTCGGTGAGTATCCCTTCCCACACCTCTGTGGCGCTGGGGTGGTGTTTAAGCTTGTACAGGCGCTTCTTGCCACCGGTGCCTACCCGCAGGTGACGCCAGGGCAGGAAAAGTGGTGGCTCGATATGGTTGGAGTAGCCACGATTGCTGATATGGTGCCACTCGTTGGCGAGAATCGTGTCTTCGCGCACTTTGGATTGACAGTACTCCGTAAATCACGACGACCAGGTCTCCAGCAACTCCTCAAAAAGAGCAGACTGCCGCAGCAGCATCTCACTGAAGAAGATATTGGCTTTACGATTGGGCCGCGGATTAATGCAGCGTCTCGGATGGATGCACCCGAGCATGCGTTTTTTGTCCTCTCGACGAAGGATGAGGGGTTGGCTGGAGCGTATGTTGACAAGCTTGAGCACCTTAACAACGAACGAAAGGGGGTGGTCGCGACCATGACACGTGAAATCAATCACCGCATGAATGAGATTGAAACGATGCCGCCAGTGATTGTGATGGGTAACCCTGACTGGCGTCCATCGCTCGTGGGACTGGCTGCCAATAAGCTCGCCGAGGAACACAATCGTCCGGTCTTCTTATGGGGGCGTGATGGGAATGCGGTTATTAAAGGGTCATGCCGCTCGGGTGGGGCGGTGAGTGTGGTGCGTCTCATGGAGCAAGTCGCTCATCATTTTGTAGAGTATGGTGGACATCATGCCTCGGGCGGTTTCTCGGTATTTGATGAGCATATCTTTACGCTTCCACACGCTCTTTCGGAGGCATACCATACGCTCGGGCATGAAGCAGTAGTATCAGAAGAGATGGTTGTTGATGCAGAGCTATCACTTGATGATGTGTATGGTCCGGTCCGGCAGGTCCTCAAGTCACTTGCCCCATTTGGGATAGGGAACCCGAAGCCATTATTTGCCTTTCCGCAGGTGCAGCCGCGGGCAGTCGAGAGTTTTGGTAAGGCTAAGGAGCACACCAAACTTATCCTCCCGAGTCGCTACGGGAGTATCGAAGCAATTGCCTTCTTTACCGCACCAACGACTTTTACTCGGGTGCCAACCACTGATGATTACTGTACGCTATTAGCCCATATTGAAGAGTCATTTTTTATGGGTCGCCGCTCAACTCGCCTTCGTATCGTTGACATTGTCTAGCCACTTGCTAGAGTTACTTTAGGATAATCATGAGGTGAAGTAATGCTGATAAAGCCAGGTGGCAGAAGACGCTTCTATCGTCCGCAGCGTCGTATGACTGTCATAGAAGAGAAACAGCTCATCTGCCCCATTTGTGGCCAGTTGGTTCGGGTGGGTGGGCCGTATAATGGTAACTATACCTTTATGCCGCACGCTCCAGCCAAGACAACACAGGTCAATGAAATCTGCAGAGGGACGAATACAACCATCAAAGCGTCGCCCAACCCTTAGGGCGGCGTTTTCTATTTCGTGCTATAGTGCAGGGACGTATGAAAAAAGTCATCTGCTATACCGACGGCGGCGCTCGTGGTAACCCTGGACCGGCGGCCATTGGTATCTACATCACTGATGAGTCTGGAGTAGTCCTCCGTGAAGTGGGACAGACTATTGGTAATAGCACCAATAACTTCGCTGAGTACCAGGCGGTCATGGTCGGGCTTGAGACACTCAAGCAGGTACTTGGTAAAGATACGAAGACTACCGAGGTGGAAATTCGTCTTGATAGCGAGCTTGTCAAAAAGCAACTCAATCATGAATATCAGATTAAAGAGCCAGGACTCGTACCACTCTTTATCGCCATTCATAATCTCCGGGTATCAAGCTTCCCGAAGCTGACTCTCACCCATGTCCCGCGTGCCCAGAATAAGGAAGCCGACCGCCTGGTGAATGAAGCGCTTGACGGTAAGCGGTAATCTACGGTAGGGTAGTCATTGTTGCTTTTTTTGGCGACGTATCACAGGGAGACGAAAATATGACCATTGCCTCGCATGTTGCAGAGTTGGTGCGGAAGCACCAGGTCTTGGACGATGCCGTTGACGATGTGCAAAGGAATCCGGCCGCGTGCCAGTTCACGCTTCGGAACATGAAGAAAGAGAGGCTCCGTCTGAAAGAGGCGGTTGCTCGTCTTCAGAAGTCCTCCTGACTATCCATGAATCTGCAGGTGGGCATCTCGCCCATCTGCACCCCCGTACCGCCGAGCACCCGCTCGGCCTTTTTGTACCACCATAAACTTGCAAAATCTGGCATCAAGCCGTACTGTAATACATAGGCGAGTCGCCAAGGGGGCAAAAGACAAATCTCGCCTGTCACCCTGAACAGAAACAGAAGCACGGAGGCGAAATGCTCCGCGATCTTTATAAGAAGAACCACCCCGCAATCTTTCCGGACGGGCAGAACGGTGACAGGTTTCCTGTTGGGGAATCCTACGTCTTCCGATACTAATCCCCGGAGTGGCATTCCTCTGACGGCTTACCGTTATGAATATCATGGTCACTACCATTAAAGGTACCCATGGTTGTCCGAGTCCGGGGCTGAAACACATTTTGACGCGATTGCGTCACTCATAGGGCTTCGTGCCCCGCCTCGGTTATCCATACCGGGGCGTTCCTCTCTTTCATGCCTGCTACACTATGTGTATGCAGGCCGTTGTCTTTTATACGCTCCTTCTTGGTTTCATTGTGGGTATCTTGCTCGAGGGGTTCGGCATTGACGCGACACTCCTCGTTTCACTTTGTCTCACTGTCGTACTGGTCGCTACGGTGATCCTCCTGCGACTCGTCCCTACCCCAAGGGTACAAACACTCCGTGGAGTCTCATTGTTACTCGGTATCATTTGTTGCCTCAGTGCTACGGCCCTGGGGTTTTTTCGTACAGAGCTTTATACAGAGGCTATGACGCAGTCCATGCTTTCGGAGTCACTTGGTGAAACGGTGACGGTAGCTGGGGTGGTTGTTCGAGAGCCAGATGTGCGCGAGACAAGCACACTCCTCACGGTCGAAGTCGAGGATACGCGGGTCTTGGTCCGCACGGGCGATTCAGTGGCGACCTATGGTGACACCGTGACTATAACTGGTCGACTCGAAGCACCTCAGTCATTCACAAGTGAGCTTGGTCGCGTGTTTGATTATGAGGGTTATCTTCTCGCGCGCGGGGTGCTGTTTACTGTGTCCTTTGCTGACGTGACGGTAATTAGTGAGGGGAGTGGCATACTTTCATCACTCTATGTGATAAAGACATATTTTATTGAGTCACTCCGGAGTGTAATTCCTGCTCCTGCGAGTGAACTTGGACTCGGTCTCCTCCTTGGGGTCCAGTCTGGACTGGGTGACACTATTGAAGATGCGTTTCGTACCACCGGTATCATCCACATTGTCGTATTGTCTGGGTTTAACATCATGCTCGTCGTGACGTTTGTTCTGTTTATCTTGTCATTTGTGACTGGGTACAGGGCTCGACTGGTCGTTGGTGGTATTGGCGTTGTTATCTTCGCGCTTCTCGTGGGGTATTCGCCGAGTGTGATGCGGGCGAGCCTGATGGCACTCTTGTTTCTCGCAGGCACTCTGCTTGCTCGACCGTATCATATTCTCCGGATGCTTCTGCTGGCTGGGGTGATTATGCTCGCGTTTAATCCGCTTCTCCTTTGGTACGATATTGGCTTCCAGCTTTCCTTTATGGCGACACTTGGTCTTATCCTGGTGGCACCAGTTTTTGAGTCATGGTTTGCAAAGGTGCCGTCATGGCGGGTGTCGCTTAAGACGTATCTCGTGGCAACACTCGCTACCCAGGTGGCCGTCGCACCACTCCTCCTCTACCATATTGGAGAGTGGTCGCTCGTAGCCGTACCAGTCAACATGATGGTACTCCCACTTGTGCCAGTGGCGATGCTCCTCACCTTTATTACGTGTCTCTTTGCACTGGTATCACTTACCCTGGCCTATCCACTGGCGCTCATCACCACCTTCGTGCTATCGACCATTATCACGATTGCGGTCACCGTTGCTTCTTTGCCGTTTGCAGCTGTTGGGGTGCCACCATTTTCACCGTACTTGATACCGCTCCTCTACCTCCTCATTGCCTGCTTCTGGTATGTCCTCTGGTATCGACCACAGCATCGTGGGTATCACGGAGCGTATCTACCGCCCATCCCGCGCGAGCTCTATCAGTGGGTGATAGAAGAAGAGTCGGTCGTGCTTGCACGACTAAAAGCAAAAAAGCACCACGACTCCCGTGATGCTTCTTGAAGGTTGGCTGTCTTCTTTAGGCGACGCGTCCGGCGACGACACTCCAGTTGAGGTTGCGGAAAAAGGCTTCGACGTACTCCTTTTTCTTACTTGGGACATAGTCACGCATGTATGAGTGTTCCCACATATCAAGTGCAAGCACAATATCAAGGTCAGCGAGCTGTCCGAGATGTTGTTCATCGACCCAGGTCTGCACGAGCTGGTCGGTATGCGGGTCATGGTAGAGCATTGCCCAGCCTACACCACGAGTCATAGCAATCTGCTGAAAGCGCGCCTTCCACGCCTCGACGGTACCCCACTGTCGTTCGATGAGTTCTTTGAGTTTACCCTCGGGGAGTGTCTGTGCTCCACCTTCAAATTGGGTGAAGTAGTACTCATGGTTACGCATGCCGCCGAATTCAAACCCGAGTCGTCGCTGCATCTCACCAATCGCGTAGTTGTTGTTCTCAGGATCGTGACTGTATGCCTCAATCTTTTCGCGAATGAGATTCGTGTGCTTCACGTAGCCATTGTAGAGGCCGATGTGTTCATCAATGGTCTCCCGTGAAATACCATCAAGTTCTGGAATATCAAATGTCAGTGGGGTGTAATGCATAATTATTGTGGTGATTAGATTTCCATTTTAGCATACTGCTCATACTGTAAGGTTGTATACTAATAAGCATGATAGAAATGGCGCTGGTGCGACTCCTGGTACTCGTAGCGTTAGCGGGAACAAGTCTCTTTGCACTCGTGTTACCAAGTATGAGCGGAACGATAGATGACTCATTATTACGAGTCACCTTTCTTGATGTGGGGCAGGGGGACGCAATTCTAATCCAAACCCCAGATGGGGTTGATGTACTCATCGATGGTGGGCCTGATGCTGATGTCTTACACGAATTGCGTGCTGTCCTTGGAGTGTTTGACTCGACGATTGATATGGTGGTGGGGACCCATCCCGATAAAGACCATATCGGTGGGTTAGTGTCAGTGCTTGAAGCCTATACGGTCGGTCACATTCTCACGACCGAAAATCGTGGCGAAACGATGATAGCAGCTGAGTATCATGACGCCCTTACAAACGAAGGTGCGATAGTTACGAATGCCCGGGCAGGGCAGACATACGCCCTTGGTGCCTCGACCACGATGACGGTCTATGCGCCAGCGCGTGATCCGTCGATGCTCGAGAGTAATACGGCGTCTATAGTGGTTAAGATTACCTATGGTGATGTCTCGTTTATGCTCACTGGTGACGCGCCGCAGAGCATCGAGGATAATCTCGTCGTAACGTATGGTACAGCGCTTCAGAGTGATGTCTTAAAGCTCGGCCACCATGGCTCAAAGACGTCATCAAGCGAGTTGTTCTTGCGTACGGTTGAGCCGACCTATACGGTCGTGTCCGCTGGAGCAGACAACACCTACGGACATCCTCATCCTGAGGTGATTGAGCGGGTGACAGCAAGCGGAGCGCTCATTAAGAGTACAGCGACGGGTGGACGGCTGACCTTTACAAGTGATGGTCAGACAGTGATGGTGCAGGAGTAAACAAAACCCCGAGCGTGAGCTCGGGGTTTTGGTGGTTAGATAATCTTCGCCGCCTTGAGGGTTTTGAAGGCTCCGTTCTTTGCAATGGTACGGAGACCCTTGGTTGATACGGTGACGGTGACAGTCTTCTCGAGTTCTGGCACAAAGATGCGACGCTTTTGGAGGTTTGGCGCACGCTTTGTCTTGCCAGACGGGTTGAACTGCGTCGCACGAGTGCGGTTGCTGTACTTGCCACCAATCTGAGTAGTCTTACCAGTAATGTCGCATTTCTTTGCCATAATCGTTAATTTAAGTCCCGGTATACTACCACGGACCGTTAATATTGCAAGTTCAGCCTGCTAGCAGTCTTGCAAATCTATATCGAGTAGCTCGCTTGCATTATTTGTTTTGTACTGAGCGTGTACAGTATATAGGTGTTAGGACTTCTCATGGGCTAAATGTATAATATAGGCACTATGGAACCGCTTACTATTGCGCTTATTATTGGTCTCGTTGTATCGGTGGTGCTCCACGAGGTGGGACATGCGTATGCTGCTAATTGGCTCGGGGACCCAACGGCTCGCCTCGAAGGACGACTATCGGTCAATCCGCTCGTGCATATTGATCCTTTGATGTCTGTGATAGTGCCCGGACTCCTCGTACTCTCTGGCTCACCGCTCCTCTTTGGTGCCGCGAAGCCAGTTCCGTATAATCCCTACAATTTTAGTAACCAAAAGTGGGGCGAGGCCATCGTGGCGGCGGCTGGACCGGCGGTAAATGTGCTTTTAGCCCTTATTTTTGCCGGTATTGTGCAGTTTAGTGAGGAGCTGGGGGTGTCTGAAACCTTCATATTCTTATCGACGCAGCTGGTCGTAATGAACCTTTTCTTGGCCGTCTTTAACCTTGTACCGATCCCGCCACTGGATGGATCAAAGATTCTCCCACGCTTTTTGCCATTCTCACTCCGGATGCAGTACGAGGGGTTTCGTCGCTATTTAGAGCAGAATGTGATGTTGGCGTTTAGTCTCGTTATCTTCCTGTTTGTGATAGTCCTCGGTGACCCGCTCTACAAAATCACCTTTACTATCGCCAGTTTTCTCGTTGGCTGAAACACCTTGCAAAAAGTATTCTCGCGTGTTATAGTCACTGCAGTGAGATACCTCGCCACTCGGCGAGGTGCAGCCGGGAGGTAATACTCCTGTGCGCCCCTGGGGAGTGAGGCCGAGCAGGTGCGTGTTCCCCCTTCGCATTTGTTCGGTCTCCGCCTCTCTTTTCCAGCTTTACCCGCTGGATTTTTAATACCCGGGCAGATTTCACAAACGGTATAAATTTGGTATACTGATTCCAGAACGATTCCGGGCAAGTCTACCCTCACCTCCTTGCTGCCTTGTGGAACTCGCAAAACGTTGAGGGGCGGTCGACACCGTCATGTGACCCGCAAGGTCTCGCCCGGCATCGATAGGCCGATCGCCCCTCAGCACTTTCCCCCATCCTGCTTCGGCGGGATTTAATTTACCCTTGCAAACTAAGGGTGTCTATAGTATTCTACGCGGGCTTTATGGCAACAATAAATCAATTAACCAAGAAGAAGCGCCGTGATCCAGTATCACGTACGAAGACTGGTGCGTTGACAATGGGTTTTAACTCAATCATCAACAAGCCTAATTCGTATAACTCACCATTTAAGCGTGGTGTGTGTACTAAGGTAACGACCAAGACTCCGCGTAAGCCGAACTCTGCGATTCGTAAGATTGCTCGTGTTCGTCTCTCAAACGGTATGGAAATTACTGCGTACATCCCAGGTATTAAGCACAACTTGCAGGAGCACTCAGTGGTCCTCGTGCGTGGTGGACGTGTGAAGGACATCGGTGTGAACTACACTATTGTTCGTGGTAAGTACGACGCTACCGGCGTTGCGAACCGAACGATGGGACGGTCACGCTATGGTGCTAAGCGTCCTAAGGCTAAGTAGCCATTTACAAAATAAGTGATAAGCATTGTTGAACTGCGGTAAAATGAAGTTCATCGTACATCAACTACGACTCACCTCATTTTCCTGGTTCGCCTCGCTTCTCATCTTATTTTGAAAATCGCGAACTGCTTAGGCAAAACCAAGACATAACGTATCTTGGTAGAAGCAATTACAAATAGTCTATATTCGCTACAGATAACGGCTGAGATGCAAGGGTAACCTTCGGCATCAGAATATGCGAAGAATGAAAAGAGGCGATTGCCAAATTCTCATTCTTAATTACTCATTAAGAAATTAACATGCGACGACCAATCAAGAAGCGTCCAGTCGTGAAGCCAGACGTACAGTTTGGATCAACCGAAGTGGAGCGCCTCATCAACTACATCATGTTGCGTGGACAGAAAGAAACTGCCCGCAAGATTGTGTACGCTGCGTTTGAAGAAATAAAGAACCGCAAGGACGGTGGTGACCCACTTGAGGTCTACCAGACTGCTATCCGCAACGCTGGTCCACTTATGGAAGTTCGTTCACGTCGTGTCGGTGGTGCAAACTACCAGGTGCCACGTGAGATACGACCAGAGCGACGTCTCGCGCTTGCACTCCGCTGGATTATCGGTGCAGCCCGCAATGCAAAGGGTATGCCGATGCACAAGGCACTTGCAAACGAGCTCGTGCTCGCTGCTAAGGAAGAAGGATCAGCAGTGAAGAAGCGTGATGATGTGCATAAGATGGCTGAGGCAAATCGTGCCTTTGCACACTTCGCCTGGTAGTCTCCATTTTGAACGAACTACTTTGTCGAATACACAAAAGAGCCGCTCCCTGGACTTAGGTCCCGGTCGCGGCTCTTTTGCTATTCTCCGCGTATTTCATTTCAAAATGAGGCCTACCTGGTAACAGAAAAAGTCCAAATTTGACGATTTGCTTCGTTGAACTACGAAAAAAGACCCTTGCTGGACATGTCGTCCCACGCGGGTCTTTTTTCTTGTTCGCCTTGCGACTCATTCAAATTTCAACTTTTCCAACATCTTGGCTACTGCGTTGTAGTCCCATAAATTTTCTTACCGTACGACCAAGTATGGTGAGCAAATTTTCGGAGCTTTCGCATTGTTTCGTTTAGAAAATGTCTGTTACAAAAGCTGTCTCTATCCGTAGGAATTACGTGATCAATGCTCGAAAATTATTAATACGGAAAAATTGTAGCTGGTTTGCATCATGATAATTGTGTGGCAACTCATTACCATATGGTGCGGCGGTCCGTACGACACCAAGGATATCGTTATCACAAATAACCCAATCAGCATACTGAAAGCCGTGATGCTCTGCATCGTTGTGAGAGAGTAGGGTTGTGTGTACGGACCAGGTCTCTAAATCTCGGCTACTCACGAGGGATAGTTGATTGCGAACATGGCTTGGATGCAATCCTATACATGACGCAGTGACGGGATTGGTGAGTGTGATGTATTGCTTCGTTATTTCATCACGGCGAATGGTGAATTTTTTGGTGCCACCGGGAAGGTTGATGAATCGAGCTGGGTAATATGATTGTTTATGTGGTTGGAGTGGAATCATCAGACCTCGATTTGGTGTCATAAGGCTCTCGGTTCGAAGTACAAGTGCGAGTCCACTCTCAGCGTGAACAATATTTCCCTCGAGTACGCCGACCAAGTCGTGTTTGTTGAGAGAGGAGATGTCATAAGGTAGTGAGATGTCCCAGCTTTTAGCATCGAGTAGATTGCTGTTTAATGCAGCTGATATATATCGTGGTCGGTATCGTTCTGGCCAAGATTGTCCTTGGTGGGCATCTTCAATGCTACGCCATATGACCATGCCACGTCACGACAGGTACGGGTGCGGTGTGCCACTGACCGCTACGAATGAGGTGTGGCGGTGTCCAGTTTTTACCGTTGGACGATTGCCGAATGACAAGTGCCCCATGCTCTTTCGTGGTCCCAAGAAGATACAGATGATTATTATGCAGAAACAGTGATGACCAAAAAGTATCAGTAATACTCGCCATATGATTCCAGCTCTTGCCACCGTCATAGCTTTCGTACACCTCAGTTTGACCGCTGACATGTGCCGTAGTTCCACTGCCAAAGTAGTCATGCGTAGCAATGAGGTGAAGTGGGTTGAGAGCAACTATGCTTGGAGATCCAATGTAGGTATTTGTCGATGGTGGTATGTGACTAATTATAGTAGTGGCAACCATATGTTTGTTTATCCTAACATAGCCAGAATTGAGTCATGTAAAAAAGATAAAAAATGATAACTTTACCTTTTTTGTATATGGGGTAGTATGCGCTTAGACTTGGTCTCTCACAACAGAAAGGTTAAGCGTTATGACCCAGGTTCCTCGTATTGTCCTGACCGGTGGTCCCTGTGCTGGTAAGACCACTGCCATCTCTGAGATGGTGACGTGGGCGCATGAGACTGGCTATATGCCGATTGTGGTGCCTGAAGCTGCTACTCTTCTTATGTCATCTGGGCTTGATGTGACAACGTCTGATTTTCAGCGGGCCGTCCTTGAGCATGTGCTTCAGACGGAAGCAAGTTTCCTCAAACATGCTGAGTATCATCGTCAGCGTGGGAAGAAACCGGTGCTGATTTGTGATCGTGGACTGTGGGATCAGGCTGCCTACATGTCACCGAGTGATTTTCGTGCCCTATGTCTCCTTCATGGTGTCTATCCCGACCGTGAAAAGGGGCAACGGTATGATGGTGTCATCTTTATGCGAAGTGCGGCTGTCGGGGCTGAGGAGTTCTATTCGAACGAATCAAATGCGACGCGGTACGAGTCCCTCGCTGAAGCCAAAGCGCTTGATGAACGTACGTCGTTTGCTTGGGCTGGTGTTTCGCATCTCGGTATCATCGACAACCGCGTCGGTGAACCGTTTGCTGGCAAGATCCGGCGGACGGTAGCGGAGTTCTCGCGCATACTCGGTGTGCCGGCACCCATGGAGATTGAACGCAAGTTCGATGTGCTTGATTTCAGTGAATCGTCGTTGCCGGCACACACGGTGAAAAGTGACATCTTGCAACACTATCTCCTCGGTGATGATGGCTTGGTGGAGCGGGTTAGGGCTCGGTCATACGGTGAGCATTGGGTCTTCACGCATACGATCAAGCAGTCTGTGCGCTTGGGGGTGTCGGTCGAACGGGAGCGTATCGTAACTAGGCAACAGTATGAAGACTTGTTGGTTCGCGTCGACAGAAGACGCGAACCGATTCAGAAGTACCGGTACTGCTTCCTCTACCAAAACCATCACTTCGAACTTGATGTATTCCGGAACGGGAAGCAGAAGGGTCGACGGTTACTGGAGGTAGAGGTGGGGTCGCTTGACGATCATGTTGAGCTCCCAGCCTTTCTCATGATTGGTCGTGAACTGACCGATGATCCATCGGCAACCAACTACGCTATGGCGCAATAAGGCCGATACCGGCCGCGAGCACATGCTCGCGGCCGGTTTTTGTGTATGAGTAAGAAAAATAAATGCGAGGGTGCGCTATACTGACCTCATGGAAAAAGGCTTTGGAAAAAGAGAGGGTAAGAGTCGTAGTGCTGAGGTGGGAAGTGAGCGACCGCTCTCACTCGTCGAGCAACAGCGTCAGGAGGCGTTTGATACGGTCTTAGCGACGCTCGAGCGACGGTTCCCGGCTGAATTGAAGCGTACTTTTATCTCGCACGAGAAGGAGTATGCGCTCACGAGTCAAGAAGACTGCATGGTCGCCTTTGCTCAACAGCACCGTGAGGCGGTTGAGGCGCTTTACCAGGACATTGTCCTCGTCGATGACTATCGGCAAGAGCAGGCGGTCGCGAAGCTTCTAAAGCTCTTTGAAGCCTACGAACGCATGGTCGCGCTCTACGCAGAGTTGCGCAGTTACTATCCGCGGGCGGCGGCTGCGGTTGAGGCAAAGTTACCGCCACTTGAGACCGTGCGTACGCATGCCGATGCGTCATGGCGCAGTATCAATAAATAAATAAGCATTATGACTATTGATATTGAAACCGAAATCACCGCGCATCTCGCTGAGTTAAAGAAGCTTCAGAAGCCAAGTGGGGTATTTACGGCAGCAGCACATGATGTGAGTACCGGCTATGATAAGGCGTGGCTCCGAGATAACTACTTCATGACCCTTGGCTTCCTTGAGACGGGTGATATTGAGACAGTGGCCGCCACCGGGAAGGCACTCCTCGCGGTCTTTGTAATGCATCAAGATAAGATTAATTGGGCGATACAAAATAAGCCTCATGAGACCTGGCAGTATATCCATGCGCGCTTCCACCCAGAGACCTTTGAAGAATACTGGGAAGAGTGGGGGAATAGCCAGAATGATGCAGTGGGTGAAGTGCTCTATCTCCTCGTTGATCTTGAGTTGCGTGGCCATGGGGTAGCTGTTACCGCAGATGAGCGGGCGATGGTGCAGAAAATCGTTGATTACCTCGTGGCACTTGAATACTGGCATGATGCTGATAATGGTATCTGGGAAGAGAACATGGAGGTACATGCGTCATCGGTTGGTGCGTGTGTGGCAGCCCTAAAGCTTGCGAAGCAAGTAGCGTGGCTCACGGTCCCTGAGGCCGCCATTCATTTTGGTGAAGAGGCACTTCGTCACCTCTTGCCACGGGAATCAAAAACGAAGTTTGCAGATCTTGCACTCCTCTCGCTTATCTACCCGTTTGCGGTCACGACACCGGCTGAGACGGCCACGATTCTTCGTAATGTGGAGTACCACCTCCTCCGCGACCGTGGTGTCATACGGTACAAGCTCGATCGCTACTATAATGCAAATGAGGACGGCTACAGTGAAGAGGCTGAATGGTCGTTTGGACTCTCGTGGCTCGCTATCATTTATGCCGAGCGTGGGGAAAAGGAGCGAGCCTGGTACTACCTCCGAAAGGCACGCGCGACGGTAACACCACAAGGACAGATTCCCGAGCTCTACTTCTCAAATAGTCCAGTACCAAACGATAACACCCCACTTGGCTGGGCCGAGAGTATGTATATTGTCGCTCTCGCTAAAGTCCTTAATTTGAAATAAAGAGAACTCACCGCATGTCGGTGGGTTTTGGTATATACTTACCCTATGAATCACAAAGTAGCCATTGGACTCGCGCTCATCGTTGGGTTGGCAACTGGGTTTTTTGCTCGTTCCGTGATAGCGCCTGGGTGGGCAGAGTTGTGGCCAGCGCCATTACCAGAAGAGGTGGCTTGTACTATGGATGCGTTTCAGTGTCCGGATGGTTCGTTTGTGGGTCGAACCGGTCCATCGTGTGAGTTTGTCTGTCCGCCAGCACCCGTCGTGGCACCTGAAGTAGCTACTGCCATTACGGCAATGAGTGACCGTATCATTGTGACCAGTCCTGTGCCAGGAGCGAGTGTTACCACCCCACTTCAAGTATCTGGCGAAGCGCGGGGTAACTGGTTTTTTGAAGGATCGTTTCCGGTCGTTCTTACCAATTGGGATGGGCTTATCATCGCTGAAGGGGTAGCGACAGCAAGTGGCGACTGGATGACAGAGTCCTTCGTCCCGTTTACTGCCACTTTGACCTTTACGAACCCGCTCACTGCTGGTGCTCCCGAGTACATGGCCAACGGCACGCTCATATTAAAACGAGACAATCCATCGGGCTTACCAGAGCAGGATGCGGCGCTCGAGCTACCTATTCGTTTTCTCCCCGGTCCAACTACGCAATCAGACTAAAACCTCGTATACTATGTGTACGGTTTACAACCGGACTAATATACGTGTATGGCAAAAGGAGAATTTAGACACAAAAAAGAAGCCAAGAAACCAAAGAAAGACAAAGCTGACAAAAGTCTTGGCATATAACAAAGACAGCAACAAAACAACAGACCGTACTCGGTCTGTTGTTTTGTTATACTAGGCCTATGTCTCGTCTTCGTCTCGTACTCATAACGCTCGTTCTTATTTTGTTCGTGCTCATCGTTGGTTTTGTAGTGGCGGCCTATTTTTTTACATCTGCTACTGAGCCAGTCTCACTGCCGCCGCTACCGGCTGAGTCGGTGACTGGGAATCCCGAGGTACTAACCGGGCGAAGTGCAATCAAAGAATTAGCAACGGTGTCATTAACCCCAATCGAATGTACCCTCCGATTTGCAGATGAAACGTACCGTGAAGGGACAGCATTCAGTGTCGATGGACAACTACGAGCAGATTTACTGAATCAACATAATCAAGTAACGAGTCTTATCGTGGTTGGTGATGTGGTGTCCATTCGTGAAGGGATGTTAGTACGAGGAACTTCAAGTGTAGCAGTTAGTGGTCTCATCGGTACACAGGTATCTTATACATGCCGACCATGGTCGGTCGATATGTCCGTTTTTTCATTAGATGTCACTGACTAGTTATACACACCGGGTAGTGTTTTGTTCTTTGTAAATCGACTATGATATTTCTAACGGAGGCCACCTGGGTAATACCAGGTGGCCATTCTGTTGTTCTTAAAAAGTCACCTATGTCATCATCAGCAATTAGTACATTATCATCAGTCGTATTTGGATGTTTATTAGTGGGGTTACTCACACTGGCTTCATCGGTGCAAGCAGCTACTGCGACGCAAAGCTCTACACAAAGTGAAACGGCACGTTCCGCTTCAATGTTGATAGCTTCGGTTACAGAGCGTGCCAGTATTGTTGACGGGAAAGTTGTTCGAGGAACCCTTACGTTTACACTGGTGGCGAATGACACTCCTTTGTATATCTCAAGAAATGCTCTAAATTCAGTGGTACTGAGTTCGGCGCGTAAAAATGTGACCATGACACTCAGCTCCGATGCTGATACATCAGGGGATATGTATGTTGTGAATGAAGGTGAGGAGCGTTCCTTTACCATCACCACAGTATCACCTCGACCAGGGAAAAGAGTCATAGATGCTGTCAGAGGTATTCGCTATGGTACTTCAGAGACACAGAGAAACCGAGTAGCACTACTTGGTGGAGTTAATAATTCACGGACATCGACACCGATACCTGAACAGCCTCGTGTTATCAGACCTGCGTCGAGTACAATCCCTCGTGATAACAGACCAACGTCAACTTCTCAAGCGGTATCTCTCCCAGCTAATCCAAAAGCTTCATCTACACAGCCACAATGTCCAGTGACGGGAGGTGGTTCCAGCAGTACGAGTATGCGCTGTATGCAAGCGGGACCAAGTATGCCACCAAGTTTCAGTTCATCCACTCCTCGAGACAATCGACCCGTCAGTACATCGACACGCACAACGCCAGATATGACTCGTGATGGTGTATCTACATCAACCACGCAATCACAGTCTCGGCCTTCAGCCCAATGTGTCGAAGGTTCGAAGCGTGTTCTCGGTGCCGGTATGTCTGCACCAGCTGTGCGAGCCGGCAGTGTTGGCAGTGTTGGTACGCGAACCACTCCTCAGCAAGTGTGTATGAATGGACAGTGGGTCCCAACTCCAGTCGCTAGTTCAACTAGGCAGTCAATTGCACCAGAGCGGATGTCATCAAGCACCCCGACGAGTACATCATCTCGGACCGGAGCGGTTCGTGGTGCCACTGCTAATATCTATGATCAGTTCGCTATGATATTGATGGCGCTCGATCAAATGCTTGCACAGATGAAGTAATCTAAGAACACAGAATTATGTAAAAGCCGGTAAAAGCCGGCTTTTACTATTCACAACACAGCAAAAATAGTGTATGGTTGGGGCCTATGTCTCGCACTGATGGTCTCATTGTATTTAGTGATGTGTCATTTGAACACGATCCGACTCGCCCAATATTAAAGGGTGCAAATTTTGTGGTACGACGTGGTGCTAAGATGACCCTTATGGGTCAAAATGGTGCTGGTAAAAGTACTATTTTTGGTCTCATTACTGGAGTTTTGCGCCCTGATGAGGGTGATATCAATATTCAGCCTCGAACTACTATCGCTATTTCGCGACAGATTATTCCCCGTGATGAACTGACGCTCACTGTTCGTGCCTTCTTTGAACAGTGTTTTAAAGAAAAGGTGTACGATATTGATCCGCGGATTGATGAGGTGCTCGAAATTGTAAACCTGACGCCAACCGCTGCGATGAAAGAGTCGTTTAAAGACAGAATCATCGGGAGTTTTTCGGGTGGACAACAGGCACGCCTTCTCCTCGCCTCAGCCCTTATCCAAAATCCTGATGTTCTCCTTCTTGATGAGCCAACGAATAATTTAGATGTTGCTGGTATTGCTCACTTGACTGCGTTTCTTCAAAACTACCGTAAGACCGTGTTGGTGATTTCCCACGATGCAGAATTCTTGAACTCATTTACCGATGGTGTGCTATATCTCAACACCCAAAATCGCCAAGTGGAGCAGTATAACGGTAATTATCACACGGTACTAAAGGAAATTGCTGCCCGAGTCGAGAAAGAGCAGCGGCAAAATGCCCAGCTTGCCAAACAAATCCAAGCAGATAAAGACAAGATTAACTACTTTGCGAGCAAGGGAGGTAAGATGCGTCTCGTAGCAAAGCGCATGCGTGATGATGTCGAGGAGGCTGAGGAGAATAAGGTTGATGTACGCAAAGAAGATCGTACTATTCGCTCATTCACGATAGAGCCTCAGGCTGAAGTGCCGCTTGAGGTCGTAAAGCTCACGTCATACAAGGTTGTCAAGAATCACCAGCCAAAAGAAGTTGAGTGCGAGATTACCCTAAAACGTGGGACACATCTCCAAATTATCGGTCCAAATGGTATTGGGAAGACGACCCTCCTTGAATCTCTCGCATCTGGTCACGCTAAGGGTGAACATGTAGCCCCAGGAGTAAAAATTGGCTATTACCGCCAGGACTTCTCAAACCTTGATTTTGATAAGACCGTGTTTGAGACACTGATGGATTCGATGCCAAAGAAGATTGAGGAAGATATGCGCTCAATTGCCGCTGGGTTCCTCCTCTTTTCAGATGTGATGAAAAACAAAGTGGGTAATTTGTCTGAGGGGCAGAAGGGTCTTGTCGCGTTTGCAAAGCTCACCATGGAGCGTCCCGGGCTCTTGATTCTCGATGAGCCAACCAATCATATTAACTTCCGTCACATTCCGGTTATTGCCGCTGCGCTTAATGAATACAAGGGGGCGATGATTCTCGTATCTCACGTTCCTGAGTTTGTGGAGCAGATTCGGATTGATGAGGTGTTAGACCTCGCGAAGTCTCTCTAGATTTACAAAGTCTTGGTATACTAGTGGCGAACAAATTCGTCACATATGAAAAAGTTTCTCATCATTGGAATTGTTGTGATTACCATTATCGGTGCTGCTGGTGCTGGCTACTGGTTTTTCTTAAAAGAAGAGGAGAAGCCACCGCGGTATAAGCGTGACCCGAATGCTTTTGTGGTGCCACCAGTGGCTCATTCAATGAAAGGTAAAACATTTCGGGTGCCTGATCAGCCTGATACTGTCGTTGAGTTAAATCTGGTAGCCGCTAGTTCAATTCGGAATTTTCCGATGGGTCGGTTTAATCTCGCAACGGGAACGGGACAGGGGGAGTTAGTGGCGATAGATGAGTTTGCCACTGATGTCATTAACGGTAAGCGAGTCGTACCAATTAGAGTAACAACTCCAGGAACCGGTGAATTCATCTACCTCGCGGTCGTCAATGAAGCGGATGGAGTGTTTGACCATACGACCTCCCACTTGTTGGGTGACCGTATTCGCATAAAGTCATTGACACGCGATGGCGATACCGTGACGATAAACTATGATGTTCATGATAGAAACCAGTCAATGGCCGAGTTGCCGTCGGTCAACACTACTGCCATTATTGATGTGGCAGAAAATAAATTTGTACAAGAAGGTCGCAAGCCGTGGCTTGAAATTGTTGAAGAAGCAAAAGTGTTTACTGGTAAGTATCTCTGGCAGTCTACCGAGGGAGAAGATGGTGTTGTTACACCAAGTCGACCAGACGCGTTCACACTCTTTTTTGACGGTCCACGCATTACCCTTGGTACTGACTGTAATACCGGTAGTGCAGAATATACGCCACCAACTGGTTCTTCAACTGCACTCTCGTTTGGTGATATAGCGACCACAAAGATGTTCTGTGAAAGTGTCGAAGAGGGGCCGTACTTTGCGATGATTAGTGCAGTGACCGAGTATGAAGAGCCAAACACAAATACGCTTATCTTTACACTTGAAGACGGGAGGGAGATGACCTTCCTCCGTGAAGGTGCGACGTTAGAATTCGGAGATGGTACCGCTACAACCACCCAATAATAGCAGCAAGACATTCCAATTCACCGCGACGGTTTTCATCTATCCAAGCGACGCGGCGGCCTGGTATTTTGTGACTGTGCCTTCAAAAGACGCTGTGATGATTAAAAATACTGTGCCTAAACAGCGAGGATTTGGCTCGGTACCAGTATATGTTGAGATTGATGGTCTTGTATTCAAGACTGCCCTCTTTCCCAATAAATACGCAAAAAGCTATATTTTACCGCTTAAAAAAGCGATTCGCGAACAGCTCGGTATCATGGTAGGGGATAGCATCTCAGTGAACGTCCGTGTGTAACGTTTTCTCGATTTTGCACCATTATATGATAGGGTTGAAGAGACACCCATGACCGATTCCGAACTCAAATCAATCCTTGAAGCTGCTCATCGTCGCGAGACTGAAGCTTTTAAAGCGTTGTATGATGATTTGGAGCCCCGTATCTTCCCCTTTGTCGTGACGAGAGTGAAGGGTCAGGATATAGCAACTGATCTTACGCAAGACATACTCACTGATATTTTTCTCGCCATACCGTCCTTTACCTACCGGACGGTTGGCCAGTGGTATGCGTTTGTGTTCACGATAGTGCGCCGTACCTTAGCCCGACACTACGCGAGTCAATCGCGGGTAGTGGCACATGAGGTAGAAGCTGAGATTGATACACTCTCGAGTCAGTCAGGGTTATCTGCCCAAGATACCTTAGCCGTGAACGAAGCACTATCAGGTCTCGATCAAATTACTCGAGATATTGTGGTCCTTCACCACTGGTCTCGCTATACGTTTGGAGAAATCGCAGAGATGCTCAATCTGAGTGAAACTAATGTCCGAACGCGACACCATCGGGCAAAGGCGACACTCAGTCAATTATTAAACTGGTAAACGGCATTACATGGACAACGACCGAAACACTTTCAATACCAACATCGAAGCTGTCACTCCGCGACAGTCTGATGCTACTCGTGCGCGCCAATTTGATGCAATCATGTCAACGGTTACTGCGCAGCCCGTGGTGTCGCCGTATGCTTTTTATGCGACTCGCTATCGTGCCTCATTTGCCTACCTTGCGCTCATTCTCGTATTTGTCCTTGGTACTAGTTCAACGGTGGCGGCATCAGAAGCGGCTCGTCCGGGGGATTTGCTGTTCCCGGTCGATAGAGCCAAAGAAGAGATTCGCCTCCGTTTAGCAGATGATAGTAAAAAGGCTGAATTAACTGCGGCGCAACTCGAAGAGCGTTACGCCGAACTTATTAGTATTCTTGATGAATCAGCTGGGACAAGCACGGTAACGTATGATGATGAAGCTCGGATTGCTGCTGCGGTAACGTTGGTGACAAAGGTGGCCATTTCACTTGATACTGATGAAGCTGATGATCGGTTGCGTGATGTGCTACGCCAGCTCGACACTCTCGTGTTTGCAGACGTGGATAAAGACGATGCTCGGATTTCTGTATCTGATGACAGAATAGAAATTCGCACCGATACCGAGCGTATTCGACTTGAAAAACGGACTGATGATAGCAGTTCTCGTAACGATGGTGACGACGATGATAGAGATGATCATGATGATGACGATGGTGATCGAAGTCGAGACCGTGACGACGATAGTCGCGGCAGTAATAATGACCTTGATGATGACAGTCAAGTTCATGATGACGGCAGTCAGGATGACGATGAGGATTCTCGAAGTGACCGCGATGATGATAAGGATAGCGACGACCGAGACAGTGATCGTGATAACGACAAAGATGATGACGATCGTAACGATGATAAAGATGACGATAATGATGATCGCAATGACGATTCCCGTAATCGCTAGGTAAAAGAAAACCACCATAAAGGTGGTTTTCTTTTACGTCCACCTCAGGGTGGCGTATACTAAATATATGAAAAATACACCATCGTTTATTGACCATATTACAGAAAAGCGTTCGCATGAAGTGTTGTTCAAACAAGCGGTGGTCGAGGTGGTAACTAGTCTTGGTGAGTACATTGATACGAAACCAAACGCCGATCAGGTATGGCAACGGTTTGCGCGCCTGTGTGAGCCCGAACGAGTGATTTCCTTTAAGGTGCTGTGGACAGATGATAACGGTGATGCGCAAGTTAATACTGGTTACCGGGTGCAATTTAATTCTGCGCTCGGTCCTTATAAAGGAGGGCTTCGTTTTGACGTTACGGTGAATGAGGATGTTTTGAAGTTCCTTGGTTTTGAACAAATATTTAAAAATGCTTTGACTGGATTACCGCTTGGGGCCGGTAAGGGTGGGAGTGACTTCAATCCAAAAGGCAGGAGTCAAAATGAGATTCGCAATTTTTGTCGAGCCTTTATGATTGAGCTTCATCGACATGTCGGACTTGATACTGATGTTCCAGCGGGGGACATGGGAGTAGGTGGTCGTGAAATAGGCTATATGATAGGTATGTACCGTGAACTCACTCATAGTTTTAATGGTGCACTGACCGGTAAAGATCCCCTCATTGGGGGTTCGCTCGGACGGACTGAGGCAACTGGTCACGGAGTAGTGTACTTCGCTCGGGCGATGGCACGATACCATAAGCTCACCCTCACCGGAATGACGGCAGTTGTGTCTGGTAGTGGTAATGTAGCTGAGTATACCGCACGGCAGCTGGTGCGAGAGGGGGTGAAGGTGCTTACCTTATCCGATAGAAGTGGCTACATATATAAGTCGACTGGCTTATCGCTTGAAGATATAGATAGTATTATGACCCATAAAGACACTGATGCGACATTGGCAACCCTTAATCACCCTGATCTTTCGTTTGCGCCTGGTCAGCCGTGGCAGACGATTGCGGCAGATGCTTATTTCCCATGTGCGACCCAAAATGAAGTGACGGTCGAAGATGCTCGTGTAATGGCGCGTACTGCAAAACTGGTCGTCGAGGGAGCAAATATGCCACTTACCAATGATGCGCTCGAGGTTTTACGAGCAGAAGGAGTTTTACACGCACCTGGGAAGGCTAGTAATGCTGGTGGAGTGGCTGTCTCTGGGCTTGAGATGGTGCAAAATGCTTCGCATTATCCCTGGACACGAGCGGAGGTGGAGGAGAAGTTAGTGACTATTATGGAGCGCATCCATGATCAGTGCGTCGAGTATGGGAAAACTGCAGATACGGTTGATTATGTTAAAGGAGCCAATATTGCTGGAGCAGCCCGAGTCCTTGCAGCGATGGAAAAACTCGGCTGGTAAAATAAGCCACAGAGGCCGTAGGCCGACAATGGCGAATTTTCGCGAGTGAGGCCTATTCCTAATGGCCTCATCCGCGCACGACCACTCTGTTTCTTGAATCACTTTCATCCGTAGCGACTATTGCGAATTCTCGCGAGTAATGCGACCTCCAAGGGAGCATTATCCGCGCACGACCACTCTGTTTCTTGAATCGTTTTACCTCAGGGCAACTATTCCGAATTTCCGCGAGCAAATGCTATCTCTTACAGAGACTGTCTACTCATGGGACTCTTTCTCATAAAATCGAAAGATTCTCCATGAGTCTTGCGAAATGGGTCCCATCCCATTTCTCACCTAATGCCTTTATCCACGTCTCAGCTTTACCGCGTAATCTACTTGTAGCGACAATGGTGAATTTCCGTAAGCAAGCGTCCTTTTATTGAGGGGTGACAAAATCCTCAGGTCGGGGTATAGTACTCGCGCGACGCCGTCAGGCTTTTTTCTTTTATCATTGCACCCCAATGCATGGAGCAAAAGAACGCATTATTACAGATACTTTAAATTAACATTTATAAATATATGGCAAGAAAATTCCCACTTCACAAAGTTCGAAACTTCGGTATTGTCGCCCACGTAGACGCAGGCAAGACAACCACCTCAGAGCGCGTGCTCTTTTACACTGGTGTATCTCACAAGATTGGTGAGGTACATGATGGTGCGACGGTTACCGATTGGATGGAGCAGGAGCGTGAACGTGGTATCACGATTACCGCAGCAGCAATCTCATGTAATTGGTCAAAGTCAGATGTGGTCGACCGCAAGGACGAGTCACAGATGTACACCTTCAACGTGATTGATACGCCGGGTCACATTGACTTCACTGCTGAAGTAAAGCGCTCAATGCGTGTACTTGACGGTGCGGTTGTGGTATTTGACTCAGTGGCTGGAGTAGAGCCACAGTCTGAGACGAACTGGGGTTATGCAGACGAGGCTAAGGTACCACGTATTTGTTACATCAATAAGATGGACCGTCTCGGTGCATCATTTGAGAAGTCATACCAGAGTATCCTTGATCGTCTTTCAAAGAAGGCCGTACGTGTACAGCTTCCATGGGGTGCGGAAGACCAGCTTAAGGGTGTAGTGGATCTCATTCGTATGAAGGCGTACACCTTCGAAGGTGAAATGGGTACGACGATTGTCGAGCACGATATCCCTGCTGAGCTGAAGGATGACGCAGAGATGTACCGTGCTGAGCTCGTTGAGCGAGTAGTGGAGCATGATGATGCCTTGATGGAGGCTTACCTTGGTGGACAGGAGCCAACACTTGAGGAATTGAAGGCTACGCTCCGCAAGGCGGTAATCGGTAATGAGCTCTTCCCAGTATTTACTGGTTCGTCACTCAAGAATATCGGTGTTCAGTTTGTGCTTGACGGTGTAGTTGATTACCTTCCAGCTCCGACAGACCTTGCTGCAGTTAATGGTATCGACCCTAACACTGAGGCAGAGATTGTTCGTAATGCATCTGACGAAGAACCATTCTGTGCCCTTGCCTTCAAGCTTCAGACAGACCCGTTTGTGGGTGCACTCACGTTCTTCCGTGTGTACTCAGGTACCATTAAGGCAGGAAGCTACGTCTACAACGCCTCAACCGGACAAAAAGAGCGCCTCGGCCGTATCGTACGTCTCATGGCTGATAAGCGTACCGAGATTGATGAGGTATACGCTGGTGAGATTGCCGCTGGTGTGGGACTTAAGGAGGTAAAGACCTCGCACACCCTTTGTGATGAAGCAAAGCCAATCGTGCTTGAACAAATTGTCTTCCCGAAGCCGGTAGTAGCGATGAGTGTCGAGCCGAAGACGAAGAACGATCAGGAGAAGATGGGTACTGCACTCAAGAAGCTTTCAGATGAAGATCCAACTTTCATTGTTTCAACTGATGAAGAGACTATGCAGACGATTATCGCTGGTATGGGTGAACTTCACCTCGAAATTCTTGTTGATCGTATGAAGCGAGAGTTCGGTGTTGAGGCGAATGTGGGTGCTCCACAGGTGGCCTACCGTGAAACCATCCAGAGTGAAGCTGAGGCTGAGTACAAGTATATCAAGCAGTCTGGAGGTCGTGGACAATATGGTCACGTCAAGATTCGAATTCGTCCAATGCAGCCACTTGAGGAAGGTAAAGAAGTTCCAAAGAACGTCACTCGTGAAGATCACTTTGAGTTCATCAATAACATCAAGGGAGGTGCCATTCCAGGAGAGTACATTCCTGCCGTGATGAAGGGTGCAAAGGAGGCAATGGCGCGCGGTTTTGTGGCCGGTTACAAGATGGAAGACATCTCGGTTGAACTCTTCGATGGTTCATACCATGATGTGGACTCATCAGAAATCGCCTTTAAGCTTGCTGCAATTTACGCTTTTAAGGAAGCGGCTTCAAAGGCAGGTGCTGTACTCCTTGAGCCAGTGATGAAGGTTGAGGTTCGTACCCCAGAACAGTACATGGGTGACGTCAACGGAAATATCTCAAGTAAGCGCGGTCAGGTTGAGGGTATGAGTGAGCTCGGTGATAAGAAGGTGATCACTGCTAAGGTACCACTTTCTGAAATGTTCGGATACACCAACACACTCCGCTCAATGTCTCAGGGTCGCGCATCGATGACGATGACCTTCGATCACTACGATGTAGTACCACCAAACGTGGCCAACGACATCAAGAAGGCAAGAGGGGTGAAGGATGTGGTAGAAGAGGATTAATAAAAAGGCGCTCCAGAGAGCGCCTTTTTATTAATCCGTCCACATCCTGCAAGACCGTTTGAGATAGTTCATGAGTAAGAAAGTGTGGGGCACTTTCGCAAGACCCTGTCTGCTACTTTATCAGTGAAACGAGATAAAGTGGCGACAAAGTGTACAGTTTCTGTAAGAAGAAGGATATTGTAGAAGAAGCTTAATAAAAAAGCACCGACGGGCGCCATTTTATGCATTGAAAATGATTACCATTATTTTTGCACAGTACACTATACGAGGTTGCGGTTCGATAACGGTATACTGTATGTATGAATATTGCCAGCCGCTTTTCTCTCATTACTAGTATTATGGTAGCACTGCTCTTTATGTTTGGTGGAGTAGTGACCGTGAAAGCGCAAACGATTCCGGCGGTTGACCTGCAGGGCTTTGCTTGGAGTAGTACGATCGGTTGGATATCGATGAATTGTATTAATGACGGTAATTGTGCCAGCAGTGATTATAAGGTGACTATCAACGCCGACCGTACTATCACCGGGTATGCCTGGAGTAGTAATATTGGCTGGATTAAATTCGGTGGACTTTCAAGTTTCCCGATTGGTGGCGGCACCGCGGCAGAAAATGCAAACGTTATTGGCACCTATCCAAACCTTACTTGGTCAGGATGGGCGCGAGCTTGCTCAGCAACTGTTGGTGGCAATTGTACCAGTATGACCAATAATCCAGCAGCTGGAGATTGGGATGGTTGGATATCTCTTCGAGGAACAAACTATAATATCTCTGCCAATATGACGACTGGTATGGCAACGGGCTCATTTGCCTGGGGGAGTGATGTGGTTGGGTGGGTGGATATGTCCTCAAACATCACGTTTGCTACGAGTGCCGCATCGCTTATTGGAAACAACTGTACTATCCCGCTTGGTGCCAATAGTTGTAGTGTAAATCTAACTTGGAACATTTCTGATACCGTACCATCACCGAACATCTTTAATGTCGCGTCTGGCACGCAAATTAGTACTGATCGCGCCCGTACTAACTTTGCAGTGACGATACCGCACGGTAATCGAACCTTCCATGCGCGCTCTGGCACATCTCTTTTAGTCGCGCGAGTGCTGACCGCTACCTGTGCACCTGGTCTTGTGCACAATGGTTCACAGTGTATCGCTGGGACGGGCAGCACTTCTCCAACAATTGTGATGCGTGCTACTCCTCCAATCGTTCGTATGGGTAGTGTAGCTCGGATTAATTGGAATCTGTCGACAACCACTGGCAGTACGTGTACGCTGAATGGTCCTGGTATCAGTAATCTGCCAATCACTGTATCGAGCAGTTCTGCTCTAACCGGCCCGCTCAATAATAGTGCAACATATCGGCTTGGTTGCACTGGTACTTATGGCACGGTTGAGAGTCGTATTAACATTGAGGTAGTGCCTGTGGCAGCTGAGGTGTAACAGTGTCTTTATGAATCCAGAAACCCCAATCAAGCAGAGCGGTGAAGTCAAGCAGGCGAAGTTTCTGCGCTACATTATAACTGGTGGACTCCTGCTCGTGTTATTTGCTATTGTATTTGCGTACATCTACTTCGGTATGCAGCTTGCAAAACAAGCTGATCCAGTGCCAGTAGCAGACAGCGAGCCGACAATATCTGAAGATGATCGAACCAGAGCAATTCTTCAGGCACTTGAAAATGCACCTACCGAGCCAACTGCCAACGTAGAAGAGATGTTAGAAGCACTTGAAAATGCACCTACCGAGCCAACTGCCAATAGGGAAGAGATGCTTCGTGCCCTTAACTATCCAGGAGTAGAGTAGTAAACTTGCAAAAACTTCGTACTTTGGTACTATTGCAGCTACCGCCACAGCCTCGGCTGTTGTCGGAGCGACTTATATTGCTCTTTCACACCCCTTGAGTAGGTGGTCGTAGCGCGACATGTTCTCGCGCCGTTACGATTGCATATTCAAGCACCGCTTTTTATATAAAAAGCAGCTGTGTGCGGATTATTACAATATTTAACCAATCACAAGTTTATGGCTGGTACTTTTGACCGCTCAAAGCCGCACGTAAACGTAGGTACCATTGGTCACGTTGACCACGGTAAGACTACTCTTACAGCTGCAATTCTTAACACCCTCCACGCACGTGGAAACGGGTACGGTGCTACTACTAAGGGAGTTGATGAAATCGACAAGGCTCCTGAAGAGAAGGCTCGTGGTATTACCATTTCTCTCTCACACAGTGAGTACGAGACTCCAAACCGTCACTACGCGCACATCGACGCGCCTGGTCACGCTGACTACATCAAGAACATGATTACTGGTGCCGCTCAGATGGACGGTGCTGTACTCGTGGTGGCAGCTACTGACGGTGCAATGCCTCAGACTCGTGAGCACGTACTTCTCGCTAAGCAGGTGGGTGTACCAAACATCATCGTGTTCCTCAACAAGTGCGACATGGTTGATGATGAAGAGATGCTTATGCTCGTTGAAGAAGAACTTCGTGAGCTCCTCACGAAGAACGGCTTCGATGGTGCAAACGCTCCAATCATTCACGGTTCAGGCCTCCAGGCACTTAACGACCCAGCTTCAAAGTGGGGTGATAAGGTTATCGAGCTTGTTGATGCGATGGACTCATACTTCCCACTCCCAGAGCGTCAGCTTGATAAGCCATTCCTCATGCCAGTAGAAGACATCTTCTCAATTGAAGGTCGTGGTACGGTAGTGACCGGTCGTGTAGAGCGTGGTGCGGTAAAGGTTGGTGAAGAAATTGAAATCGTTGGTATCAAGGATACAGTATCTTCAACCGTTACCGGTGTTGAAATGTTCAACAAGGCACTCGATGCAGCACAGGCTGGCGATAACGCTGGTATCCTTATTCGCGGTATCAAGAAGGAGGATGTACACCGTGGACAGGTACTTGCAAAGAAGGGTTCAGTAACCCCACACACTGAATTTGAGGCTGAAGTATACGTACTCTCAAAGGATGAAGGTGGTCGTCACACGCCATTCTTCTCAGGTTACAAGCCACAGTTCTACGTTCGTACTACTGACGTAACTGGTGAGGTAACCCTCGCAGAAGGTGTAGAGATGGTAATGCCAGGTGATACAGCAACCTTCAAGGTAAAGCTTGTAGCCCCAGTTGCGCTCGAAGAGCAGCAGAACTTTGCTATCCGTGAGGGTGGTAAGACCGTAGGAGCAGGTGTGGTAACCAAGATTGTTGCGTAAGCAATTATCAAGATCCACTCGATAATTACTTCGTTGTATGGCAACCACTACCAAAGCAGAAGCAATCAGCAAGCTCCGTATCCGAGTTCGTGCCTATGAGCATAAGATTCTCGATACGTCAGTGAAGCAGATCATTGATACCGCCTTGCGTTTCGACGCTAAGGTTGTCGGTCCGATCCCACTTCCAACCGAAATCAAGAAATATACCGTTAATCGTTCGACGTTCGTGCACAAAGACGCGCGAGAACAATTCGAAATGCGAATGCATAAGCGAGTGATTGACATCTTGAACCCAGGTCCGAAAGTGGTTGAGGCCCTCACCAATTTGTCACTCCCATCAGGAGTCAACATCGATGTGAAGATGATGTAAGGATCAATCCTACATCTCTCATGAAGATACATTGGTAGGTCATACAATGACACACAAAACCGCACTCACCCGAGTGCGGTTTTGTGTATAAGGTCCACTACCTGGTAGTTATATAGCTATAATACAATCATGAAACATTATACATCGATGTTACCAATGATAACACTGATGTTGTTACTTGTTGGCTTTCATTCACTCAGTGCCAGTTGGACGGCTCCGACAGCTGTACCCCCAGATAGCAACACGCTAGCACCACTAAATGTAGGGACTACGACACAAGTAAAAGCTGGTAATTTAACTGCGGCCATACTTGGCGCTACAACTGAAATGCGTTCTAATCGTTACTGTGATGCTCTTGGCGGTAACTGCTTTTTGTCGGGCGGTGTAGTCAACACAGATACTGGATTTCAGTTTAAAAATGGTCCATTTACATCTACTATACTCGGAGCCACAACTGAGGTGCGCTCAAATCGCTATTGTGATGCTGTGGGTGGAAATTGTTTTGCTCCGGGATCCACTGGAACAATTAATCCGGTTGGTAGTACTAACTGGGGTTATGCATGGGTCGGTGGCATGTTGTTCCAGTGGGGGAAGGTTTGTCCATCTTCCGGTACATGGGCACCATTTGAGGGTACATATAATTTCCATATTCCGTTCCCAAATGCAGCTTTTTCTATTACTGGGACAAGAGACACCCTTCATGCTGGTGCAACGCGAGCCAATTTTAATGCCGAGATTGTGAGTCGGAGTCAGTTTCGAGCCGGTACTCCAGGGGGCCTAGCCGGCTGCACTAACTGGCTAGCTATTGGCTACTAATCTTTTCGTACCTGATTTATGAAGTTTGATATTCGTACTGTAGCTTTGGTTGTGACTCTTGTTATCCTCGTAGGGTTCCATTCATTAAGCGCCAGCTGGACGCCGCCACCTTCACCTCCAACAGACAATAATCCCTTGCCACCAATTAACGTGAGTACCTCTACTCAAGAAAAGAAAGGTAACTTCATGGCTAATGTACTTGCAGCTGCGACCTCAACCTGGTCACCACGGTATTGTGATGCGCTCGGCAATAATTGTTTTACTCCAGCCGCGGTTGCAAATGCTGGTGGGCCGGTTGGTAGTGTGGTGTATATGGCGGGTAACAGCGCACCTTCAGGTTATTTGATAGCCAACGGCCAAGCGGTGTCGCGTACTACATATAGTGCTTTATTCGCTGTGATTGGTACTACCTATGGCGCAGGAGACGGTTCTACCACTTTTAATCTACCGGATTTACGAGGAGAATTTATTAGAGGTTGGGATGCTGGTCGAGGTGCTGATTCTGGTCGTGGTTTTGGCACCTGGCAAGCTGATGAATTTCGTTCACATGCTCACCTCGATAATATGTTCCAACAGTCTCACCACTATGACGGTAACGTGAGTGGTACCTATCGAGCTGCGTTTCCAACTGGGCGACATGTCAATATGTGGACCTCAAATGCTGGCGGGGCTGAAACTCGTCCGAGAAATGTTGCTTTGCTCCCTGTCATAAAGTTTTAGTCAACTGGGTCAACAAAGGAGACAGTGTTAATTACTGAAGCAACAAGTGGTTGTTGATGTATAATTTCAATATGATTTCTCTCAAGTTAACCCATTTTGTCCTCGCGCTCTTAGCTGTTGTATTAGTTGGCTTTCACTCCTTAAGTGCAAGCTGGACGCCAGCCGAATTTATGCCACCAAACGGTAATGCAGCCACACCTCTCAATACCAGTTCTACAACACAATCAAAAACCGGTAATCTCGCAGCGGTTATCTTTGCCGCTACTGGAGAAATGCGTTCTAATCAATACTGTGATGAAATGGGGCAGAACTGTTTTAGTCCAGGTATGGTGCTTAACTTAGCTACCGCAACACCACAACAGCCTCAAAACAACAATCTTGTTTTTAATCAGCATACGCATACACAATGTACGGCAGCGGGTGGTACAGTTCATAACACTGGTTCGGTGTATGTATGTCAATTTAATGGTGCTTCATGTCCATCTGGGTGGGCCCGGTATGAGCAGTGGGGCGCTACTGCTGCCAGAAGTTGTCGAAATGCTACTTGTGGTGGTGGTTGTACGACTGGTTTTCATGGTTTTGCGAATATGCCGATTGAGTCATGTCAGTACCAGTTTGCTCGTGATACTGCACGAGGATGTGATTTTGGCGGCATGGTTACCTGTACTGCAGCGGTGACGCAAGTTGGTTGTTACTAATTTGTTCGGTCTCAGGTTTCGATAGGATATAATCACAAATAGCATATCAAAGTCAGCGATTCATTTTAGTGTGTGTTAAACTAAATCGATGAAATCAATTTTCTTCTCACCATTCACACTCGCCGTGTCTGCTGTGCTTCTCGTCGGCTTCCACTCCCTGAGTGCCAGCTGGACACCACCAACCGCAACTCCACCCGGTGATAACGTACCTCCCGTCGTAAATACTGGCTCAACCACTCAAAACAAAGCTGGTAACTTCATGGCCAACATCGTAGCGGCCGCTACCTCAACCTGGTCACCACGGTATTGTGATGAGTTGGGGAATAATTGTTTTACCCCGAGTACTCTTGCAGGCTCAGGCGGATGGGTGTCTGCAAACCAACTAGTTTATAATGGCAGTATAGTGGGAAGTGGTACTGGCGACACTGGTGGTGTTGATCTCAACCTGGCGTCAGTAGTCGGTGCTCGCGAGACTTTGGTACAGCTACAAGTTACCACTTCAGATAATACTACAAACTCTTTTGTTTTTAAGCCAAAAGGTGTTGCTGGAGTACAAGGTTCCACTGTTGGTAGTGGGGTAGGTGCTGGAGCGGCTGGATTACAGCTATTTGGTACCGCAAATCGAATGGGTTACGTCACCGTGACTACTAATGCATCTGGCGTTGTTTTGATGCAGTCATATACCAATCAGACAGTACAGGTTAGACTTGTAGGTTACATTGGTGGGGTGACTAGTACAAGCACTGGCGGCGGTTTGCCAAGTTATGGACCACTTTATCAGTGCCCGCGCTCGTTTGGGTGTAGTAACGGCACTCCGATTGTTGGTGCCTGGGCGTCATATGGTTGTGTAGGACAAATATCCAATCTCTCCACCTGTATGCAGGTTTGGAATAATGGTGCTTCGCAGTCGTGTACCAACGCTTGTACTCCTATTTCTTTTTAGACCCAGTTTCTTGCTTTTTCTATAGTTTTTGGTATAGTACTGCCAGCTTTACGAAGACCTACGTTCGTCGAAGGTGCCTATTTTTACGGTGCTGGAGAACCACTGGGCACAAATCGCGCAATTGGCGGCGAGCTTGTGCTCGCGCATTGCGCGATTTGTTGTGCGGTCAGAGAAAGCGATTTATAAGCATAACCAAACATAAATGAAGTTTATTGTTGGTACGAAAGACCGCATGACGCAAATCTTTGACGCCACTGGCGTGTGTCACCCGGCAACTATCCTCAAGGTAGAGCCAGCGACTATCACAAAGATTAAGTCTGTTGCGTCAGATGGATATGAGGCAGTGCAGATTGCCACTGGTACCCAGAAGAGTCATCGCATCGCGAAGGCACAGCAGGGTCAGTTTAGTGGCGCTGCGGTGGTACGTGAGTTTCGCCCAAAGGCGGCTTACGGACAGACGCTTGGTGACGTCACTGTTGGCGCCACTTTTGATGCCGGAGTGTTTGCTCCAGGCGACGTGGTGACCGTCAGCGCTGTTTCAAAGGGTAAGGGCTTCCAGGGTGTGGTAAAGCGTCACGGCTTTGGCGGTGGACGTCGTAGTCACGGTCAGAAGCACTCTGAGCGTGAACCAGGATCTATCGGTGCGACCGGTTTCAAGCGTGTGATCAAGGGTCTCCGCATGGCTGGACGTATGGGTGGTGATCGCATCACGGTGAAGAATCTCGTGATTCTTCAGGTTAATCCAGCCGAGAATATTATTCTCGTAAAAGGTGCTATCCCTGGTCGAAAGGGTACATTAGTAGAAGTTCGCGAAAGCGTTAAGTAAGTCATCATCATATGAATGCAACAATCTATACCCCAGAGGGGAAAGAGCACGGCAACATTGCATTGCCTGAGGCAGTCTTCGGTGTGACTTGGAACGCTAATCTTGTGCACGACGTTGTTGTCGCGATGCAAGGTAACGAGCGAGCTGGTACTGCACACACCAAGGATCGAAGTGAGGTAAGTGGTGGTGGTAAGAAGCCATGGAAGCAGAAGGGAACTGGTCGTGCTCGTCACGGCTCAACTCGTAGTCCGATTTGGGTTGGTGGTGGTGTGGCTCATGGTCCACGCAGTGAGAAGGATTACAGTGTGAAGCTCAACCGCAAGGTAAAGGCGAAGGCACTCGCTACCGTTCTCTCAAAGAAGCAGGCTGATGGTGAGGTAATCTTCCTCGATGGAGTTGCGATGAGTGAGCCAAAGGCTGCTCTTGCAAAGACTATCGTCAAGGCACTTGCTACTGGCTCAGGTAAGGCAGACTTGGCCACGAAGCGCAAGAATGCGGCACTTATCGTGCTCCCACAACGCGATCTTGCTATTGAGAAGAGTTTCCGAAACTTCGGTAACTTCGAAGTTGTAATGGCAAAAGATATTAATCCAGTTGATTTGCTCACGTACAAGTACGTGGTCGTGACCGCTCCCGCTGCCTCAGTTGAGGTATTCCTGAAGCGCGTTGCAGCAGTATCAGCTACTAAGTAAGTATTATGGCACTCTTCAGTCGAACAAAGAAAACAACCGAAGAGACGGCAACAACACCAGTTGCTACCAAGGCGCGTACGACCGATCGAGACCTCACGAGTGTGATTATTGCACCTGTGATTACCGAGAAGGCAGTACTCCAGCAGGGAGCAAAGGTGTACGCATTTTACGTACGCAAGGATGCTACGAAGTATCTCGTCCGTGATGCGATTAAGGCCCTCTACAAGGTGACGCCGGTGTCGGTCAACATCGTCAACAAGCGACCAAAGACCGTTCTCTCACGTGCGCGTGGGCGAATGCAGAAGCAAGCTGGTTTCAAGAAGGCGTATGTCTACTTGAAGGACAGCGATTCTATCAGTATTGCGTAACGTTTCCCTATGAAAGCATACAAACCAACTTCAGCAGGACGTCGCGACGGCTCAGTGATCGAGTACAAGAAGAAGCTCACGAGCACCAAGAGTAACCCTCTTAAGTCGTTGACCATTGGCGGTCGCAGTACTGGTGGCCGCAACAACATGGGACGTACGACCTCACTCAATCGTGGTGGTGGCAACAAGCGTACCTTCCGTGTCATTGACTTCCGTTTTGACAAGAAAGAAATCCCAGCTCGCGTCGAGACTATCGAGTACGATCCATACCGTTCAGGTTTTATCGCACTGGTGCTCTACCGTGATGGTGAACGACGCTACATCCTCGTACCACAGCAGGTAGCGGTGGGGGATGAGATTATTACCTCAGCGACCGCAAAGCCAAAGGTCGGTAACCGCCTCCCGCTCGGGCAGATTCCGGTTGGTACCTTTATCTTTAACGTAGAATTAAAGCCTGGTGCTGGTGCTCGTATCGCCCGCTCAGCAGGTAACTACGCAGAAGTAGTCGCGCACGACAACGGCTACACCCTCGTGAAGCTCCCATCATCTGAAATCCGCAAGATTATCAGTAGTGCCTGGGCGTCTATCGGGGCCGTCTCAAATGAGGAGTACCGTCTCGTCTCAATTGGTAAGGCCGGACGTGCTCGCCACATGGGTATCCGTCCAAAGACTCGTGGTTCTGCGAAGAATGCAGTTGATCATCCACACGGAGGTGGTGAAGGACGTAGTCCGCGTGGTCACCGACGCGCTCGTACAAAGCAGGGCCGTCCAGTCGGTAAGGGTCAAAAGACTCGTTCACCGAAGAAGTACAGTAACAAGTTTATTGTTGAACGCCGCAAGCCAGGTCGCTTGATGCGCAGTCGCAATTAATAAACCTAGACAGACACCATTTGCGTTGTCTGCTACAAAAAAGTACCCCCAACAGGGGCTTTTTTGTTTAGTTACCCCCGCCCACCCCCTTGCCTCAAAAAAACGTTGTAAAAACTTGCTATAATAGTAAAGATGCCGCACACAGAGACGCCTTTTCTAAAGAGGCTTTTTGTTCTAATAGCGCGGTTTCTCTCAC
>JACCDT011179090.1_pt1 | contig 38773 bp, 52 predicted proteins | sample 7446291 | NCBI WGS metagenome assembly JACCDT01 (sample SAMN15323446, study PRJNA562643) | freshwater metagenome | isolation source: river surface water | place: USA:Blue River Watershed | collected 2017-08-17
CAGCAGTTTGGTAGCCCACTTAAACAAAGACAGTCAGAGTTCAGTCGAGTGAAGTGGCTGAAAATCAATGGTTACGAAATCCTCGAACAAACCGAATGGCCGGGTAAATGGATACCGATAGTTCGGGTAATCGGCAACGAGTTTGAAGTTGATGGGAAGTTGTACATATCAGGGTTAGTGCGTAACGCCAAAGATGCCCAACGGATGTATAACTATTGGGTATCCCAGGAAGCCGAGATGTTGGCGCTGGCCCCAAAAGCCCCTTTTGTTGGGTATTCTGGGCAATTTGAGGGCTATGAAACACAATGGAAAACGGCAAATACCAATAATTGGCCTTATTTGGAGGTTAATGCGGACGCTAGTGATGGGCAAGGAGCACCTTTGCCACTGCCTGCTAGAGCACAACCACCGATGGCGTCTAGTGGCCTTCTAGAAGCTAAGGCTGGTGCCGCCGAAGACATCAAAAACACCACCGGACAGTACAACGCGAGCCTCGGAATGGGTAGTAACGAGCGTTCCGGGAAGGCGATTCTCGCCAGACAAAAGCAGTCCGATGTCGGAACGTATCACTACGTTGATAATCTAGCAAGGGCGATTCGTAACGTGGGCCGCCAGTTGGTCGATTTGATCCCGAAAATATACGACACGGACAGAGTGGCTCGGATAATTGATGAAAAAGGTGATTCAAGTACGGTAAAAATGAATCCGTTGCAACCGGAGGCTGTAAAGTCGATCAAGAATGATAAAGGTGACGTACTGGAGAAGATTTATAACCCCGCAGTCGGTAAGTACGACGTTTGTGTGGTGACAGGGCCGGGCTATGCAACGAAGCGCCAAGAAGCCGCTGAATCGATGGCGCAGTTACTGCAAGGCAACCCGCAGCTTTGGGGTGTTGCTGGTGATTTATTCGTTAAGAATTTGGATTGGCCGGGCGCTCAGGAACTGGCAGAAAGATTGGCTAAAACAATCGATCCGAAATTGACTTCTCAGGACGAAAACCCAGCATTAGCGGCAGCAAAGGAGCAAATGCAGCAGATGCAGCAGCAAATGGAACAAATGCACCAGATGTTGAACAATGTTCAAAACTCCATAGAGGTAAAAGATACCGAAATTAAGCAGTTTAAGGCCCAAATTGATGCCTACAATGCTGAAACCAATCGTATTAAGGCTACAATGGGCGGGTGGTCAGAGGAGCAAATTCAGGATATGATAAGAGGCACGTTGCACGCCGCACTATCCACTGGTGATATTTCTAGCGCGGGGTTAAAATTGGAAACAGACGAGCGCGATGAAGGTATTAGTGAACCTGGGGAATCAATGTAAAGGAGAAGCAAAAGATGTCATCTACGTATAAGCAAATAACCGCCACCACTCAGATAAAATTTGATGCTGGTAAGATCAAGGGTCTTTTTATCAGCAACGCGGCGAGCACCCCCGAAATAACTGTTTACGACTCAGCGACGGCCAATGCCAGTGACCCCACGCTGATTGATACGTTTACCCCTGTGAGCGCGAGTAGTCATTTTTTTTACGATGGTATTTACGCCAGTAAGGGTATCTATGTGGTCATATCGGGTACAGTGTCGGTAACTGTTGCCTATGAGTAAAATCTGTAGTTAAATCTAAGAACAACTGAACCGATCCAGTTGATCGGGGTTTGCTGAAAGGTGCGAACATGGAAGTAGATAACACGAACATTGGGGAAACAACCCCCGTTGTAGAATCAGATAATACGGCTGTCGTTGATTCTACGGTAAGCGAAGACGCAAAGCCGGTTGAGCAGGCATTAGGTGATATACCGACTGAGGAGCGTAAATTTACTCAGGAGGAAATTGACACCATTGTCGGCAAAAGACTAGCAAGAGAGCAACGCAAATGGCAGCGTGAGCAACAAGCCCTGATCGAACAAGTTAAGACTACCAAAATACCATCATCGGAGCCACTTTCGCCAGATAACTTTCAAACGACCGAAGCCTATGCGCAAGCATTAGCGGAAAAACGGGCGCATGAGTTATTGGCAGAGCGTAAGGCCGCTGAGGAGCAAACGGCTATTCTTAACGCATACCATGACCGCGAAGAAGAAGCGCGTAACAAGTATGATGATTTTGCGCAAGTGGCTTACAATCCCAACGTGAGAATCACTGAGGAAATGGCTCAGACAATTCGAGCTTCTGAGATAGGGCCGGAGTTGGCGTACCATCTCGGATCGAACCCGTCCGAGGCACTTAGAATCGCCAATCTCTCACCGTTGCTGCAAGCCAAAGAGTTAGGTAAAATTGAGGCGAAGCTTATAGATTCTCCTCCTGTAAAGAAAGTATCAGCCGCCCCTCCCCCGATTAATCGAATAAAGGCGGCAACGGCAAACCATTCAGTAGTCGACACAACCGATCCGAGATCAACTGAGACGATGAGTACTTCGGAGTGGATTGAGGCGGAGCGGAAGCGTCAAATGCGGAAGTGGCAAGCCCAACGTCAAAATTAACCTGAAAGGAAGTAAAAATGGCTAATAGCTTACTAACCATTGACATGATTACTCGAAAATCTCTGGAGGTGCTGGAGAATAATCTTGTAATAACTCGCAACGTGAATCGCCAATACGATGATAGTTTTGCCGTAGAAGGGGCAAAAATTGGTTCTACTTTGCGCATTCGCCTGCCCGATCGCGCTACCGTAACCGATGGTGCGGCATTGACTGTCCAAGACGATAATGAGCAGTACACCACCCTTACTGTCAGTTCCCAAAAGCACATTGGTATTAATTTCACAAGTGCCGAATTGACTATGCAGCTAGATGACTTCACGGAGCGCGTACTTAAGCCCCGTGTCAGTCAATTGGCCTCCACTGTAGATTCCGATGTTGCGAATTGTTTCAAGTTAATCGGCAACACAGTCGGTACTCCAGGCACCACGCCAGCCAATGCTTTGGTTTTGCTACAGGCACAACAAAAACTCAATGAAAATGCTGCAACTATGTCACCTAGATATTTGACCATGAACCCGGCAGCGAATGCGGCTTTGGTAAACGGTATGACTACTTTGTTTAACCCCCAGTCCACCATCGCCAATCAGTTCAAAAGTGGTATGCTGGCCCAGGATATTTTGGCATACCAAGAGATCAACATGAGTCAGTCGATCAAATTGTTTACTTGCGGCTCTCGCACCGCAACAGGCGGCACCACGTCGGCAGCAGTTACCACTGAGGGTGCGACCACGATTGCCATTACAGGAGCTGGTAATGGTGCGACTGTAAAAGCCGGGGATGTATTCACAGTCGGTAATTGCTATGCGGTGAACCCGCAAACTCGTGACTCTACGGGCTCGTTGTTCCAATTTGTAGCATTGGCGGACGTTACTCTTGATGGCTCTGGTGCTGGTAATATAACAGTAGCGCCGATTTATTCGGCCACGCACGCATTGGCTACGGTTAACTCTTTACCGGCAACCAGTCAGGCAATTGTGTTCGTTGGTGCGGCATCTGGTCAATATCCTCAAAACCTTGTTTATCACAAAGACGCGATAGCTTTTGCTACCGCCGACTTGTTTATGCCCCAGGGTGTCGATATGGCTTCCCGTCAAGTTCACAACGGCATCAGTATTCGTATTGTTCGTCAGTATGACATCAATAACGACCGTATGCCTTGTCGTCTTGATATTCTCTACGGTTACAACACTATTCGTCCGCAAATGGCTTGTCGTTTGTGGGGCTAATTACTAATTTTGAAAGGAGTTTATCATGGCTTTGGCAAACGGAGCAGGCGGTTATCAACTTGGTGCCGGTAATCGAAGTGAGGCGATTTTAGGGTACTCGAATGTCCCTCAAACGGCTACAGCAACTGCGACTCTCACGGCAGCGCAGATAACGGGTGGTATGTTGTACGCGAATCCATCGACATCGGCGGCCACTTACACCTTACCTACGGCGGCCTTGATTGACACTGCCGTACCCAATGCCGTAATTGGTTCTACGTTTGATTTGAGTATTGTCAATGTAGGTACTAGTTCGGGCACGGTTACGTTATCAATGGGTACGGGTGTAACGGACGGCGGCAATGCGGCTGTCGCTGTAGCGATCACTTCGAGCGCGGTTTTTCGATTCAGAAAAACAGGCGATGCGGCGTGGTCGGTTTATAAAATAGCGTAATAAAAAGGGCGGCTAATCACCGCCCTTTTCCAAAGGAGATGGTTATGAATGTTGTGCTTGTGCATCAAACTCACGGGGCCAAGGTTGCAATGAATCAGGCAGAGCTAGACGCTGATTTGCGTAACGGATGGAAGGAGTATAAGCAAGAATCTACACCTGTTGTTAATACTTTAGTAAAAAGAGGCCGTAAGCCAAAGGAAAAACCAGCACCCGAAAGTTTTCTTGGGGCGGAGGCAGGCTCAGATGACGAAAACGCAATAGATGGTGAAGAAGAGATAGACGAGTAACAACATGGCTACTTATACCGCAGGGGATCAAATAAATCGAGCATTGCGGCTTCTTGGGGTATTGGCCGAATCAGAAACTCCGAGTGCCGCAATGGCGAACGATTCTCTGATGGCGCTGAATCAGATGATCGACTCATGGAATATCGAAAGGTTGTCTGTTTTTTCTACAATCGATCAAGTGTTTACTTGGCCGTCCGGTGTGCTTTCCCAAACCCTGGGGCCGACTGGTGATTTTGTTGGCGTTAGACCGATATTACTTGATGACGCGACGTATTTCCGCGACCCTTCGACTAATGTGTCCTATGGTATAAAATTTATCAATCAGGCGCAGTATGACGGGGTAGCCGTAAAAACTGTAACTTCTACTTATCCGCAAGTAATGTGGATAAACATGACGTTTCCAGATATCGAGATGACAGTTTACCCACGGCCCACGAGATCGTTGGAATGGCATCTAATTAGTGTAGAAGAATTAACTAAGCCCGCGCTGCTGACGACACAATTGGCGTTTCCGCCGGGCTATTTGAGGGCATTTACTTACAATTTGGCTATGGAGATTGCACCAGAGTTTGGTGTTGAACCTTCTGGTCAAGTGATGCGGATTGCGATGGTAAGCAAACGAAACTTGAAGCGGATCAATAACCCGGATGATGTAATGGCGATGCCTTATGCTCTTATGATGAATCGGCAGAGATTTAACATATATTCTGGTAACTATTAATGAAAACACCCATTCTAGGGTCTACCTATGTCGCTAGAAGCCTCAATGCGGCAGCAGCGAGAATGGTTAACCTTTTCCCGGAAATAGTACCAGAAGCAGGTAAAGAACCAGCCTTCTTAAACCGAGCACCGGGGTTAGAAAAAGTAGTAACGGTGGGGGGTGGGCCAATAAGAGGACTTTGGGCGCTTGGGGATTACTTTTATGCAGTATCCGGGGGGTCTTTTTATCGGATTGACTCCTCGTTTAATGCTGAGCTTATTGGCATGGTTACAGGCACAGGCACAGTGTCGATGGCGGATAACGGCACTCAGATATTCGTAGCCTGTAACCCCAATGGCTACATCTACGACACAACAAATAACCAAATTCAGCGTATTGGTGACGAAGATTTTCCGGGTGCGGTGACAGTTACCTACCTTGACGGTTATTTTGTCTTTAATGAGCCGAATAGCCAAAGACTATGGGTTACAGACATTCTAAATGGCGCAAGTATTGATCCTTTGGGCTTTGCGAGTGCGGAGAGTTCCCCGGATAATGTCGTCGGCGTGATTGGGGATCATCGGGAAATATGGGTTTTTGGAACCAACTCGGTTGAGGTTTGGTATGACGCAGGAGACCCCGATTTTCCTTTGCAGAGAATACAAGGGGCTTTCAATGAAATCGGATGCGCTGCTCCTTATTCCATCGCTAAAATGGACAATGGTATATTCTGGCTAGGCCAAGACGCACGTGGCCAAGGGATGGTATATCGATCCCAGGGTTACTCTGGGCAGAGGGTATCCACTCATGCGGTAGAGTGGCAAATTCAACAATATGCAGATTTGTCTTCGGCGATTGCTTATGCCTATCAACAAGACGGCCATAGCTTTTACGTGCTATCGTTCCCAGGTGAGAATACGAGTTGGGTTTATGATGCTTCTACTCAAGCGTGGCACGAGCGGGCCGGGTTCGAAAACGGGGAATTTGTTCGGCACCGGGGGAATTGTGCGGTTTTCTTTAAGAATAATAATCTTGTTGGCGATTATCTTACCGGGGATATTTATAGGCTGTCGCTAGACGTGTTTACAGACGGCGAGGGTGTGCAGAAATGGCTTAGATCATGGCGAGCTTTGCCTACTGGCAAAAACGATCTCCGCAGGTCGGCGCATCATAGTCTACAGTTGGATATGGAAACCGGGACTGGTTTGCAGTACGGGCAAGGTCAGTTCCCGGAAGTGATTTTGCGTTGGTCTGATGATGGCGGTCATACATGGACTAAGGAATACCCGCTACAGGTCGGAAAAGTAGGACAATTCGGCACCAGAGTGATATGGCGACGGTTAGGTATGACCACGAAACTTCGTGACAGGGTCTACGAAGTATCGGGCACCGATCCGGTTAAAATTGTTATTTTGGGTGCTGAGTTAATGGAAAGTGGGGCGCGAAGCTAGTGACTACGCCACTGAACATTACCAATATAACACCACCTAGAGTTCCAATAATAGACGAGCGGACTGGCTTTGTATCGCGGGAATGGTATAGGTTTTTTCTCAATCTATTCATGCTCACCGGGTCTGGTCAGAATCAAACTTCGTTAGTGGATTTACAGATCGAATCACCACCTTTGCGAGTTGAAGATTTACAGGTGATGATGCCGTCCGAGGTTAATACTTCACCGTCCTTTCAGGCGCTGGAGTCGCAGATTGCGGAGCTATGGAAGCAAGTTGACGCACTTTCTCCTGTGGCAAATAGTTTAGTGTCGCAGGTTGCGGAAATAATTAAGGCGGTAGACGGTTCGATGTCTGCGCCTCCGCTTTCAATTGGCACACTTGCGATACAAAATGCCGACAATGTGGCAATCGGTGGTGGAAATATCAACGGTACTGTTATTGGCAACTTAACCAGGGCGGACGCTGCGGTAAAGAATCTGGCAATTAATACAGCGGTTAGTGCCCTATACCGATTGATTATGGATGTTGTTACCAATTCCGGGCCGGGGGGTATAAGTGTTTCCGCAAGCGGAAGAACGAGTGCCGATAACGCCGTTGCTTTAGTAAAAGCTATTGGCGGATTAGGGGCAGGGAATGCTGATGTTTTTGAAGTGAATGTTGGCGGCCAAACGTCAGTTTATTCGGGTAGCGCGGCAACACCAGGACTTTCGACAATCAATGATCGCAATACCGGGCTATGGTTTCCGGCGGCAGATACTGTGGAGATTGTAACGGGCGGGAGTGCTGCGGTACGGTATAAATCGGATGGTTTTGAGTACAATACAAAAAAGCAAGTATATGCGACAACATCACCTTGGCCGGGCTTAACAACAAACGTGCCGAACTTCGCATATCGTGTACTTTCATTGTCTACTGTACCAGTTGGTCAGGAGTACTTTGCGCTCTTTAGCGGTATGATCGCGCGCACATCGGTTTTAACAGATATAACTTGCACCGGGTTCGCAGTCGAGATTGGACAGTGCGATTCAGGTGTTGCAGATGGTGATTACACAAATCAAACCGTTAATCCATCCGGCTATGCAGCTTTGTCTACGCATATTAGTGGCTGGGAGGCAACCGATCCGGGTGCTGGATATACACCTTATAACAATGGCGGCGGGCTTGGATACTTGTTTCCAAAATGTATGAGCTTTCCGATTCCTTTTACTTTTAACACAGGTGGTAAAAAACTTGTTATCATGATTAAACTTTATGGTACCAGCGGTTCTATTTTAATGAATGAAAGCGTAGGCAATTTAAGAATTTATCAGGTAACATCTTCTTCCCCTTAGAGGAAACTCATAATGGCTGTCGGAATATCCTCATTCGCCGGAGCAGGAGCACAGTTTTTTGATGACAATGGTGTTCCGTTGTCCGGTGGTTTAATTTACACGTACTTGGCTGGCACAAACACCCCGCAGGCCACCTTTACGTCTGTTTCAGGGCTGATCCAAAACTCCAACCCTATCGTTCTTGATTCCGCAGGCAGAAGCCCCAATGAGATATGGCTTACTCAAGGAATATCGTATAAGTTTGTTGTACAGACTGCATTGGCGGTCGTGCTGGGCAGCTATGACAACTTAATTGCCATCGTGGATTCTTCTAGTGTGATTGACGGGCTTTCGAGCACATCTGATAACGCTAAAGGAGATGCTCTTATTGGCTTTAAGCAATCCAACGCATCAGGATTTTTGACTAATGCTGTTGGGCGAACAGTCAACGACAAATTTCAGGAGTCAGTCAGTGTTAAAGACTTTGGCGCGGTCGGCGACGGGGTGACTAATGACACCGACGCATTTAACAACGCAGCGGCATACATAAACTCGCAAGGTGGCGGCAAGTTAATCGTCCCTTTTGGTACCTATTTGGTGGGTAAACAGACGTTTGCGGGAGCCACGGGTAAAGGGTATTCTTATCTAGGCAGCGACATCATTTCTATTCAAAACTGCCCAAACCCCGTTGTGATTGAGTTTCAAGGGGCAATCTTGAAATTAAAGAGTGGGCTTAAGTTTGGCTCTTTTGACCCTGTTACGGGTGCTATTTATATCCCGCCGTCTTTACCTTTTACGAATGCGGATTACAAAGCATCGACTGGTTTTATGCTTCGTTTGTACGGAAATAAGAATGTTCGTGTGACGGGCGCAGTCGAGTTGGATGGTAATAACTCAGGATATGTGCTTGGCGGTCAGTGGGGGGACACAGGTTATCAATTGGTCTCAACTGGCGTATGGGCCTACAATAATGATTTATGTTTTATTGAAAATGTTTACGTGCACCACCAGGGCACAGACGGCGTTACTACTGGCTATGACGGCACAAGTGCGTTTAACATACCAGCAAAACCACTTACACTAATCAATGTTAAATCAACCAATAACGGGCGACAAGGATGGTCGATAACGGGAGGTAAGGGTGTTGTTGCCATAGGGTGTGCCTTTAATGACACCGGCAAAGATATTCCGTTTGGTTCCGCTCCAGGCGCAGGTGTAGATATAGAGTCAGAGGGAGGGTATGCGGAGAATTTAACTTTTATCGATTGCGAGTTTTCCAATAATATAGGTAGTGCTGGTTTGATTGCAGCATCGGGTGTAACATCGGCGGTTACTTGTATTAGATGTAAGTTTGTTGGAACAAACACATTCTCTTTGCAGCCAACAAAAGCAAGAATGTCGTTTTATGATTGTTTGATTGTCGGTACTATGACAAACCCTTATTCGGATGCCAACACGCCAGACGATGGGAATAAGTTTATTAATTGTTTATTTACTGACGACGTGGCAAGAAGCCCGACTGGTGTGGTGTACAATGGTGGCTATTTGGCGCTATTTGAGGCAACAGGTGGGGTTTTGTTAGACAATTGCACCTTTATCGCCAATAGAACAAAGGTTATGACGTTCAAAAACGGCGGTTACATGCGTAATTGCACGTTTATTTGCAAAGCCGGTACGGCGTATGTAGCAAATCAGGACTTTGTCGCGCTGTTGTGGAATTGCACGATTGATAATTTGAACATATTAGATCAAATTACAACAGGTATCCCGGCAGACGCTTACTACATTAGTTTTTCAAACACCAATTTTGTCGGGCAGAATTTTGCAGGGGGTAGTAAAGTTAGATGGTGGAATTGGTCGCCGGGGGCGGGTGGGTATTCTGGATACCTGGGGACTAATAATAAAGAGAGAGAATTAGCACCGTACATTGCTTTATCATCAGGCGGCGGGAATCCGTTTGTTGGCGCATTCGCCCATGTTAAATTCTATGTGGGGGCGGCTGCTCCAACTTCGGGAACATATGCGAGAGGTGATAGGTTTTTCAATAGTCTGCCTGCCGTAGGGCAACCAAAATCTTGGGTTTGCACTGTAGCCGGTACACCGGGAACATGGGTGTCTGAGGGCAATCTGTAGAAGGAAATGACATGACAATTACTGTAAAAGTTTTGATACCGGCCAAGATCGCAGAGGCTGCGCAGACTACTCAATATACGGCCTCAGGCGTTACGACAATCATTGATAAGTTCACCGCCACGAATTACAGTGGTAGTGCAGCCACCATTAGCGTGAATTTAGTGACATCGGCGGACACGGCGGGCAATCAGAATTTGATAACCAAAGCCAAAACTTTACAACCGTCGGAGTCTTACACTTTCCCTGAAATTGTGGGGCATGTTTTGGCACCCAGCGGGTTCATTTCTACATTGGCGGGCACAGCCTCTGCCGTTAATATCCGGGCCAGCGGTCGTGAAATTACCTGATGATGTTTGGGCGGTAATTGTCGACTATTGTAAAACTTATGAATTACCAGAAGCGACACCGCTGGTTAGGAAATTTATCGAAGAGGAAACAAACATTGATCTGTTTGACGGAGGCTGTTTCATCAGCTACCATAATGAATTTGATATATATGTGGTGCCAAAAAAAAGAGGGTATTGGCGGATTAGGTCAACCGGGGAAGATTTTTTGAACAAGCTGGGTGAGAAATACGGCAAAGTGATTGCAAGAATTGACGAGAGAAATTCTGCCTCAATCCGATTAGCAAAATTTTTTGGCTTCCGTGAAGTAAATAGGTCAGGAAGCATAATTAAAATGGAAAGGGTTCACAAATGGGAGCGGTGATACCTATAGTGGCGGCAGTGGTTGGCGCAGTTGCAAAAAACGATTCTTCTAGGAGACAGGCCCATGCTGTCCAGGACGCGGCAAGAACTTCCGCCGAGGCTTCTGCTTACGCTGCCGATCTTCAAAAAGAAATGTTTGATAAACAAGTGGAGCTTCAGGAGCCTTGGCGGCAGGCAGGAGTAGGCGCGCTTAATCGATTAACCGCCGGTCTTGGTGCAGGGGGTGAGTTCAGCACCAAATTTTCTGATACAAATTGGCAAACCGACCCCGGTTATCAATTTAGACTTAAAGAAGGGATAAACGCCCTCAATCGGCAATCGGCAGCCAGAGGAGGGCTTATGTCTGGGGCGGCACTTAAGGCTGCTACTCGTTATGGCCAAGATATGGCATCGCAAGAGTATCAGAATGCTTTCAATAGATATTACGCCGAAAGAGATAACAATCTGCGCCCCTTACAATCACTCGCAGGACTTGGTCAAACTTCTGCCACTGTATTAGGCAATGCTGCTGGCAATTATGCCAATAATGCGGGAAATATCGCTTTAGGGAATGCTGCTAATCAAGGAAATGCTCTTTTGACTGGTGCCAACATAAGAGCCTCGCAGTATGGTAGTTATGGGAATCTGCTAGAAAAATTATTTAATGCTGATTGGGATAAAATCGGGAGCTATTTTGATGGTGGGGACTTCGGTGGCGGAGGCGGTGGGGACTTCGGTGGCGGAGGCGGCGGGGACTTCGGTGGTGGTGAAAGTGGTGATTTTGTCTAAGGGGGTTTAGTCATGGTAGGCGAAATTAATTTCTCAATCATTCGACCAGAGTTAGCCAATGCTCTTGCGGATGAGTATAGACAAGCCCAGCAAGATCGAATGGCTATGCAATCAGCCAAACAAAATCAGCAGCTAAATGAGCTTAAGATTGCATCCAGTCGAGAGGAATTGACTAGGTTGCAGCAGGAGAGGGCCATGATGCTAGATTTGCAGGCCAAATTAAAAGCATCAGGTAAAGACACCAATTTGGATGTTTATCTTGACTACATGATTAGTTCCGGTAACCCTGAATGGGTCGAAAAGGGGCTTTTGGGAAAACAAAAACTTGCAGAGCAGCGTAAATTTGCCGCCATCATGCAACAAAGATCGAGCATCTCTCCGAGCACCATGACGCCAAACAGTCAGTCTCCTATATACGATGAGTTTACATCACCTCCGACTACTGTAGCACCAGCCGCCCCTGCCGCAGTGCCTAACTCTGCCTCTGGTGTAGCTGTTCCTAGGAACCCGGTCGCCCAAAAATTCGGCGCTGACCAAATTAGTGAGATTAATGAAAAGGTACAAAGTCTGCTTAATTTAGGAACACCGCAGGCTATCCAAACAGCCACGATTTTACAACATCAATTGGAGATGGTGGCTCGTCAGAAGGCGGATGCTTTGCCAAAATTATCTGACCGTTTTGTACCAGTCGGAAATGCCGTGTTCGACCGACAAAATGAAAAATGGGTACCGAACCCCAATCTGCCTGAGTTAAGAGAGGCGGATAGGTACATGCACGCCGGAAATGCAGTATTCGACAAACGAACACAGAGATGGATACCTGGGCCGCAATCCACCAATGAGTCGCCGGTTAGACTGAAGCCGGGGGAAACTTATAACGCGGAACTGGATCGAGTGGAGGCAAAACCGGGCAGTGATCTTTATGTTAGACAATCAAAAGATCATGGAAAAGATTACAAGGTCGCTACGTCCGTAATATCTAAGCTGGATGAATCAACGGCGAAGTTGGACAAAATTCTATCGCCACAGTATCGGTCAGCTTTTGAAGGTAACTTTGGTGGCTTGAATGCTTATGGAACACAGATGCTGCCGGGGGAAAATACCAATATGCGTAAGATGCTGGACTCTTTTAAGAGTGATCTTAAATTGGCTGGGCTAAATGAGATGCGTCAGGGCGGAAGCATCGGAGCCATGACTGAAAAAGAATGGCCGATTGTGCAACAAATGATTGCGCCCATTGATCCTGGTATTGAGGAAGGCGCGGCGCGCAAAATACTCGAAGAGGTGCGGGATCGTTTTCAAAGAATGAAAGCGAATGCGAAGGATGTATATGATACACAATGGGAAGGTACGCAGTATCACAAGCCGCTTAACACGGATAGGTCAATAATCAGCTTGACACCAATGGATAGAAAGGCGCTAGAATGGGCCAAAGCTAACCCAAACGATCCAAGGGCAGCAGAGATAAAGAAAAAATTAGGTATGTAAAATGGACTTTGACCCTGATGAATATCTAGGAAAGCAAAAATCAGCAGCGGCTTCTGATTTTGATCCTGATGATTACCTGAAAACTGTCCGCACTCGTCAGGTGGCTTCTTTGCCAGCAACCAACGCCCCACAAGAACCACCGTTACCACGATGGGCGGCGCAAAGTCCGCATTTATACGCCGGTGCTCGTGTTGCCCGTGAAGTGCTCGGCCCGGTTGCTGAAATGCTTGGATCGATTGGTGGTGCGGCAGCGGGTGCCGCTGCGGGTACAGTGGCATCACCTAGCATCGTGGTTAATCCAGCAACAGGTGCTGTAGCCGGGGCGGCACTTGCCTATGGTGGGATACGCGGCCTGCTTGATCGTGCGGACGAAATACTAGGGTTAAAAGAGCCGCCCAAAGACCTGACCGAAGTAGGTACGGAAGCCTTGAAAAACCTAGGCACTGGTGCAGCCTATGAAATGGGCGGCCAAATGGCCGGGAAAGCTATCCAAAAGGGATTAGAAGTAGGTGGGAAGGCGGTGGGGGCGCTTGCAAGCAAGATCGCAAGCCCTATCGCTGACATTCGAGATATACCAAGACAAAAAGCCGCCAAGCTGGCCCGTGCTGCTGCTGGTGATAGGCTACCTGAGATACAAAACGCACTCGCTAGTGCTCCGGCTGGTAGAACGGCATCGGAGGCGATTGCGTATGAGATTGACCCGTTGACGCAACGCGCAGTAGTCAATGCGCCGGAAACCCAGGCGCTTTTGAAAAAAGTTGAGGAATTAAAACCGGGAGTATTCACCGATGCGTCGCGGGCCACAGATGCCGCTAATCGAAACATGCTTGCGCAATTGGCAGGCGGGGCTACACAGGCTGGTTCGGTGGCTGAACGCGCTTCGCAAAAAGCTAGTCTGAATGCTTTAACGTCACCCATGAGAGAGGCCGCACAAGAGGCAGCGAACGTCGGGGGTAAAAAACTTACTGCTCTTTTAGATGGGGTGGAGCCTCTCCCGAAGGAGTTTGTTGAATCTCAGATTAAAAGATTAGAGCAACAAGGTTTGAAGCCTCTTTTGGCGCAACCAGTCATTAACGATGTACTGACAGTGCTAAAAGACCCGGCTTATGCTGCTAATGATTTGGTTAGAGATTCTGCTAGTAATGTTGCTAAAGAAATTAGTCAATGGACAAGCAGGGGTGGCGTAATAGACAGTGTCGCCCTCGATTCGATCCGTAAGAATGCGGTAAACGCTACTATTGCCAAACTGCGCCCAGGGTTAGATCAAGCCGGGCAAAAGGAAGCAGCGGCGTCTGTGTTATCCAAGATAAAACCGGTTATTGACGATGCTATTGAAGCGGCTGGAGGAACGCAGTGGCGTGAGTATTTACAGACCCACGCCGAAGGAATGAAGGAGCTTAGTAAAACCAAACTTGGCGCGAAAGCGATGGAGTTATACACTAGTGCTCCTCAAAAGTTTGTTGATCTTGTCGAAAATAACTCACCTAAAGTAGTCGAAAAGATATTCGGCGGTGGCACTTACGATATCGCGAAAGCGATGGGCGAAGAAGCAGTGATGAAACTTCGTGGGGCCGGTAAAGACATCAGTCGAGCTAAGGATATTGCAGCACAGGCAACCGCCGGGCAGAAGGCTTTTGACGACCTGCTTAAAGAGCATTTCTTTAAGTTTCAATTACCCAATATGTTGAATATCGCAACCACAGCAACCAACAAGGTGCTGGATATATTGACAGGTCGGATTGGTAAAAAAACAATGGCGATTTTGACTGAATCTGCCAAAAGTGCAAAAAGTTTTGATGAGTTGTTGTCTACATTGCCCGCATCTGAGAGAAGCAAGGTTCTAAAAGTTCTAAAAGACCCTAACACTTTTGGTTCAATAGTAACCACGAAAACCGCAGGTGGGATAGCAGCGGGGGCAGATGACGCCAATCGAACCAGTAGGCGCAATGCGCTCTCACCCGAATTAAACGAAAATGCCTTAACGGAATAAGTCATGCGAACATCAAGATCCCTATTTGATTTGCAACCCCATGTCGAAGTGAAGGCGCGAGGCTTGATTGAGCGCTGCGCAGAGGCTGGCGTCGACATCATTGTAACCAGCACGCTTCGAGATTTTGAGGCCCAGCAAGCGCTGTATGACCAGGGGCGCACTACTCCTGGTGACATTGTGACGAAATCAAAGCCGGGGTACAGCGCCCATAACTATGGGTTGGCGTTCGATGTCGTGCCGTTGCGGAGCGGGAAGCCTGTATGGGGCACAAAGGCGGAAGAAGACAAGCTACTTTGGCAAAAGGTCGGTGTGCTTGGTGAATCATTGGGGCTGGAGTGGGGAGGCAGGTGGAAAAATCTTCTTGACTACCCTCACTTCCAGATGTTGGGCGGTAAAACCATTGAGGAAATGGCAAAAGAGAGAGGAATGTGAAATGTTCACCAAAATCAGTGCCCTCTGGAGGGTATTTCGTGCTGGCGAATCGGTGGCCGATCCGGTCGCCTGGAAACGCGGGCAAATCACCGTTGCCATGCTCACCACGCTGGGCGGCGCGGTGCTGGCGCTGTTGCAGGCGTTCGGCGTTGAGATTCAAATCAGCGCCGATCAATTGGCTGCTATTGCTGGCGGGCTGCTGGCTGTTGTGGGGGTGTTCAACCACGTCACCACCGTCGCCAGTACTGATAAAATCGACACCCTCGGACGCACTGGTGTACAGTCAATGGCTGAAGCAAACAGAGATGCTTCGGTCACAACCGCCAGTGCAGAATTTATCAAAGAACCATTGCAAAATATCGTTGAAACTCGGTCTAATTCACAATTATCATCTAACATCGAGCGAGATTTTCTTAAAAAACTTCAACGAGACAGTCTTAGCGGTTGATGATGTGCAAGTTCGGGTTACTTGTAGATAAACTATTTTTTACCAAAGGAAAAGATATGAGCGTTTCGTTTAATGAGGGTATTACCAATGTAAGGAATCGTATCGAGTTATTTCGTTCTGTTTCGGGTTCCTTATTCCACCTGATTGATTTGGCCGAAGCTGCTTTACCAGAAGGTAAAGGTAAAGAAAAATTAGCGTTTGTTGAAAAGATATTGCGAGATATTGTTACATCTGCTGGGTTCGCAATAGATGTTTTTGATCGAGTTTGGCCGTTAATTAAAACAATCATTGATGTGATTGTCGCTGGCCGAAAACAAACAGTGGGTGGCGGCCCTGGTGAAGAACAACCCGGTGCTGGCGGAACCCCTTAAAAATGAGGCTATTGGGCTGCTTGTTAGCAATCGGGGTGTTTGTAAGGCATTCCGGTTCAACATGGCTTTCTGAATACCTGCCGATCTCTGCGGCGGGTATTTTTTATGCCCTGGGTGGCCTATGGGAAGCAACCCTGTGTAGCATTTTAATCGCACTTTTATGGTGTCTGCGGCGAATTAATGTTTTCTATCGACTGGCAATAGCGGCGTGTGGGATAGGGGCATTGGAAGGCGCGCAGATGTTTGCTTGCAGGTTCGCAGTCGGAGGCGACATTGGCTTGGTGCCGAAGGGCGCGAATCTCTGCGATTACGCTGTGGGTCTGCCAATCGGTCATGTGCTTTTGGCTCTTTACTTTCTGATTCTTTGTTGGGTGATGGGGTCGAAAAATGCAAAATGAACCAATGGATATAATCAGCATCCTCATGTTGGTTATCGCCACCATAACCAGCAGAGAGTTAGCTCAGGCTGTCGGGCCTTACGCGGCGATAGGGGTTACAGCCTGGGCCGGCGCGATGTTTTCCCTTACCGGGTGCAATAGAAAAATGACCAACCGGCAGGCGATGGCTTATGTTATCGCTCGGATCGTGTTGGCAGTTTTGCTCACTGTTTCATTTGCCGAGATTCTACATAGCCTATGGCCGGGCGCTCGCCCAAGGTATACCCTGCCCCCACTTGCTTTTTGCATTGGGTGGATTGGTGACTTCGAGCGAGTGAAGGCATGGCTGATTGCGGGAATCGACAAATTCATCGGAGAAAGAAAATGACATTATCATTGATGAATTTAATTGTCTGTGGGTTTGGTGTTTGGGTTTGTATTTGTCGTGCTGCGAAAATGAATAACGAATCTGGGTTGTCGATACGGTGGCAGTACGTGTTATGGTCTACACTTCTGCTTTCATCTGGGGCAAGTGCACCGCTATTTGGACTGGAATGTGGTTTAATGCAGGCCGTGCTCTCGGCAGGGATAGTTATTAACCTTTGTGCCGGATTTTTTCACTGGCGAGTGCACGGTAAACTTATCCATTAGTGTATTTTGAGTTGCGGTAGTCTTTTATTGCTTTTTTCAAGCCGTTCTGAGTGTTTGCTTTTTCAGACAAAGCGATGGCTTGAGCTTTGTCAAGGGTGTCCTTAATAAGAAGGCGGTGGCACACAACCGGGACGCTATTTCCCTGGCGACGTAATCGGGAGTTAAACTGCTCATATAGATCGAGTGACCAATTTAGCCCATACCATACAATGATGTGCCCTGTTTTCTGCAATCCGTCTATACCGTGCCCCATTGATGCAGGATGACCAACCATCAAAGCACAATCGCCAGATGACCAACGATCCATTGCCTTGCGCAACTCGGTCTGAGATTTGCATTCGGTCAGATTTATTGGTCGGAGCGATTTGAATTTCTCCATGATTCTCTCGGCATCGCTCCGGTAAGCATATGCACACAGCACTGGTGAACCTTGCGCGCTATCGATAACGTCTTCCAAAGCCTCTAGTTTTAGGTCGTGTATAGGCTCCCATGCTTTGAGGCCAGGAATAGGGTATACCGCACCATTTGCGAATTGTAGGCACTTGTTTGTGAGGGATGCTTGGTTGAACACTTCTACCGTCTCCCCGCTGTCTAGTTGGAGGAAAAAATCCCTTTCGAGTTGCTCGTAGTCAGACCGGAGCTTTTGTGGGAGATCAATCATCACATCATTCACAACTAAGTCCGGCAGAGGGTTGTAGTCCGCCGCGCTCATTTCCAAAGTAATATCCCCAATCAGTTCTTTGATCCGGTCTTCGGTGTCAGGGTAAGGAACGTCCGTATACGGGCCTGTTTTCTTATAGAATCTGGTTTTGAAGGATGTCTTGCTTGTCCCCAACCTGTGGCCTTGATCGACAACTAAAAACTGACCATGTAGGTCTCGGTATCCATTTGATGCCGGTGTGCCGGTTAGCCCGGTAGACCATTGAAACAGATGAGCTATCTTCTTGAATGACTTCACTCGATTGGTAGACGAGTTCTTCATTTTGCTGACTTCATCCCAAACAATACCACTGAACGGGGCAGGGACGCCTTTGCTTTTGAAATACGTGTGTAACACCTCGGACAACCAGCCAAGATTTTCATAGTTCACCAGATAAATATCAGCTTGCCGAAGAAGTGCCCTCGTGCGCTGATCCTTGGTGCCAGTAAGCATTGAAAAAGTTAAATGTTTGGTGTGGTGCCATTTTTCGGCCTCCTGCTTCCAAACCAAATGGATCACTCGAATGGGGGCTACGATTAGCACCCCCTTCAAGAATTTTTGAGAAAGCAAGTGGGATATGCTGGTGAGGGTAATCGCAGTTTTACCAAGCCCCATGTCTAACCACAACATAGAATTTGGCCGAGTGCATTGGAAATTTATGGCCTTCTTCTGGTAATCATACAGAGCGTCAAAGTTTCTCACTCCACGACCCCCTTTTCTTTATCAATCCATAGATATTCTTCTATCAGCTTTTTCCCATACTGTACTTCGTCTACTATAAAAACATGAGCGTATGAGTTACGCATCCGATTAATTTCCCTAGCTTGCGCAAGCGTTGCTTTTGCGCCCTTCCTCTTAAACTCAACGAAGATGATTGTGCCTTTTGGGAATATAAAAAGCCTATCGGGGACGGCTACCTTGGCCGGGCTGGAGAATTTATACACTAAAATTTGATGACTTTTGGCGTATTCGCATACTTTATGCTCAATAGTTTTCTCAAGCATCGTGGCCCCCTTGACTTAAGGTTTCAATCAGCTTCTCCAGGCAATGATGGGCCTTCCGCACGTCGTCTAACATGTCACCCTTAGATCCTGCCCGCATCAGGTATTTAAGCGCCGACCCCCGATAAAATCCTTTTGCTAGGTCAATAGGCCAGCTATCTATAACATCCCAAGGTTCGATGCCCATGTTTTTGTAATGATCTCCGCCAACTTGACGGCTTGATGCCGATTGTGATACCGGCCCGGTTCGAGTTTCCGATCTAAACATATCAATCTCCTATTTTAGAATTAAACACAGCTTTTCGACTTCATTGATGTAATAGTCAAAATCAACAGGTGGTCTATCAGACAACAAAAGATCATTACAAACCGCCACCCTTCGGCCAGCCTGGACACCGATTCGCCGCCATTCTGTTTTCCCCTTTAGCGGAGGCATCCATTTGACCATTGACGGGCCTTCTTTTGAAACATAGTATCGAGTTATGTTTTGTATTTTTTGTGGGTTTTCTCCAGGGTATTCGATACTCAGGTGGCTACCCCTTGGTGCCTTCACTCGCATCATAAAATCCATGATGTCGGGCCATTCTTCGACTGTTTTGCGAATTGGTAGCGATTCGAGTAATACCTTTTCTGCGACTTTTGGTACCACCAAAGCACTAGCATCTTGGTGCCATTGTGTGTTGTATTCGTAAGCGCCTTTTCTTTTTACTTTGTCGTCTGTATATAGCGCAATGTAGTTGTTTACATCACGTATCCACATTTTTTCGTAAAGGTTTATCTCAATCTTTAAGTTGGTTATTTGCTCCCATTCTTTGACCACACTCTTTGTTTTTTCGATGTGCTGTCGACCACAAGAGTAAGTAAGGCCATCTGTGTTTGCTTGTATTATTGAAAGCGTCGGAATTTCCATCAGCATTTCGGCTAACAAACACAGCAGTAATTGCCCGTTTAATGTGATGCTCATTGTGAACAACGGATCGTAGAATGGGCTGTAGGGGTTGTTAGAGTCGCCGAATGTGGAGTTTAGTGCCAGCTTTAGCATTGCGTATCGTGCCGACCCTTTTTTTTGCGCCATTCTTTGCTCGAACAATCCCCGGTATATTTCCCCGAATTTGCTTGTCAGATGCTCAGGATAAAAACCATGCGATATTGCTAAGTTTGGGTAAAACGAAGTCACATCTAGGTCGCAAATGGCTTTAGTTTCGGTTGCCGATACCACCTGAGATTCAACTGAACCGTGGATACCCCCTAACCCAAAAACAAAAGTAAAACCATTCACGGTGGCCGAAACATCTGTAAAAACACCCTTTGTTTCGGTTATGATTTGACGCTTAAACCATTCCGAAACCCTTTGAAATTCGCTATTTTTGAATTTGATCCAAGGCAAAATTGCTTCAGATAGTTTTATTGAAGTCCTTGGCGTTTGTCTGGGGGCACGACGTTTCCCGTCAAATGTGTAGCAAGGAACCCCGGCCTTTTCTAACTGCGATTCGAAATAATACCTTCCAATTTTTGCGTCATTGAAGTTAGTAAAATCGTGGTTGTAAGTACGGCTTAACTCCTCTCTAAAATCAATCATCTCCTTTGATAACCAATAAAACTTCTTCGTTTCTGCAACATCGTGTTGGTTGTATCTCTTCAAAATATCAATCTCATTGTTAGATAACAATGAGCCCACCGGAAAAGGTAAATCCTCAATACTATCGGAACGCATATTGAATTGCAGCGACTTCAAACTTGTGGCTTTGGCTCGGTTATCAAAATGGTGGATTTTGTAAAGGTCGAGTTGGGGTATTAAAACATCGTCTTTGTGGACTAGGTGCAACCATCGACTATTCTCCTCCCCTGACGAATTAATTATCGACTGTGCTTTCTGATAAAGTGACTGCACCCCGCACCCAGGGGACATAATGAGCATGTGCAGCACAGGGTAGTCAAACCCTACATTATTGAACCCTATCAGTTTGGATCGAGAGGAGATTAGTGCTTTGAGGAAATGCACAATTTCTTTAGATTCATCTTTGCGCTGGCTTATTTCAAAGCACAACTTTAACTCACTATCAATAGCCTCAAACGCGACCGTAAACACATTGGGGTATGTCTCAATATCGTAGACAAAATCCATCACAATCTCCCACTTCCCCGACTGTTTCATGCAGCCGGGGTATTTTTATTTATTGACCAAGCATGAAGGGGGGCAACGGCATGTTCGGTTCTGGTTGCGCGGTCTGTGGTACAGAGACAGCACCGAACATTGGAGATGCGTCAATCGCACCTTCGCCAAACGGTGTATCGTGACCTGCAAATTGGATAGCTACTAGATCACAACGAACGCCCCTACCATGCCTGTTGTCCTGAAGCCATGGCTTGATTGCAACATTGACACGGCAGCCAGCATACATCTCACTAGCCAGTGCTCTATAGGCTAGGCTATCGTTAGGGTCGATTGGCTTTCCGCTTGGTTGTATCATCTGCGGCTTCCGCTCCCGACCGGCAGTGATGTAAAACATACCGGCGTGTCCGTCATACGGAACCAAAGTCTTTTTGTGTAACCGTTCATCCCCTTTACCGTAGCATCGCTGCTTACGGTCGTTTTGCAGCATGGATAGTATGGTGTTGGCATGCTCTGCCCACTTATCCAGGGCCATCCTGCCTACGGTTTTCATAAACTCTGCTGCACCTGGGTGGTCTGGCGGCATTAATAGTTCCGCATTGTAACTGGTGCGCTCTGCACCAGTTTCTTCATTCTTTTTTACCTGTGGGTCGACCAGATGAGGGAAGGACAGTCGAACATTTGTGAGAAAAATTACATCTGATTTACTATCTGACATGGTGATTCCTTTCTTTACGTTAACCAGTTAGGAAGTACTTCTACTGAAACATCACTAAATAACATCGAATAATCTGTTTTAACTTCTTCTCGCGGGTCGCTAATAGGCGCAATGGTTAGTTTCCCATCGAGATGGGTAATGTACTCTTTTTTCAACATTGCGAGTTGTGACGGGCCTATTTTTTCAACACTACCGTCCTTTTTTGCCCATGATAGTTTCTCAGCTTGAGCCGGGGAGACAAATTTAGAAACGAACATCGCTGATTTCGGCACGCCCATATTTTTTAACTTCTCGATCATCTTTTCTTCTGGGAGCGACCACTGCCGCGAACCGTTGCCTTTTACCAATTTAAACCCAGGTACAGGTTTTCCGTTAGTCAGTCGAGACAAGGCTTCCTCCTGTACTGACTCAAGAAAAGATCGAATCAGGGGGGTAGCCTCCAAAATCTGACCAATTTTTTCATCAGGCAGCATGTCTATCTTTTTAGATGCCAGTTCGACCAGAGACTCAGGGCTTTCTACTCGCAGTCCGATTGATGTTAATGACTTTTCTTTGAGCGCCGGACATACGGCCTTCGCTTTGCAGAATTGACATTGTTCAACACCAGGAACCAGAGGAGCGTCCGGCTTCGATGCTTCTTGTATTTCACCCAAGAGCGTCGGGTAAAGATTCATCATCTCATGGGTCGGGTAGACCACCGATTTTATTTTTTCCTTGGTTTTTGGTTGAATAATGGTCAGTCGAAATTTCTCCCAGGGGCAATTTCTGCCGGTAACACGAAGTTCGGCCAAAGTTGCAATCGCGTAATGCTGAAGTTGTTTATTGCCCTCTACTCCTACCTCCTGATAACCGTCTTTGTAGTCGATTATTTCTATTTCATCTACGGAAACAATACGAACATCGATTGTTCCATAGGCGTCATTTCTTTCGATATACCATTCGGGACTAACCCTCAATTCCGATTCTACCTCGACAATGCCTAATTCGTCGGTTCGCTTTTTTATGTAATCAAGGGCAACCTGTACCCGCTCTGCCCGGTCGTCTTTAACAAACAACTTATCGCCACCGAGATCGATAGTTTCCCCAATTAAATCGATTGCGTTGTAACGATTGTTTTTTAAGCAGTACTCAAGAAGCGTATGAGTTAATGTGCCGTCCTTCGCTGATTCTGAGTATTCATCAGGAAATTGCTCTTCTAGCGCCACGCTGCCTGGGCATACTGACCATCTGTGCCGTTTTGAGGGACTGAATCGGGAATGAGTGGACATAATTGCTCCTAGGCGACTTTAAGGGCTTCTACCCCTTTGTATAATTCGGCATAGTGCTCAGGTTTTACATCATTGGCGTTCTTATAACCTAACTCTAACAGCACTTTTTGAATGGCCACACCCTTCGATGAACCTAACGCCTTATAGGTGCTCATTAAATAATCAATCATTCCCTTAGCGTCGCTAAATGGTACAGCCGGGGCAGTGGGTGGAGGAGGGGTGACGAATGTAGGCGGCTCTGGCATTTTTACAGCCAGTGCCGGAGGGGGCGTTTTCGGTACTTCTACTGGCGGCACAGAAGCAGTCGGGGGCAAATCAGCAACAGCCACCTTCGGGAGGAGATCGGTTGAGTTAACAGCTAACGAATTAAGAACATCGATTAAACGATTAATTGAATCAGATAACTCTTGGATTGAGGCTTCGATTGACATGACTATCTCCTATAATAACTATGACGTTGGGTTACTGGTAACTACAATTCGCTTATCAATAAAGGCGCTAATCAAATTACGCAACACTTCCGATGGTGTTTCCGATTCACCTATTGCGTTTTGAAACTGCTGATGTTGCTTCGGTGTGACCCGAACAACTATGTATCTCGATTTTGTAACTTTTTGTAGTTTCATCTGATTAATTCCCGAATTGATGGTTGCAAATGTAACACGTTTGTTTTACACTGCGCAAGTGGTTTTTATTATTTTTTTGAAAAACTTTGTCAAAAAAAACCCCGATCCAAAGACCGGGGTTTAAGCTGCCTAGCGGCAGAGGGGAGTTGATGAGCGATGTTAATACGATTCAATCGGGGTTGTCAATGATAACTAATCCCAGCATTCAAAGTCATCCGGCATCGGTAGATGCGTACATTCGGCACGGTTGGCACCTCGTCCCAATACCAGCCGGAACCAAAGGGCCACGGGCAGTAGGATGGAATAAGAAGGAGCGAACATTAAAATCACAACATGAGTTACCCCCAGGGTTCGGTATAGGGTTAGCGCACGCATACAGCGGCACTGCCGCTTTAGATATTGACGACTGGCAGGCAGCAGTAGAAGCTCTTAAAGAGGCAGGGATAGACCTGACTGCTTTGTACAATGCTCCCGACGCTGTGCGCATCGAAAGTGGGCGACAAGGGCACGGGAAGCTGCTTTACACGATGCCGTTCGGTATAGCCCTACCCTCGAAAAAAATAAATCGGAACGGAAAAACAGTATACGAGTTGCGATGTGCAACCGCATCAGGGCTGACGGTGCAAGATGTGTTACCACCCTCAATACACCCGGATACCGGGCAGCCGTATCGCTGGGGCGGTTTGGGCAGGTGGGAGAATTTACCAGAGATGCCGATGCCGATCATTGATCTATGGCAGTCTCTCCTAACTACAGAGATCGAACCATCGAATAACCATCAAATAAGTACATCGTGGGATCAAATTAAGGCGGCATTGAAATTCATCCCTCCTGGGTGTTCCAGGGACGACTGGATAGCGGTCGGGATGGCACTCCATAACTACGCCTCGGATGCAGATGATCTTGATTCCGGCCTTAGAATCTGGAACGAATGGAGTGCGGAATCGGTAGACAAATACCCCGGCGAATCGGTCATAGTGTCGCAGTGGAAAAGTTTTCGGAACACAAAAGCAAGCCGAATCAAGATCGGCAGCCTGTTTCATCTTGCTCGATTAAACGGCTGGTTCCCTAGCGAAGAAGACGTATCGGTTTTTTTTACGGATCAAACCGCACCGTCTAGTCCTGTCACACTTACCGAGATGCTGCGCCCTCCGGCACCAGATATGGATATGTCGCTGTGGCCGAAGGTATTGGCCGACCGAGCGAATGAAGTCAGTGAGGCGGTGGGGTGTGACCCACTGGTTCCTCTGTTTGCAGGCATCGCGGCGGTGTGCGGGGTTGTGGACGCACAGATTCGACTAGAGTTAATGCCTGGATTCGTGGTGCCGCCAGTGTTGTGGCTTATGACCCTCGGTGATCCCGCAGACAAAAAATCCCCCGGATCGCGGCCAATGTTGTCATCACTAAAAGACATCGAAGCTGAAGATCGTCCGCGTTATCAAAAAGAGTTACTCGACTGGGAGGCAAAGGAAGCAGCCTACGCATCGGCGAAGAAAGCATTTCTTGAGTTCGCCGGTTCACCAGAAGGTGTGTTAGGAGGGCAAGCCCCTCATGTTCCCGATCTACCATCGCCACCTGTGCCTGTGAAAATAACCGTCTCGGACATAACCAGCCAAAAGCTCGTTCGTCACGCGGCAGATAGGCCGCGTGGAGTCTTGTGCTATTTGGACGAAATGAATAGCTGGATACGGAAACTCACTGACCGATCAAGTGGTGAAGATCGAAGCGCCTGGGTGGTCAGTTACGAGGCGGAGCGGTACGAAATGGATAGAGTAGGCGCTGGTGCAATTCATGCAGATAATCTGGCTGTTTCTATATACGGAAACATTCAGCCGTCTGTTTTTAGGGAAAATCTGCAAAATCTAACATCTGACGGCCTATTACAACGATTCATCCCGGCCATTCTCAGATCAGACCGAACTCGGTTGGGGAACCCTAAGCCCGAATATATGACCAGTGTATCAAGTTGGGAGAGCGCGCTGCGCTTGATCTATTCGCTACCTGTACAAAAATACAGGCTGTCCGATGCAGCATATGATTCGTTTAGAGAGTTTCAAAAGTGGTACGAGGGTGCGAAAAAAGACGAGCGGTTGCTGATGTCGTCGGATAATTTTATGACCGCATTCGGCAAGTTAGAGGGCACAGCGGGGCGATTAATACTGCTATTCCACATACTCGAAAATCCATTCTCTCCTGTAGTCGAAGAGGAAATTATCCACAGAGTTATACAGATAATCAAAACCTACCTTATACCGGCGTATCGCTACGCCTTGGGGGAGATCGGCGGAGTGTCGACTTTCGATCAATGGGTGGCTGACCATATTATCCACTACGCCGACATGACCACAATAACACTGTCCGACATCCGCCGATCAGCTCGGCGTCAGTTGGAAAACAAAAACTCCTGGACAGCGGATCAAATGATCCTGAATGCGATGTACAACCTGGAGAAAGCCGGCTGGGTTACTCGATTAGATGATGGGAGGCGGGAGAATCAGCATCAGGCAGACTGGCTAATAAATCCGAATCTTAAGGTGACATTTGAGGCGCATAGAAAGGCCGTTATAGACGCCAAGCAGCGGATGCGGGAAACCATATACCAGTTGTCCACAAAACCCATCAGACCCGTGCGTGGCTACAAAGCGGGCGAATAAAAAAGCCCGCAATAAGCGGGCTTAAGCTTTGGACTGTTTGCCTTTCGCAGGTGGTTTATCGGGAGGAACCAAACAAGAATGTAGTGATGAAGATAAAACCCGAACAGTGTCCAATACCTCAACTAATCGAAGCACGGATGCCGATGGCTTCCTGTCATTCCTGACCCATTTGCGCAGAGTCGACACAGGCACAGCTAAATACCTTGCCATCTTATGTTCGTCAAACCCTAGCTGTGTCATCAATTCCAATACTGTATTTTTTTCATCACTCATAAATCCCCCATTAAATATCTAATAGTTCAATCAGCACCCTTGCTATCACAAAAGCTACAATTAACCCGATCAATTTAGCCCCCTATTAAAAAATGTTGTGGTAATGCCCAACAGGATCACAAAAACCCAAAATGCATACCATAACCATTTCTCTCGATTAGGTAGGTCTACGGAAAGGTGGCGAATAGACTGATACCCAAGAAAAAGGCAGAATAAAACTATCGCAGAGGCAATAGCGGCGTTTTCAAATATCATCTCTCATCTCCCAGCACAAGATTTCATCCTCATGTTCTTGGCGCAATATCTCTGCCCTAAGCTCGGCCAACAAGAACGACCAAGAAACAGCACCTTCGATGTCATCAAATGCTTTTTTTGTATGCAATTGGGCATCTGAAATTCCAACATGGGGCACTGTGTCAACTACTGTACCGACCAAGTATCGGTTGTGCGGCAAAAAGAAAATCAATCCTTCTACAGTATCACTTATGTCATTATGTACGCGAATCGGCTTTCGCCACGATTCGAGTTCTGAAGAACGCCTATACTCAAGATCGGGGTATCCCAATGCGCCACCCAAAATAAACTCTCTTATCGGGCCAGAAGTTTCTAATTGGTCATGGATTATAAGTTGCACCCTGTGTTCTTTACTTTTCCATTTCTTCTTTACATTTTCTATGCCAAAAGCTGAAATAGTTCGTAACCTGGGGAACCTGAAGCCGGCAAAAGAAGACGGAAAAAGCTGGTCGAAGTATATCATTACCGCTCCTCTTTTTAAGACTAACAGACACGATTACTAAGCATTTTATGCAGATGTCTTATAACCGCACAACTTGCTTCAAATAGCTCAAAAGTTCTCCAAAACTCAGATGGCACTACCGCAAGCCCATTACTATTGCCTATAGTGAAGTTCAGCCACGGTTCTGATCTAGAAACCCTTATTGATATTGTTTTATCCTTTCTACTCATTTTCAAAAGCCCCCTTTGTACTAAGTCGTCTATTACTTCAGATGGCATTGCGGCGCGCTGAAAAAGCACTCGGAAACCAAAACGGTTAACAATAGACACTCTCCTAAATCTGAAAACACAAGTACTTTTTTCGTTTTTCAATACCACATCGATAATGTCACCTTCGCCTTCTAAATGAAAGTCTGTAATAGGGAATCCAATAAGACCATCTATGTTCCCTTCAACGGCGAAAATAACACAAGCTGCGGGGTGGTTGGTGCTTATCTGGTAATCACCTCCACCAAGTGTAGTCAGCTCTACCTGCCGACTTCCTGGCGCAGCACCAAGAACAATTGCGATTGTTTTACCCTCTAGTTCCGATAGATCGGTGCTTATCCACATTTTCAACTCTCCTTTATAGCTCATTAGCGATTGATGATAGGGGCTGATTGCGGTAGCTAACCGCCGGGGCGTTTAATGCGCGAATGCTAGTTGGCCCAATTCCATTGACCTAGGAATGAATTGGCAAACCCTTTGCACCCCCATTAATTTCATACACCCCTCAGCCCCTATCATCAATCGCTAAAAGTGGTTAGATTATTCAGGTATTAATAGTCAGGTATTAAATCAAAGTCGCGTTTGAATTCGCAATCGGCAAACAAATGCAATCCGTCATCTCCACTCACAATCCATGAGTCATCGCATATGCGGCAGTCATATAAGTAAAGATTTATAGTATTGTCCAATTCAATACGTTTTTCTACTTCAATGTGTAACCAAGCGGGCCACAGCGACTCGTTTTTTCGTGCTTCTTCTGTCATCTGGAAGCACTGTAGCGTTACGTCTTTTGGTTTGCATTTCATAATTCATTCTCCAATTAGATCAATTAGTATCGAAGCTAGGCAGGCAATACATGACTCATCTCTGTTTTGCACTTTCTTCCCTCTAATTGATTCTATGTGTGGAGTAAAAAAATTTATCATCTCCTTATCAAGAAAACTTTTTGGTATGAATTCCAAAGCATAAATTGAATTTTTTAATGCCGCTTTACATAAATCTTTTGTTTTCAAGCTGTCTGGCACAAAACGTAAATACCAACCGTCTTTTTTTACGCACTCGTTAGCCATTTCGCAATTAAAGTATTCATCGGGTATTCTACTAAGGTAATACGAAGATAGGTATTCTTCGCTCTTTTGTTCATCTTGCATGATGTAATCTCCTTTATTAATTAGGCAACAATCCATCCGCTCTCTTTGCCAATGTCCCACTCTGCCACACATTCGTCTGTTTCTGGATCGTCTACTACAATTATTGGATTGTGCAAATGAAGCCATCCTAAAATTGCTGCGTGCTTTCTCCATTCGTGCCAATCCTTAAAATAAATCTTATCCTTCATTTTTTGCATTTCATAATTCATCCCTCTTTTATCGGTGTTGATAGCCACTTTTTCAACGATTGAGTTGTTGGTTTATACTCACCCGGTTGCCATGATGCTGCTGCTTTATATTCTCGTATCTTTTTGTTGAGTTCCTCAAAAGCGTCGTATATTTCATTAGGCACTTCTTCATCTTCTGGCAAAATGTCTATGTAGTGTTCATCAGGGTTAATCTCATCAAAATACACTGGTTCGCAAAGGCGAAGGTCTGATGAATCTGAACCGTAGATAGCCGGATGACTGGATTTCAATAGTTCATCCAGACTCCAAAAGTACTTATCGAGTTGTACAGAATATAAAGGCTGTGTTCCATCCCAATCTTTTTCCATGATTTAAGTCCCTTGATTAATTAACAATATACCAATCAAAATCCGACGCCGTCAGGGGTAGCCCAACCAACTCCCAATCGGATTTATGAATAAAAAGTGTTGCGTTGTAGCCAAAAACCAAATCAGGGGCCAATAATTCGGCCTGATTGCGTAAATGGGGAATGTCTATCTCGCTTTTTGAATGTTCTTTGCAAAAATGTTTTATTCTTTTAATCCCTTTATCTGTTATTACAACATCCAATTTAGCCCAAGGGTTGGCTTGGGTTATTTCAACTGCTTCCAGGTAGGTTATTTGCGTGAAACTCATTTCCGTCTCCTCCTATCGGTTAAAATTTATAGGCTGATTCATCAATGCGTCAATCTTTGCGCCGTTCGTATAGTGATACGAGATATAGGTGAATCGCTCCCCAGGTTTAGCCATGTGAATTATCGCCAAATAAGACCAACCCGAAACGGAACCAGCATATAGCTTTTTAGCGACTTCCACCATGTCAATATAGGATCGGGTTTGGTAAAACGGGGCATTGTCGAAGGTTGGCTGATCCGCATAATCCGCAGCTATGAAGAAAGGGCTCCCGCTAAAAGGAAGGTCTTGCTTAGGTTTTTTATCGGTCGATGCGTATAATTCACATCTTTTTTCGTCAAACTCGAAAACAAAAAGTACGCTCCTATCGCCTTTGTGCGTTTTGATAACATCTAAAAACCAATCCAGCGGCACGTGTGCCTCTTTGCCGGGGAATTTTTCCGCATCGGCGGATTGGTTATCAAAGGTGGCATTTAGCATAAATTGGCCGTTGGTGGACGCGAATATAATTTTTTTCTCACGGAACCGCACCCGCAAAAAAATGGGCGGGTTTTTTTCGTGAGATACAGCCAGCAATGCTTTGAGCACTTCCATTGGAACCATCACCGCAGTTTTGATAGTCATAATTTATCCCCTTGAGTAATTAGCAATCTTCTTCGCACATGCGTTCTTTTAGTCGATACTCCTGCTCGACTTCCGCCGCCCTTTCAGCTAACGAATCGGCAGCTTGTGCGGCATCTTCCGCGCTGTCATATATCGAGTCGAGATCGGCGTATGTAACCATGTGCTCACCAAACGAATAACCCGCCAAACATCTCCCGTGTGGTAGTAGAAACACAATCCCGCGCACTTTTTCATCATTTGCCTCATCTACCCACCATCCTGTATGAGGGATTCGAGCATCTTCCACTTTATCTGCCCAAACCCAGCGACTAAAAGGGCAAGTTTCGTCCCAATGTCCGTCAATATAAAACCCAAAATTCTTTAATTTTTGATTGCTTCTATATGGTACATACCTGTATAGAGGGAGTCGATTTTTGTTACTCCACTTTTCCCTGATGGCCTTTAGGCCAAAGGCAGCGGGGGTGCAGTTTCGATGTAGGCTTAATCCGGCGAATGTGCTAGATGGTTTTGGCATGATTTAACTCCCTTGATTAATTAGCTTTAGTCCTTTTTTGGTGCATTTCGGCACTTTGAATTTGATACTCGCCGATCTCATCCTTGAAAGCTCTTAAGCTGATTTTTGTGATTTTGATCTCGGCATGTCTGTTTGATTGAATCTTAAAAGATGGTGGTGAAATGGTGCTACAGAATGCGTATTCTAAAAGGCAGGCCAAAATCCATAGTTTGAAATACTCATCGGTTCCAAAATACTGGCACCGAATGCCGATTTTTTGCCAATGGGTTGCAAACGGGCTATTTATACGAGGGCAGAATAAAGGTATGCCCCTAGCGGTAACATCACGACCGTTGACAAGATCATCCCCGTTTAGCTCCCTCTGCGCAAATTCTTTGCCTTCCCGTAGTATTTGTATTCTTCTACCAGAATCATCTATTAAAATTTCATATGCTGGTGTTTCTTCTAGGTAGCCAGTCAATAGGAACCGTGTCGCGTTTTTTGATCGTTCAATAAAATCATTTAGCCGTAATTTCATTTTAATCCCCTTGATTAATTTGTTCAGAAAAAGTGTACCAGTCAAAATCTGATGGTAGTAATCTATGCACCCTGTTTTTCGGGTTGTTAGTTTGGAATGAGGATACAAAATAACCGGTTTCGACAAAAGCATCTTTATGTAAAAGAAGAACCCAGGCGCGCTTTTCTGCTTTGTCCACCATTCTATCAAATTCCTTTATTCTAATTGGAACCGACTCACCTAAGATGCCCAAAAATTCGTAAAGACGGGATGCGCCTTGTGAGTTCAAGGCTGCCCGAATCGATGGCATTTTTGAATATACGCAGCCGATACTCTTTGCTTGATCGAAAGAAAGCGGAATTTTAATCATTCTTTATCCCCTTGATTAATTAGATAGCTCATTCAAAAGATCATCCGCTTCTGAATCTGTTACTACCGACGCGCGCTTCTTCCTAACTATATAACCGGCATCTCGAATTTGTTTTATTACGCATTCTTTGTGTTGAATCGCAACCACATCGCCGCCGCCTTGTGAGTGCATTTCCCTCCACACCCGTTCCCCGGCGGCGCTTTCCGGCAGGAATCTAACAAACGGATAATCGAGAATCCACGATATATCGACTTGTTTGCTCATTTTAATACTCCCTCCTAGTTTATTAGCGATTGATGATAGGGGCTGATACGGTTGCTACGCCGCCGTGAAAATAGCAGTGAAAGCCTAGCTAGCCCGAAAAGTTTAACTAGTCACTATTCGGCACCCTTTGACTGTGTACTATAATTAATGCCACGCAACCCCTATCATCAATCGCTAAGATTATTGGTGCCCCCGGCAGGATTCGAACCCGCACATGTTCGTGTAGAAGACGAATGCCCTATCCATTAGGCTACGGGGGCTATTTACTCAATAAAAAGATTCCTGCCGTCTAATCTCCCTCATGCGCCGCGCAACATCTCCCCTTTCGTGCTTTTCTTCCTGTGCCAAGCGTCGCTGTGATTCGTTAGCCCACGGTTTCCGCATAATTTCTTTAGCGTATAAATTGCGCCCTTTTATGCGAAAGGTTTTGTCAGCTGTTTCGATTGTGAACGTGTGTTGTTGTTTCTTTGCGCCGTAGCTGTCTTTTACTATTTTCCCGCGTATGGTTTCGTAGTGGCTGAATTTAGCGTTACGAAAACTTCCAGTAAATACGGCTTTTTGAAACTCTATTTCATCACCAACAACGGCATCGCCCTTGCAGTCTATTGTGTATTCACTTTGTTGCATTTTCTACCCCTTGATTAATTAGTGCGTCTATAGCCACGAATGCCGAAAGCTCATCCCTAAAGCGTGCTCTAAACGATTGACTAGGTCAAACCCCATATCCATCCCGCATCCGTTGCAAATGATGCCCCGTTTCCCCTGCCTAGCACCTAGCGCCTGGGATGCGTCGTAGTCGATTGAGTGAACCCCGCCGTGGTGGATGACTGCCACGCTGATCTCCCGGCGCATGCCTGATCTGGACACGTGCCTTATGATGGTATAGATTCTCTGCCCGTCGGTAAGCATGGCCTTTAGATTGTTTATAGCAATTTCCCGGTCGATTGCTGATTCGCGCTTTCCCATGATTTAACCTCCTATAAAACGATTAAATACCTTGTTGCAATTCTTTGACTTTTATGCAGTCGATATGCAAGGCGTCCTCTAGCAGGCCGCATAACTTGAATGGCTTTAACCCTAACCAATCCCTTTTTAGAAGGGGCCCCCCAATACAGTGTGAAATGTATTTATTAATTGGGACATTTTCGACTTCATCCGTTCCCATGCCTATCGTTACAAATGCCGATATTTCTAAATTATCCGATTCGTCAATATGTTTCACGACGTAGACGGTATTGTTTGATTCCGTCACTAAATGTTTAAGAATGCGTAAATAATCAATTTTTCCCATGATTTAATCTCCTATAAAACGATCAATTTAATTGAATTAATACCTGTTTTGAATTTCAAGTACTCTTGAAGCGAAGACGTCGTACTAGCTAATAAAAACCCGCCGTTTTTGGCCAGCCTCAGCCCTAGAACGGATGCGATTAAATGGTTGATTTTAATCGTTTTGAGCCCATCGGCGCCCATGTCTGAATCGATCACCACGAACGCAAATAGTTCGCTGGCGGTGGGGTACTCGTGCATCGTTATTAGTCGAATGGTGTTATTTGATTCCTCTATCAAATCTTTAAGATTTTGTAAATAATCAATTTTTTCCATGATTAATCTCCTATAAGATCAAAGTTTTCTTTGATTTTTAAGTCAATACTAATTGTTACGTTGGCGTTTTCCCGTTTGGTATTCATTTTTACAACAACATATTTTCCAGTGGCGGACATGGCGGCGATGGCGTCAATGCTGACTTGCAATGCGAACGCCGCAAACTCTTCCATGTCGTACTTTGGCGTTAATGAATAAATCGAGTATATGTTATAGAGTGTGTGTATACCGCTTCGATTAAGTTTTAACAGTTCCATGATCTAGTTCTCTATAAAATATAAAAAACTTATTTGATTAGTTTAGGCAATCTATCAAATAGCCATCAAATAGACATCAAATAGACATCAAAACGGGTTCAGCCCGGCACCTATAAAAGTGTTACTATAATAGATTCGATACCTAACGCGCGCTGTAGAAGCTCTGCCAGCTCCTGGTATGGCCGATCAAAAAAGAAGCCGCGATTTTTAGAGAAGCGAAGGCCTAATACCTTTGCAATTTGGTAATTTATATTGAAGGCCGCCCTGTTTCCAACCGCTATTGCAAACCATTCTGCGGATGTTTTTGTTTCGCGCATCATTATTAAGCGGATGTGGTTATTTGAGAATTCTAAATTGTCTATCAAACATAATTTTTGATTCGCTACGCTGTCCCATTTCATACAACCTCCCTAGGGTTCAAAAGTACTGCGCAAACAGACAAGAACGGGCATTGGAGGGCGTCGGCAACATCGGCTAGGGTGTCATAGCCTATCACGAATTGCTGGCCGTCAAATCGCGTCACAGTGTCCCCGTTCGATAGCTGCCATTTCCAATTGAGATACTCGATTGCGAGTGAGCGAATCAAGGGAGTGCAACCCCAGGCGCAGTTGAGGCGTTGGTAGAATAGATGCGTGCTCATAGGGCACCGGCGCAGATTAAATCGGACAGGGCGCGCTGTGCTACGGCGCATGATCGCAGGTACGAATCGTTGAGGATAGAGGCTGCCAGTTCAATAGGGCAGTCACTCCAAGTTGTGCCGTGAAGGGCGGCGATGTGGGAACGCGCGGCGCATTCGATTAATTCGAGTTGATTGCTAACGGCGCAGTTCGAGTTGAGGATGGTTTGCAGGTCGGTCATGATTTTACCTCACAAATAACGAAGATGACGAAGTTTTACGATTTTCGGGTTTCCCCTGACCGTCTATCCCGTCTGTGTCAGATTCGAGTGGCGCTGCTGCGTTGCAGACTGATGCGGCTCTACCCCTGATGCGACGGCCAGCAATCCGGCTATCTGGTGTTGCTGCGATTGAATCGCCATGAGTGCATCATCGGCTAACTGAGGGAAGAAGTCAAGCGGGGAATTGTAAAAGATTGTTAAATCGTGGGAGTTGGCGAGTTTTGACCCAGTGGGAGCATAAAACCCAGTGGGTTTGAGGCCAGGGGGTTTTGTGACAAATACACTCAAATTGGGGAAAAAGGGGTTAAACCAAAATCGAAAATAAAAAATTATATCAAAAAACCCTCGCCTCCGGGGAATGTATTTGTCACAAAACCCACTGGGAGCATGACCCAGTGGGAACAATTGACCCACTGGGCGCGATTGAAACCCAGTGGGTTTTAACCCAGTGGGTAGTCAAAACCCACTGGGAACGGGTAAAATGACCCAGTGGGAAAGTGTAAACAATTGTTAAATGTGTAAATGACCCACTGGGAACACGCTCCCAGTGGGTTAAAAATTGACATATTACAGTGACCCACTGGGAACAACAGGGACATTTGTTGATCGTGTTGCCGGCACCAGGAATTTTTGGGTTGTTGGGTGGTTTGATGACGGGGGGTAGGGGGCCGACGCATGGGGTGCTGGGCCTGTATGGTGCCGCGAACAATTTTTATTTTTTTTTTAATTTACCCCAAGCCGCCCTGAAGCAATTACCCCAAGTCACGCAAATGCCCAATAACACCTTAAACAACCCATCCGAAGTAGCCCGTGACGTCCTCCTATAGACATAGTCCCGGCAATCGGATAGCATCAAGTACGCAATCGAAATAAATCAGTATTACAATATGAACACTTCAATCACACAATCGGAACAAGCCATTCCTCAATGGTTATCATTTGGGGAGCCGAGCGCCTTGCCTGTTGGTAATGAACGGAAAGCCCTCGCATTAGTCGAATATGAAGTAGTGTTACCAAGAGTGCTAGAGCTAATTGCTTCGGGTTCTACTTTGAGTAATGCAATAGGGGAATTGTCGATAAAGGTGGATTCGGGCGGATTTCTCAGATGGCTAAATAAAGACCCGGTTCGCCTTAGTATGTACAAAGAAGCCAAGGAAATTCGTTCGGAAACTTGGGCAGGTAAGCTAGTCGAGTACGCTGAAGGTGTCGGTACGGGTAATGTACCAGAGGATGTTCAGCGGTCGAAGTTGAAGGTGGATACTTTGAAGTGGTTAATGGCAGCAGACAATCGAAGAACATATGGAGAGGTTAAGCAAGTCGAGCTTGGGGGTTCCATCTCGATAACGGCTGCTCTTGCTGCGGCCCAAGAAAGGGTAATCATCGGTGAGGTTGTAAATGATGATAAGGGGGAAGATGAATAATGCAGAAGCCTCGTTATAGCCCGGAGGATGAGCAATTACTCATGACGCAGTTATGGGCACCGAAGATCAAAGACGACCCGGAGGCGTTTGTGTTGTTTGCTTTCCCTTGGGGGCAGCCGAATACACCCTTAGAACGATTCCAGGGGCCGAGGAAATGGCAAAGGAAAACACTTCGCAGGGTGACTAATTTTATTGCTAGAAACAAGGAAGCAAATAGCGAGGAGGTATTGTCTGCACTTCGGCGTGCGGTGGTGTCTGGCCGAGGTGTTGGTAAATCGGCCTTGGTGGCATGGTTAATTTTGTGGATGCTAACCACTCGAATAGGTTCTACTGTAGTCGTTTCCGCCAACAGCGAAACCCAGCTAAGAAAAGTAACCTGGGGGGAATTGACCAAGTGGACAACAATGGCCATCAATGCACACTGGTGGGAACCGACGGCTACGAGTTTACAACCGGCTCAATGGTTAACCGATCTAGTCGAACGGGACTTAAAGAAAGGTACTCGTTATTGGGGTGCCGAGGGGAAACTGTGGTCGGAAGAAAACCCGGATGCGTATGCCGGTGTGCATAATATGGATGGCACTATGGTGATATTCGATGAAGCCTCGGGTATTCCTGATCCTATATGGTCGGTAGCGGGCGGGTTCTTTACGGAGAATATACCTGATAGATATTGGTTTGCGTTTTCCAATGGCCGGCGGAACACGGGGTATTTTTATGAGGCAGTCGAAGGGGTTAAAAGGGAGTTCTGGGAATCGGATAAAGTCGATGCTCGTGGGGTAGAGGGAACGGATAAGCTGATATACGAACAGATCATCAATGAGTACGGTGAGGATTCGGATGAGGCGCGGGTGGAGGTTTATGGAGAATTTCCGAAAAGCGGAGACGGTCAGTTTATTTCCCCTGGCTTAGTAGACGACGCCATGAAGCGAGATAGGTGGAAGGACAGCAGCGCACCGATTGTTGTTGGAGTAGACCCGGCACGCGGCGGTTCAGATAGTACAGTCATCGCCATTCGACAAGGTCGTGACATTGTGGCTATTCGTAGATTCAAAGGGGATGACACAATGACCACGGTAGGTAACGTCATCGAGATCATTGAGGAGTTTCAGCCGGTTTTAACTTTCATCGATGAGGGCGGTTTGGGCTACGGTGTACTTGACCGACTGACTGAACAAAGGTATAAAGTGAGAGGTGTCAATTTCGGGTGGAAAGCGAAGAATCCGATCATGTGGGGCAACAAGAGAGCCGAAATGTGGGGAGCAATGCGCGAATGGCTGAAGACCGCATCGCTCCCCAAGGATCGGCTGCTTAAATCGGATTTGATTGGCCCGGCCACGAAACCGGATTCATCCGGAACGATATTCCTGGAGAGTAAGAAGGATATGAAAAAGCGAGGATTGGCTTCACCAGATGCTGCTGACGCGATAGCTGTTACTTTTGCGTTTCCAGTAGCCAGTAGAGAATATGTAGCAAACAAGAAAGTCATACGTCAACAATTGATGCCTAGTGTTGCATCATGGATGGGGTCTTAATATGTTTGATTTGAAACCGTACAAGGATTGCATAATTGTTAAACCAGACGAAGAAAAGAGTAAAATCATAGAGCTTATTAAGCAGAAGAAGACAGGTACAGGCAAAGTACTCTTTGTCGGTGACAAGGTGACTGACATGAAGAAAGGCGATACTGTTGTTTTTGGTGAGTTTGTCGGGCAGGATTTGCGATGGTGCGGGGAGGATTTGTTGGTTATGCGAGAGGAGCATGTCGCGGGGGTATTAGATGGCTGAGATGAACCAGGAGGAAAAAGAAATTCTCGCTCAGGCGCGTGAGCGGATGGATACAGCCATCGCCGCCTTTTCGTCATCGCGGGAGGATGAAATTGATGACTTGAGATTTTACGCTGGTTCTCCCGATAATCAATGGCAGTGGCCTGCCGATGTACTATCGGTACGTGGCGCGGTGCAGGGCCAGACAATAAATGCCCGGCCCTGCTTGACGATCAATAAGTTACCGCAGCACGTTCACCAAGTAACCAACGAGCAACGGCAAAACCGCCCCGGTATAAAGGTAATCCCGTCTAATGACATGGCCGATACTGACATGGCTGACGTATATAACGGCGTCATTCGGCATATTGAGTATACGAGTGACGCCGACGTTGCCTATGACACCGCCTGCGAGAATCAAGTAGCGTTTGGTGAAGGGTTCATTCGCATATCGACCGAGTATTGTGACGAAACGAGCTTTGACCAGGATATTCGTATAAACCGGGTGAGAAATAGCTTCTCTGTCTATCTTGACCCTCTTATCCAAGACCCAACCGGCGCTGATGCTCGCTGGTGCTTTGTTACAGAGGATATACCAAAAGAAGAATACCGGAGACTGTACCCAAATGCCGCTCCTATCTCTAGCCTGATGTCCGCCGGTGTTGGCGACCAGTCGATAAATCAGTGGATAAATGAAGATACAGTGAGAATTGCAGAGTATTTTTACTACGAAACGGTAGTGAAAACGCTCAATTTATACCCGAATAACGTCACCGCTTTTGAAGGTACGCCGCCAGACATCGCGCTAAAGCAGCAGTTTGGTAGCCCACTTAAACAAAGACAGTCAGAGTTCAGTCGAGTGAAGTGGCTGAAAATCAATGGTTACGAAATCCTCGAACAAACCGAATGGCCGGGTAAATGGATACCGATAGTTCGGG
>JACCDT011183893.1_pt1 | contig 38766 bp, 46 predicted proteins | sample 7446291 | NCBI WGS metagenome assembly JACCDT01 (sample SAMN15323446, study PRJNA562643) | freshwater metagenome | isolation source: river surface water | place: USA:Blue River Watershed | collected 2017-08-17
ATGATTTCAACGTCGTGCCGTCCCAAGGAGATGGCAGCGTCGAAGAATGCATTGCGCGTCAAATCGCTGGTGGACGAACCGAAGAAGAGGCCCGAGCCATCTGTGCTCGTCGGCAAAAAGCGTGGGCATCGCCGATTGCAAAGGGCACGACGATGCGGCTCCTAAAAACGAAGGATGAGCGCTACACGCTATGCGTTGTGCTCGCGCCGGAAGAAGAAGACGCGCAGAAGGACATTTACAGCAAGGCGGAGATTCGAGAGGCGTCGCATACGTTCATGGAGCGATTTCAAAACGTCGGCTTCATGCACCGAAAACTAATCAATCAGCGAGCGCGCATCGTCGAAAGCTATCTCGCGCCTGTCGATTTCGAGATGGACAAGGAAGGTAATGCCTTCCCGGTATCTCGCGATTCTGCGTATCGCAAACAGGCAGGCCGTGAGCTCGTCACTCAGGGGACGTGGTTGCTCGGGCATCGGGTAAGCGACGACGAGCTCTGGGAGATGATCAAGAGCGGCGAGATTACGGGTCTGTCGATTGGCGGTTCGGCAGTACGAACACCAACTGGCAAGAGTGATGGGACCAAAAAGACCGTTGAGTTTCAGGGCCTAAAAATTGATATCGACAGGCCGAAAGGCTTTGAGCAAAAGCTGAAATTGCCCGATGGAACCATCAAGACGCGCACCTACAAAAACGACTACGGCGAGATTCCTGGAACCCTTGGCGGCGATGGCGAGGGCCTCGACGTGTTCATCGGATCGGACCCAAAGTCGCCAACCGTCTTTTGGTTTGTCCAACGTAAAAAGGACGAAGACGGCTCTTGGGGATTCGACGAATACAAGCTTGTTGTCGGCGAACACGACGTCGAAGCTGCGAAGAAGATTTACGTCGATCACATCCCTGCCGAGTACATCGCGGGCGTGGTGAAAACGACGCTCGAAATGGTGAAAGCTCTGCGCGGACTGGAACCTGTTGAAGTGGTGAAGATGCTCGACCGCATCACCCGTGGCGTTTCTTGACGCGATCGTTGCGCGCTCTGTACCCTTTCAAAATATCAAGGCGACCGATTTAGCGGTTGCCTCGGGTAGTCGAGAACCTCGAGCCCGGCGTCCGATGCTCACGAGCGAGCACGAACGTCGGGTTTTTTCGTTTTGCCTATGCCTACGCAACAGCACGCGAACGACGGCGGGAAAGACGGCCAGCATCGGCTGACGGACATCCGTGTCGAAGAGGTCAGCTACGTGGATCGAGGCGCGAATAAGAAGCGCTTCCTCGTCGTGAAGAAGCATGGAGGACAGATGGCCACCAAGGGCGAGCTTGTGCCGGATGGTCGCGGAGGATTGAGGCGTAAAACGTCGAAGCGCGACGGCGACGACGAGGAAGAAACCGACAAAGGCAAGGATGGCAAAAAGCCTCCCCCGTTTGGCGGCAATCAGGCTCCTCCGTTCAAGCCCAAGAAGCCCAAGGAAGGCGACGAGGACGAGGAGGAGACCGACAAGGCTGACGACGAAGAAGACGACGACGAAGAGACCGAGAAGCTCGACGAAGAAGACGACGACGAAGAGACCGACAAGGGCGGCAAGGGGAAGGGCAAGGGCAAGAAGGATGATGCCGAAAAGGGTGTCGTCCGGAAAAACATGCTCGCGTCCATCACCGATGCGATCGAGTTGCTCATGGATTGCGCCGAGGAACTCAAAGAGGGCGACGAGGAAGACGAGCCTCCGCAGTCTGTCATGGCAAACGCCAAGAAGGCGATGGGCGTACTCGCAAAAATGCTCGGTGCCGATACCGCGAAGTCCGTGCTCGAAAAAGCGCTCGGCATGACGGCAAAAGCCGGGCGCAAGATGAGCAAAGAGCGGCTCGATCGGTTTCAAAAAATCGTCACCGATATCCAGGGCCTTCTCAAGGAACTGGTTTCTTCTCCCGAACTCAAAGACGACGCGGAGAAGCGTGGTGGAGTTCTTCGTAAAGGACTCGCGAAAATTGCGAAGGCGCTTGGCGGAGTGGCCACGGGTGAAGACGCTCATGTCGAGCAACTCGTCGATGCGCTCAAAGAGGTCACCGAACATGCGCGAGACCTCGAGGCGAAAAACAAGAAGCTCGAAAAGCGAATCGAGCTTCTTCGCAAGGGTGAAGGAACCTCGAATTCGCTTCGTGTGGAGTCGAGGGAAGACGGCGGTGGCGACGGCGGCGACGGCGTCAATTGGCCTTTGGATTTGAACGCGCCGATCGACCGAGAGCACACCGAGAAGGGGATGTCCTTCTTCGAAGAGGAGAACTGAATCATGGGCACTGCTGGTTTGATGCACAACCGCTCGATCCTCGCGAAGGCAGACCTCGCGCTGAGCAATTTGCAGTCGGACGGCGGGGCTCTGAAACCCGCGGTTGCGCTGAAGTTGATGCGCATCCTGATCAAGGAAGCCGTCGCGATGAAGCAGGGGACAGTCGTGCCCCTGAAGTCGCCGAAGCAGGTGATCGACAAGATTCGCTTCGGGCAACGCATCTTGCGCGCTGGCGTCGAAGGACAAGCGCTCTCGAAGAACGATCGAGCAAAGCCCGACCTGTATCAGGTCGAGTTCGACGCGAAGCTGTTCAAGGCCGAGGTGAGGCTGAACAACGAGGTGCTGGAAGACAGCATCGAACGTGGTCAGCTCCGCCAAACCATCATGCAGCTCATGGCGGAACGCATCGCGACGGACATGGATGAGGTTGCCATCCAGAGCGATACGACAAACCCAGATCCTGCGCTTTCGCAGTTCGACGGTTTGCTCAAGCAGTGTGTTTCGAACGTGTACGACGCGCTCGGAGGCACGACCGACAAGACCGTCTTCGACGCGATGGTGAAGATGTTGCCGAGCGAGTTCCTGCGAAACAGGAAGATGCTCCGCTTCCTCACGAGCGTGAAAAGCGAGCTCGACTATCGAAACTCGCTCGCCGAACGAGCGACGGTTGTGGGCGACAAGTTCCTCGAAACGGATGCGCCTGTTGTCTACGCAGGCATTCCGGTGAACGACGTCCCACTCTTCCCGGAGAACTTGGGCATCGGTTCCAATACGACGAACTGCATCCTCACCGATCCCAAAAATGCCAACTGGGGCATCTGGCGAAACATCCGCATCGAAACGGACAAACTCGCGAGCGAAGGCGTTCTCATCATCGTCGCTACGCTTCGATTCGACGTGAAGTGGGCGCACGAGCCCGCGACCGTGAAGGCCGTCAACCTGCTCGTATAACGACAGCTTTTTCGCGCTCGGATTCTCGCGAGAGATGACGTGCGTCAGGAGAAAAACCCATGTTGGGCACGTTCAATTTCGGCACCAAAACCGATTCGCAAGGTCCGACGTTTTTCACGAAAGTGAGCGTCGCCGGGGAGACGAGCTACGTCACCGGAGGCACCACGGGCTTGCTCGCGGCGCTTCGTGCGAACCGAAAAGACAAGTCGCAAATCCTCGGCATCATCCCGCAGGATTGTGGAGGGTTTTTCCTGGTCTACGACACGACCACGGACAAACTCAAAGTCTACCAAGTCGATCCGACCGCTGGTGCGGTTGGTCCCGCTCCCGAGGTCGTTGCTGCTCAAAACTTGAGCACCACGACCTTCAACTTCATCGTGATTTCGTACTGAGCGCCGAGCGCAGAAGGGACAGCAGAAGATGGCTGCGATCGACAAACGCTTCGGTGCAGGCGGGAAGAACCTCTCTCCAGGAGGCTCAAACGGCAAGCCCACGCTCGCGGATGCGCTTCGAGACATCGCAGACGATCTTGCAGGCATCCAAGGGACGTCGCCGTTGGCTGCGTCGACGACGGGAGCGGCTCTTTCCGCGCCTGCTGCGGTGACCATTGGGGCAGACCTTTCTGCACCTTCGGCTGCGACTGTTGGTGTGGACATCCCAGCCTTCACGGATCCTCCGAGCGCAGCCGAAATGGCAGTTCTTCGGACTTTCGTGAACGCGCTCAAAGCCGATCTGGCAACGCTTCGTAGCGAAGCTGGAACAGCTTTCACGCGAATCAATCAAGCAAAGGCCGATCACAGCACCTTGCGAGGCGAATGCGTGACGGCTTTCCAGCGTGTGAATCAAATCCGGGTCGATCTTCTCGACATTCGAACGAAGACGCCTGGGGCCTACACGCTCAAGACCGTCAAGGTCTGAACTGGCGCGACGTACGGCGACGCGACTACCATCGCGAACATGCCGCAACCGTTTCGCGGGCAACCGCTCTACAAAAACAAAGACAGACGCGACCCCAACATTCGCATCGTTCGGCTCAAAACGATCAACCCCAAACGAGGCATCCACATGCGGCGTTGGGGAGCGAAGTGGAAGGGAAAGGATTACGAGATTCACCACGGCGAAGGTTGGTATGCCGTGCCTGTTTCTCTTGCTCGGTACTTGGAAACCGTGCCTGCACGGCATGGGGCAAACCCAGGTGCAGAGGGCGACGAAGATCAAGCATGTGCCTTCGTCATCAAGGAGACCGTCGCCGAAGCCGAGGCTTACGACGAGCGAGAGCAGAAGAAGGAAGTGGCGCGGGTCGAGAAAAACCCGTCGTTGCGAATCAATGATCTCACGGGTGGAAGTGGTCGAAGTAGCGCACGTGCACAACGCTTCGACGAACTCGAACCGGATGAACGTGAAGAAGAGGATCCGGACGAACGTCAAGACCGAGAGCGTCGTCCTCGTGATGAAGATGAAGAAGAGGCACGTCGTCACCGTCGAGAAAGACCACGCGACGATGATCGTGACGATGGGGACATCGACGACGAAATCGCAGCGCTCGAAGCTCGTCGTCAGCAGCTTCTCGAAGCGAAGGCTCGGAAGGGCGAGAAGAAAGAACCGTCGCGAGACAAGGAGCCCGAGAAGGGCAAACAGGACGACGATGAAGAGGACGAAGAGGACGAAGAAGAGCAGGAAGAAGAAGACGATCCGGACAACCCGGACATCAACCGCGGCGATCTGAGCACGGTCGATTTTCGTGCCGAAGGTGATCGTCCTCGGCCCGCAAGGTCCAAGAAGAAGAAGGCCGAGGAAAAACCCAAGGCCAAGAAGGACGCGAAGAAGCCCGAACGCGAGCAGCGTGCTCTTCGCGCACCCACTCCCGAAGAGCGCGACAAAGAAAAGTAAATCGCGCCTGCTGTGATATGATCTTCGTCATGTCCTCGACTTCTCCCCTTCCACACATCCTCGAAGCAAAGCGCAATCGCGCTGTTCAAATGCGTCAGGCCGCGGCGATCGATGCCACGCGTGCGAGCGCAGCAAATGACCTCGCCGAGCTTCTGCCACGTGCCATCGAGAGCGGTCTGCAAGCCCAGGCGAGCAACGGCGAACTCGTCGAACGGTTCAAGACCGCGATGGAGATTTCGGCGAAGCACGGGCTCGCCGGGGATGAACAGCTTCGGGGAGCGTTGTTCGCAGTGATGCGTGAGCAAGGCGTTCGGTCGGGAAGGTTTCTCGCGGAGAAAGGAACTGCGTGGCTCGCCGATGCACATCGCGCAGAGGGGGCAGCCGGCGAGCTCGAGCAAATCGTCCAGGAGCTCGCCAACGTTGCTTCACCGCCAAGCTCCGACGTTGCCCCAGGAAGCGCGACGGCTTCGAAGGTCGAGTCGACGGAGGAGGCAGCCGAGGAAAGCCCCACGTCAGGCCCAACGTCGGGCGAGGATTGCGATACCAATGAAGGTCGAGTCGGAGGGCGTTAAATGGCGACGTTGGCGCAGGGGCAATCCAATGATTCGTTCGCGCCGGAGCTTGTGTTCATCGCCGGCGACGATAAAGGTCAGCTCGTTGATCTGGAATCGCTCGAATTTCAGATTTTTCGAGCAACCAATGAAGCTGGACAGCTTTCGCCAGTGCAGGTTTTTCCTGCCATTCTTGGCACTCGTGAGTCGGTTGATTTGACGGAAGCAGGTCCCGATCGAATTGGTCTTGGTCGATATGCAGCGCCCTACACGGTGGCCGTCAATGAGCCTCCTGGGCTGCACGAAATTCGATGGTTTTGGCGATTCCCAGATGGCCCAGAACGTCGCGTGAAAAAACTTTTTGACGTTGTCGTCGGTGGATCTGCACCATTGAATTTTGGCCCTGCCTACACGCTCGTTTCGGAAATGCGTGCCGAAGGCGTATCAAGTGTGGGGCCTGGGGCTGTTTCGGATCTTCGGCTCATGACCACGATCGTGCTTGCGAGCCAATACATCGACGCCGTTACAGGAAGACGTTTCGGCGCTTATCACGCACGACAACAACTCAGTGGTCGAGGATCACGTGCGTTGATGTTCGGCGAGCCAATCATCGCTATCGAGCGTGTTGGCCTAGACACGGCGCCCGATTATCGAGGCGACCTCGAGGTTGAGCCGTCGCTTTATCGCGTATTCAATCGTCACTTACGCGGAATGATTGCGCCCGACGATCGCGAAAATCCAAAGCTGGAGTTCGTCCATAGCGATGATCTTTTGGGTATAGGAAGCGCACCAATTTCGCCATTTCAGCTCAGCACTTTGGCGTGGACTGACGGCGTCCAAAATTGCGATGTGCTCGGCGTGTTCGGTTTTACCGATCCGGATGGTTCGCCGTGGGGCGAGATACCGGGGCTCATTCGTCACGCTGCAAAAATGCTCGTGATGCGTGAAATGTGTTTGTTCTGGGATGTCGATTGCCGGGAGGACTGGAAACTGCGCTGGCGTGTAACCAGCGTGCGCACGCGGGATCAAAGTCTCACGCTTGCGAATCCTCGTTCATGGAGCACGGGGCTCACCGGGGATCCCGAACTGGACGGCATTCTTGGGCGTTATGCTCGACCACCTGTCTTTGGAGCTGCTTGATGCACGTCCCCCTCATCAACCCCTACGAGGCCGAGCTCGCGCAGCTCGACACGGTTGCGACAGCAGCCGACCCAGACGGCGCAGGCCCGCTCGAGAGCGGCTACGACGACGACTTCAAAGAGCCTGTCGTGATGACTGGAATTGGCGGCGAACGAACCGATGCTCGTAAGGAAAAGCCATCTGTCCGCGTACCGTGCCAGATCGAGCCGAACATGGTCGAAGCACTTCAACAGCTCGGAAGCGGCGATTCGCCTGATACCCGTGTGGTGCTGTGCTTCTTGTTCCGTGATCTCCAAAAGCTGGGTCTCGTTGATCCGGCCACGGGCGAATCAACGATCCGCAAAGGCGATCGGCTGAACGCGATTTATCAGCGATGCGGCGGGCCTCTCGTGCAGAAGCTTCGCAACCCACCAGGGTTTTACGTCACGCAAGTCGCGTTTGGCGCGGGCATCGGTCGCGGACAAACCACACTCATCGTCACCTTCGAGGACCGCGAACGCGGAACGCGTATCGCTCCAACGTGAAGGTCCTATGAGCGCGACTCGCTACGGCGACTGGGGAGTTGCGCTGCGCATCGTGAACACGATGCAGAAGCGGTGGGAGCAAGCGGCCGAGCAGGCAGCGCTCGAGGAGGGGCACTTCCTTCGCAAAAAGCTCGTCGAAGGTATTCGCGAAGGAGCGCCGGGAGGAAAAGCGTTCAGACCGCTCGCGCCAACGACGCTTGCGGTTCGAAAGATCGTCGGTTTCAAGGGAACGAAACCGATGATGAATCGTGGCGATTTACGCAACGCGATCGTCGTGAAGAAAGAACTCGGCGTGGTGTTCGTCGGCATCCTTCGAAATGCGAAGGGCAAAGGGGGCAAACCCGTCGCGAACATCGCCGAGCTTCACGAGTTTGGTTCACGGCCGATCGTGATCCGGTTGAGCAAAAAAGCACATCGGTTTTTGATGATGGCGTTCCGCAAAGCAGGCATCGCCGGGCAAGGTGGGGGAGGCGGAGGCGGCTCGATGATCGCCATCGTGCAGATACCGCCAAGACCCATGTTTGGCCCTGTGTTCGAGCAATATCTGTCGAACCGAGAAGAGGTAGCGCGGCGCTTCATGGGCCGCATAGCGAAGCGTCTGGGTGGGGATTTCGGAAAGGTTTAGCGCGTGCGTCGAAGACGAGCGTGTCCGAAATTTTCGGTTTGTCCCACGCGCATCTCGCGGATCTGGTCAATGTCATCATCACCAAGCTCCGGGTTTGCCCGAAGCAGATGTTCGAACGAGATGGGCTCTTCGTCGTTCACTTGAAAGAGCGCGTTCGAGTCTGTGTTTTTCGTGGTCATGCTGCTGTCCTTCCTCGCGGCGCAAATGCCGCATCAACGTCTTTTTCGATGGGCATGAGAAACAAGCCTTTTGGGCTGCGCGATGGCACGCCGGCGAAAGCTCGCGAGAGTGCTTTGTAGAGGGCGTGGATCGAACCGCGCACATCGGGGATCACGTTGAACTTTCCTTCACGCCCAGGAACTTCGGTCCATCGCCGGCCTGGTATCGCGCGGAGGTCAGCGACGAGGCGATCGAACATGGCCTTGTCTTCGATCTTCGGGACCGTCACGACGAGCCCCACGGATTTGACGTGATCGATCTGGATTAAAACCAGCGTTTCGAGACGCTTCTCGATCCGATCGGCGATGTCGACAAACCCAATGTCGCGCAAACGAACGAGCCGAGGAATCGCGCTCGCGGTCTTTTGGAGCGCAGCGAGTTCGTAGATGAGACGGTTTGCTTCGGCACGCACACCTGGCGGGAGTGTTTCACGGCCAAACCCTGTCTTTTCCGCGCACACGGGACCGATGCCCGAACGGATCGATTCGGCATCAAGCAGCGGGCGTCCGCAGATGCAGCACGCTTTCGCGACAAGTTTGGTGGCAGGCGCATCTTCGTAGCTCATGGGCAAACTCCAAAAACTCGACGAATGTTGGCAGCTTCGACCCGAGCAAGAAGAACTTCGCATTCAAGCTCGGGCCGTTTCCATCGGCATCGAGCAGCCTCGCGTTCGAGCATCTCTGCGTGCTCATCCTTCGAGGCTGCAACGTTTTTGAGTTCTTCGAATGCGCGCATCACAGGCCTCGAAGCTCGTTGCGGATTTGACGCTTGGCGTTTGCGCGCTCGCGCTTCTTGTTTCGCTGCCCGTGGCCGATTCGACGGTTGAATCCCGAGTGGGGATTTTGCTTCCAACAACAGCCGTAGGTGCAGATGGGACCAATGAATCGAATGCCATAGGGTTTCATTTCAAATCTCCTTGATCGTGCGTCGAAGTTCGGTGTTGGCGCGTGCTCGGGCGATGCCATGGGCGAGCTGCTTGTCGCGAGATCGGGCGTATTGCGAGGCTTTGCTCGCGTAACGATCCGCAGGGAACTTGTCGTGACCGGGGCAGCAACCTCGATCTTTTCGTCGTACTCCGTAGGGCTTCATCGTCGTCGGCTCCTCTCTGCCAGTCGTGTCATACATCCGATCGAAAACCAAAGCAAGTGTGTTCGTGAAGATATTTTCAGGCAACGCGGTTGTTTGTTCCGGAGGCCCTACCCAGCAAAATTTGCTGGCCCTTGATTGGATTGTCATACCCGGTTTATGCGGGGAATCGCCGAATCTCTAAAAATGGTCTGACAGGATTGTCATACCTTGCGACCCTGGATCCCTGATGTGGCGCCGAAACGTTCATGCGGTGATCCAAGTATTCCCCAGGTTCGGGCGAATGGCCTAGCTAAGACACCAATGGCACACGTCATGCACTAGGGGTTGTCACCGAACGACGAGCCCATCCAAGGCGCAAGGCAGAAAAAAATAAACAGCCCTTGCCTTCGACGGAAACACTAGCTAAGACATCACTGGCAGACGGAGCAGCGACGAAAATGACGACCACGAAGCACAGCGACGCGATGAAGGGTTTCCGGTTCGGGATTGAGATCGAGACGGTTGGGCGTACGCGCCAAACCCTCGCAACCGCGGTAGCGAAGGCGCTCAATTTGCCAGCGACGTCGGTAGCGCGCGAAGGCGGCTACTACGACAAATGGACCGTGAAGCTCGAAGATGGTCGCAAGTGGACCTTCATGAGCGACGCGAGTCTCTCGAACCAAAGCGCCTCGGCGGAAGTCGTGAGCCCCATTCTGGTTTACGGCGACATGGATATGCTCCAAACGGTCGTACGCGCGGTTCGTGAGGCTGGTGCTTCGGTCGATCAAAGCTGCGGAATCCACGTCCACGTCGACGCAGCACCTTTCGACGCAGCGGGCCTCACGCGCCTCGCGAAGCTGGTGTACCAGCAGGAAGAACTCCTTCTTGCGGCGCTCGGCGTACGTGACGAACGATCGAGCCGATGGTGCAAGCGCGTCGATGAAGGATTCATCCGCAAGCTCCAAGCTGAACGTCCGCGTGATCGTGATGCCGTGATGAGTGCTTGGTACGGCAACAGCAACGAGGCTCAGCTCGCCACGCGCGTGCATTACCACCAGAGCCGTTACCGAGGGCTCAACCTGCACAGCGTGCAGTACCGCGGAACGGTCGAGTTCCGTTACTTTGAGGGCACCTTGCACGCCGGCGAAGTGAAGAGCTACGTGCAGCTTGTCCTCGCGATTGCCGCGAAGGCGCTCCTTGCGCGCACCGCGGTTGCCCGCAAACGCGAGTTCAACAAGAGCAGCGCGAAGTACGACGTCCGAGTGTTTCTCCTCCGCCTCGAGCTTATCGGCGATGAGTTCAAGACCGCTCGGCACCATCTTTTGAAGCGTCTCGAAGGCAGCGCAGCTTGGAAAAACGGACGTCCAGTCGCGCAGACCGAAAGCGCACCGATCGAGAGCGCCGAAAGCCTCGCTGGATGAAGTGAAAAGAGCCTGCGCCGAGATGGTCTTAGCGCAGGCTCTTTTTTCGAGAAGATGACTTGCGCGTAGCGCGTTTAGTGCGTATGACATGACCGGCAGACGAAAGGAATGGAGACGATGAAGAGCTTGATTTTCGTGTACGGGACGCTTCTCAAAGGCGAGAGCAATCATCGGCTGCTTGAAGGCGTTCCTTGCCTCGGACGTGTACGAACCGAGGCGCGCTACCTGCTTGTTTCGCTCGGCAGGTTTCCAGGAATGCTCGAAGGTGGCGACAGCATCGTCGAAGGCGAGGTGTACGCGGTCGACAAGTCGACTTTGTCGCGCCTCGACAGCCTGGAGGGGCATCCGCGTTTTTACGAGCGCAAATCAGTTGCTCTCCAGGGTTTTACCGATCCCGTCGAAGCGTACTTTTTGCCGCGTGATCCGTACGAAAAGAAGCCTCGGATCGAGAGCGGAAGCTGGCGAGATCAAGACGCTCGGCGATGCCCGAACTGCAAGCGTCTCGTGTCTGAAAAAGAAATCGCGAGAGGCGAGAAGGCGCATCACGGCGAATTGAAATCGGATCCGGATGCTTTCTGCATTCGATCGGCGGAGTAGGAGGAAAACCCCATGGCGCTCGTGACGGTGTTTGCCTTTGGTTCGAATATGCATCGACCGCAGATGCAAAGTCGCTGTCCGAGCGCAACGGTCCTTGGCCCCGGCATTTTGCATGATTTTCGGATTGGTTTTTCCGGGTCGAGTCGACGCTGGAACGGTGCCGTCGCAACGATTGAAATGGCCCCAGGACGGAGATGCTTTGGGCTCTTGTACCAAATCACTGAAACAGATCTCGTGCGACTCGATGGCTACGAAGGGGTTTCTGCGAGCATCTACGAGCGGATCACGGTGCCTGTTCATCGGGGCACGGCAGGCCGGCCCAGGCGCGCACACGCATATCGGCTGTGCGGAGAAACCAAACCAGGGATTCCTTCAGGCTCGTACCTTGACCTCATTCGACGCGCTTATCGCGAGTGGGGGTTTGACGAACAAGACCTTGTCGATGCGCTCGCAATCGGACGACGCGCATCAAAAGTGCCAGCACGTCGCTGGGACTGGGAGAAATGAAATGCTCACGGATATGGGCGCGGACATCATTAAAAATCCTGCCGTCGCAAAAGAACGGCTGCTCGAAGCTTTTCGTGCAGCGACTGACGCGGTTATCAGCAGCCGGCAAACCGGAGAACAAGCGGCCACGAACATCAAGCGTGCCGTTGCAGAGAAGTTCGGAGCGAGCGAAAGGTCCGTCTATCGGTGGATCACGCGTCTCGACGCCTGGGACGATCTCGACGCCATTACGAGCGAAAAAGATCTGCGCATTCCTGGACCGCCCAGGACTCGCGACAAGATCATCGGCGCGATTGTTACGGCACGCGGAAACGTCAATCGAGCAGCTCGTGATCTCGGCATGAGTCGTGCCGAGCTGCTGGAAAAACTCGCAATCATGAAGCTTTACGAACGAACGAACGCGGCGCTCAAAGCCGCGGGACATCCAACGCTTTCACAACCGAAGGAGGCAGCATGAACACGGATACTACGAACACGAATGATCCCCAGATGGGTCGCATTGGACAGATGGTTTGGCGCTTTTTGCGTCGCGACGAAGCCGAAGAAACGTGGTGGTACGAGCGCATTCCGCACATGGCAATCGAAGTGCTTTGTCTTGTCGCTGGCGTGCTCGTCACGCCGGCTGGCAAATCGCGGTGGGCGGCACTTGCCCTCATGTTACCGGCATTGATACAGGCCGAACTCACGCGTGAAGATCGCTCGGGTGAACGTCGGCGAGACGAAGCCGATCGCAAAGCAGGCATCAAACGTTCCGAGCTTCATTGCGACACCCGAATCAAGTCGCGACGCTGGGTACGTGACGCATTGACGTGGGCCTGGCCGGTAGCCTCCGCGGTCGTGGCAGCAATCGTCGCCGGCGCTATCGCATGGCCAATCGTAGTCGCTCTCAATACGACGATCATTCGTCTCGTCCGCGACCGAGTTCTTTATCCGCAATGGCGTGATTGGTGGGAGGCGCGTCGATGAAACCGAGCTTTTTGAACGATGCCGAGTACGCACGATTGTGCGAATCCGGAAAGGCAGTGCTTCGGAAAGAACACATGCCGATCACAGAAAAACTCGTTGATCTGTGCGCGGCTGGCGATTGGCTGGATGACCAGCTTGCGACGCTTGGAGCTGACGAAAAAGATCGCGAAGCCACATGCACGTCGTTTGGCCAAGCGTGTTTTGGTCGCGAGCCTTGGGCAACAGCGCAGAGCATGCTCGAGCTTTGGAAACAAGAGCGTGCACCTAAACCAGGTCCCGAGTTTGCCGCACAGCTTCTCTCTGGCGACGTTTCTGACCTGCCTCCTGGTGGCGTGCGCATTGTCCCGATCTGAACTTCACGAACGCGAGGATCGCCCTGCTACGCTTTGACGCATGGCCGTTCCTGCCGTGTTCACTTTGACCCCCGAGCGAGGCCCGACGCGTGGAGACATGATCGTCGAAATCCTCGGCTCGGGGTTTCAGCTTCCAACCATCCCTGTGGGGCCTGGGCCAAGCTCGGGCGAGTTGCCGGCGACGGTGAGCGTCTTGTTCAACGGCATCGCAAGCCCGTTCGTCGAGGTGCTCAGTTCGTCGCTCTTGCTCGTAACGGTTCCTGCACACGAAATCGGGCAGGTGAACATCACGGTCGAGAACGTCGACGCCGACGGCGTGGTTATTCCAAGCGAAACAATCACGATCGCGAATGCCTTCACTTACGAAATACCGAGGCTGACCAACGAATACGAGTCGGATCTCGTTCGCTGTGTGCGCGCCATTCTGCGCCTGCTGAAACAGCAGACCGTCGCGAAGGAGGTCAATCGGCCAATCCACACCGACTACGACGACGACACCAGCGACGCGCTCAACATCGTCAAGGTCGGGGCGTTCCCTGCCATCACGCTTATGGGGCCGAAGATGCAGGAGAACCGTTTTTACTCGAGCAACGAACAACCAACGATCGAGGTCGACACGGACAACGACGACGTCCCCGATGCGTTTGTCGAGATGCGTGTGCCGTACGTCGTCGACTTGGCGTTCACGGTCGTGGCCGTCTCCGATCGAGATACGGAGCTGCTCAACCTCATGACGAGCTTCGTGCTCTTCATGCATCGGAACAAATACTTGTGGCTCGAACGAATCAAGGGACGTCCAGAGTTTGGCCGGGCAAGGTTCGAGTTCGATTTTTCTGAGGATGGCGAACCGCAAATGCCTGGCACGCCAAACAACTCGAACATCCACCAATGGAGCGCCGAGATTGTCGTTCGTGGATTCCCTATCGAGGAGCTTGCCGGCATCAACACAGGGCTCTTCCCCGGCACGGCTGTGCCTCGTCACGCGATCATCGGAGAAGGCAGGATGGCTATCGACGTGAACATCGACCCCACTTCGCAAATCGGAGAGGATTGACCAACCCCATGCCGCTGAAGATCAAAAACACATCCACGCAGTCTCGTACCTTCAACCTTGCCCACGATGGCCTGCGTGATGCGGGGCCTCCGTATGGGTACACCGTGCGAACGGGCGGTGTGGTGGATGAAGACGTCACGACGGGAGCTCGCCGTCCTCGAGCCACACGCAAAGCGCTGCCATCGTCGATCACTTTTCTCGCCGGCGAGACGAAGGAAAATCTGCCGAACCTCATGAAGGAATGCCCAGAGATCAAAGCTGCGCTTGGCCAAAAAGGTCCGCTCAAGCTCCTCGAGGAAACGCCCATGCCCTCGAACGACACACGACCAGCAAAACCTGTGACTTCAATCGCGCCGAACACTGACTCGTTGGCTCAAGTTCCGGTCGAGGATCACGGCATGAACCTCCAAGTTGGTCCTGCTGGCAAACGTGCGCCCCAAGCGCGCGCGGACAAGCCAAAGCCGCGTGGCAATTAGCAAGGGCAGCAATCGCCCCACGTTGCCCCAACCGTGCCCCTGCAAAGGGCAACCTCGTTTGACAGCCTGCACTCCCCACGGCGAAACTCGATCCCAAGGTGGATGCTTCCACCTGATGGGTTGTTGAGAATTTCAAGCCCGAACACCGCGAAGTGAACCGGATCTCCGGTTTTTCCAAGTGGGTTCGGGCTTTTTGCCATTTCGGGGCCGCATGAGCGCAGCGCTTCTTTCCGCCAAAATCGCGATCGTTGAAGAAGAGCCGCGGGTTCGCGCCATCCAGGCCGCACCCACTGCGGTCACCGGAGCTGTGGGCATTTGCGAGCGAGGGCCGATTGCTGTGCCGACGCTCGTGACCTCGTTCGAAGAGTACGTGCGCATCTTCGGGGGGTATGCGGCAAACGCCGATATGCCGCTCGCAGCGCAAGGTTTTTTCGAGAACGGTGGCCAGCAACTCTACGTCGTGCGCACGGTTCATTTCGCCGACAACACGAACGCAGGCTCCAAAACCAGTGCAGCGGGCTCTACGACCATCCCAACGAGCAACCTGGCAGCGACGTCTGGTTTTACCGAAGGAACCGTTATCGCGCCATGGGAACTCACCGCAGGCGATCATCTCGACGTCGTGATCGACATCGCGGGCGTCTTACAGCCTGCGGTCCAGGTCAACTTTCTTGCGACGGCAGCATCTCGCGAAACGAGCAACGACGAGCCGTTCGTTTTGGCAAACCTTCAAACGCTGACCGTGAAAATCGATCGAGGCTCGGTTCAGACGATCCAGTTTTTGTCCGGCGAATTTGCCGACATCACGAACGCGTCTGCCGATGAAGTCGCAGACGTCATCAACGCAAAAATCGTCGGAGCAAAAGCGGTCGTTACGAACACGACACGCGTGACGATCGTGAGCGACAAAGAGGGCTTGGATTCCTACGTCGAAGTCACTGGAGGCTCGGCGAACGCCGGGCTCGCATTCAACACGACTGAGGTCCAAGGAACTGGAAACGTCGACGACATCAAGCAGGTCACATTTGCCGAGTTCAAGACGATCGTCGAGGCAGCCGTTTCGGGCGTGCTGGTCACGAGCGTGGCGAACCTGCCTCGCATCACGCGCATCACGACGGGGACAAACAGCAAGGTCCAAGTCGCTGCGACGAGCACGTGCGAGCAAGTCTTCGGCTTCGACACAGCGGTTCATGCAGGCAGCAACTCGGGCACGTTGAGCACGTTGTCTGTCACAGGAAAAACCGATGGTTCCTTCGCAAACGCCATCAAGCCTGTGATTTCGGCTGCCTCGAACGGCGTTGCCAGCAACTTCAATTTTTCGCTCGTGAAGAACGGCGTCGCTGTCGAGGTTTGGCCCAACGTTTCGATGGACGACACTGCGACAAACTTCATCGAGAAGGTCGTGAACGATCCCAAGACAGGCTCGAACCTCGTCTCAGTCACCGATCTGGATGCAGCGACGGCTTCACCGAACGATCGGCCTGCAAACGGAACCTACACCATGACGGGCGGAAACGATGGTCTCACGAGCCTCGACGACAATGACTTCATCGGCTCGTCCGTGGGCCACACGGGAATTCGCTCACTCGACACCGTGGACACGCTTCGGCTGCTCATCGTTCCTGGGCGTGCAACAGCAGCCGTGCAAAACGCGCAGATCACGTACTGCGAAATCGCTCGCAACATGACCGTCTTCACGATCTTGTCGAGCCCCGCCGGTCTCGATGCAGCGTCTGTCGTGACGTACGTCAAGAGCACCGCGCTCCTGCAACAAAGCTCCGAGTTTGCCGCTTTCTATTGGCCGCAAATTCAAATCACGAACCCTGCGAAATCGGTCTACGGCAGCTCCGTCGCACGTCTCACGGTCGATCCTGTCGGGCACATCGCGGGCCTCTACGCTCGCAACGACAACGCGAAACCTGGAGGCGTCTACGAGGCACCAGCAGGCATCGAGTTTGGCAAGCTTGCCGGCGTCGTTGGGCTCGAAACGGACGAGGTCAAAGACGAGACGAAGAGGGACCTCGTGTTCCCCGAGCTCATCAATCCCATCGTCATTTTGCCGGGCTCGCCCATCCACATCGACGGTGCGCGCACACTCAAGTCGACGTCGAACTTCCCGACTGTCGGCGAACGTCGTGGCGTGATTTTCATCGAGACAAGCCTTCAAAACGGCCTTCTCTTTGCGAAGCACCGGAAGATCAAACCGTCGCTTCTCGCGCAGCTTGATCGAGCCGTCCGAGCCTTCTTGGTCGTGCAGATGCGCAACGACGCGTTTGCAAGTGACGATCCCAAGAAGGCGTTTTTTGTCGACTTTTCGAAGGCCCTGAATCCTGCGTCGGAGGGGTTCATCCGCAAGGTCAACGGCCGCATCGGTTTGGCCACTGCGAAGCCTGCCGAGTTCATCGTTCTTCGCATCTCGCAAGACCAACGTGCGCTCGAAGAAGAGCTCGCACAGGCCGCGTAAGGAGCAAACTCATGTTCGGATCTGGTCGGTCCTTCTTCAAGAAGTTCAAGTTCCTCGTCGAGATCGACGGGTTTGCCTATGCCGGGTTCCAAAAGTGCAGTGAGCTCGAGGCAGAAATTGCCGTCATCGAGCAATGGGAAGGCGCATCCCTAACCGCTCGAAAAGAGCCTGGCCGCGTGAAGTTTTCGAACCTCACGCTCGAACGTGGGGCGTCGAAAGACCTCGACATGTTCAATTGGTTCAAGCAGCTCGTGGACTACATCGCGAACGTCGGGCTCGTCGACGACGAGTACAAGAAAAACCTCGACATCGTTCAGCAAGACCGCGACGGCACCGAGCTTCGACGCTGGAACATCACCGGGGCTTGGCCAACCAAGTTCACAGCAGGCGCATGGGACAACGACGCCGATGAGAACGTGATCGAGAAAATCGAACTCGCGATCGACGGTTTCGACCTGCAAACCTGATCATGCTGGCATTGCTCTTTGCTCAGCAGGCTGCGCTTCCTCCGCCAACCGATGCCGGAACACTCGGATGGATCATCGGCATCCTTGCCACGATGCTTTGCGCGGTTTCATGCGCCTATGCGATCGATCGACGCAGCGAGGTAAAACATCTCCGCGACCAGTCCGCAGAGAGCGACAAGCTCGTCGAGGCGCTCCAAAAGGAAAACAAGGCACTCATCGAACAAGCGTCTGATGCCGCACACCGTGAACGTGCTGCGAAAGACGAGCTTGCGCGAACGCTGCTTGAATGCGCAGAACGACACGAAGAACGTCGTGGCGATGATCGGCGAAGCGTTCGCTCAGTTCGGGGCCAACGACGCTCGGGAGGTGACATCCCATGAACAGGTCATCCTTCAATCAAGCGTGGCACCAAGTGCAGGTTGCTCGCGACACACGTAGCTCTCTTGATGTCGAACGTGCTCAAGCTGATGAGCGTCTTAAAGCAGCTCGAGCAAAGCTGAGCAGGAGCAACTTCCCAGCGACGAGAGTGCATCACGAAGACGCTGTGGAAGACGACGACGGCGCGAATGATGAGCGCGAGTCGGGGCACTGATACTTTCGCATCCATGGAAATCGTCACGCCTTCCGGTCTTGCCGGGGACATCCGTGGACTCAGCGGCAAAGACGGTCGTTACCTCGCCGATCTACGCGTCTCTCGGGCAAACAAAATCCCCGATTACATTCTGAAAAACTGTTGGATGTCGACAACCGACTCCGGGATTTATCGCCTCCGAGGCAATGAGAAAAATCCGGATTGGGGCGACTGCCTCATCGGGGACCGCGACTACACGCTCTTGCAGATTCGCGTCGCGAGCTACGGAAAAACCTACAGCTTCAAGGTCGTTTGTCAGAACCAAGCATGCAAGCATCGGTTTGAGTGGGACATTGATCTCACGGCATTGCCGGTCAAGAAACTCCGCAAAGCTGACCGAGAGCAATTCCTCAATGGCAACCGGTTCGAGACACCCATCGCGGACGACGATGCTCGCAAGATCATCTTCAAGCTTGCGACGGGCAACGACGTGCTGCGTGCATCGGCAGCCCGCAAAGATATGCGCGCGAAGCAGCGCTCGTCGAAAGAAGCCATCGGCACGACGAACCTGCTCATCGAGAGCATCCTCATGCGCATCGTCGAAATTGAAGGCATCGAAGAGAAAAACCCACGTCGTCGCTTGGAAAAACACCGAGATGCACTCGAAGATCTTCCGATGGGCTCAATCGCGGGCCTTCTCGATCGGTTTGACGCGCATGATTGCGGCATCGAAACCACGATCGAAGTCGTCTGCGAAGAGTGCGAACAGCCGCAAGAGACGCAGCTCCCTTTCGACGGGGACTTCTTCTTCCCGAGAGCATCGTCGAAAGTGGTGGGCTCGACGATGAGGAAGAAGTCGACGACGACGACGGAGGAGACGGAGGACGAGAACGAGGAAGAGGACGAGGAGAACGAAACGACGACGTAGTTCTCGCGGGCCTCTTCGGGCACATCGACGGCGATCAATTCTGGGACTGGATTTACTCGCTCATCGAACAGCGTCCGAACATCACGAACCTCAACCTCACGGTGTCCGATCTCATGGAGATGCCACTCTCTCGGATCTCCAGGTTTGCAGAGAAGCTCGACGAACAGCGATCGGCAGACATCGCAGCGTGGAAGGCAAAGTAGATGGCGCTCAACAACCTCGGTCTGGGGTTCATGTTCACCGCGAAGGATGCTGCAAGCGGCATCATGTCGCGCGTGCGGCAGAACTTCGTCCAGACCGAGGGGACGACGAGCGAAGCAGCAAAGAACATCGGGAAAAACTTCGAATCGTTTGGGTCTGGCATGGCCATATTGAGCGTGGGCCTCACGGGGCTCGCGCTCTTCGCTCCCGCGACGCAGATGGCCATGGAGTTTGGTCACGAACTTGGACAAATCCGCACGGTCATCGACGAACAGGCGCTGTCTACCCAAGCGGCCACCGATGCAACGATGCGCCTCGCAGCGGCGTATGGCGTAGGTCCCATTCAGCAAGCACAGAGCCTGTACGAGACGATTTCCGCAGGCATTTCAGACGCGACGAAGGCGACCGACCTTCTGAACATCGCGAACCAATTTGCGGTCGGTGGAAACACGGAACTCGCAGGTTCCGTCGACGTGCTCACGAGCTCGGTGAACACGTACTCCGCGCAAGGGCTCACTGCGAAGGAAGCCTCCGACGCGCTCTTCACCGCTATTGCAGCCGGTAAAACCACCGCTGGTGAGCTTTCGCAAAGCCTCGGCGAAGTTGCTCCAACAGCGCAGGCGCTCGGTGTTTCTTTCGACGAACTAGCCGCATCGATCGCTGCTCTCACGGTCCAAGGCATCAAGACTCCGCAGGCCATCACGGGCATCAACGCGATGCTTTCGAACATGGCCAAACCCTCTGCGGACGCAGAGAAAGAGGCCAAACGGCTCGGCATCCAGTTCAACGCGACAGCGCTGAAAACGATGGGCCTCGCCGGCGTGCTCGGACAGCTCACGGGCAACACGAAGGTCAACAACGACACTTTCACGAACCTCTTTGGCAGCATTGATGGTGTGAAAAGCGCCCTCGCACTCACCGCTCAAGGTGGTGCGAAGATGAACGAAATTCTTGGGCAGATGGACTCGAAGGCCGGTGCGACACAGCGCGCTTTCGAGATCATGGCCAACACGTCGAAGTTCCAAGCGAACCGACTGAACGCCCTCAAGGACAATGCGCTCATCCTCATCGGGCAAGCGCTCGAGCCGATGGCTGCGTCGATCCTCAAAGTCGCGAACGCCGCGCTCGATGCATTCACACGTATCCCGAAGCCCATTCGCGATTTCATGGTGAAGGCGTTTGCGGCTGCATCTGCTGTGATCGCTATCGTTGGCGCAGTCATCGCTGGCAAGGCTGCCATTGCGATGTTTGTCGTAGGGCTCAAAGCCGCTGGCATCTCAGTTGGTGGCCTTCTCGCGACAATGGCTCCCGCGGTTCTCATCATCGGCGCGCTCATTGGCGTGTTTTACGCTTTCAAGATTGCGGTCGATAACAACCTCGGAGGTATTGGCGACACCTTCCGCGACATGTACGACGTCGTCGCATTGACGTTCAGCGCCATTGGCCAGCTTCTTTCGGACGGAGCCTTCTCAGGTGAAGTCCTCGAGGAGCTCGAAGCTGGCAACAGCGGCATTGAGAATTTCGCCGTTCGCGTTTTTCTTGTCGTCGAAAAAATCAAAAAGTTTCTCAGCGGAATCGGCGAGGGCTTCGAGGCGGGAATCAATTCAGCGTGGCCGGTATTCCAAGCCTTTCACGAGACGCTCGATCAAGTGTTTGACCTCTTCGAGAGCGCAACGTCGGCAGTCGATCCCGCGGCTGCTGGTGAGTCATTCGGCGCATGGGGCAAAGCCGGGCAAAGCGTCGGAAACATCCTCTCGCGTGTCGCAACGACGATCGTCGCTGCAATGACTGCGGTGATGAACATCGTGCTCGGTGTGGCCGACACGTGGGATCTCATCGTCACCGCGCTCGATCCGGTCTGGGATGCATTCAGCGAGATTGGCGACGCAATCGTCGGGCTCTTGACCGAACTCGGCATCATGGACAGTTCGCTCACGGGCACGAGCTCGGTGTGGAAGACGGTCGGCAAGGTGATTGGCGTCATTGCCGCGCTCATGGGTAGCAGCGTGGCATCGGCATTCGGACAGATTGCCGCGCTCGTGAAAGGCGCTGCATCGGTCATCGCCGGCGTCGTGAACATCATCGCGGGCATCTTCACCGGCGACTGGGCACGTGTTTGGAAGGGCGCAAAACAAGTCGTTTATGGGGTCATCGGAGCGATCCTCGGAATGCTCGGTGCAATGGTCGAAGGCATTGCCGGCGCGATCGACACACTCGGCAAAGTCGCCGGCAAGGATCTCGGTCTGCGCGATCGAGTGAAGGACCTGCGCAAGAGCATCGACGACGGGCTCAAAGAAACGCTCGGCCTGAATGAGCAGGTGAACATCGAAGAAAAGAAGGCGGAGGCCACCACGCCCCCACCAGGGCCGCTCACGAGCCAACCTCCAGCGTTATTCACCCCGAGCGTGGGACCGATGATGTCGTCACAATCAGACCCAGCGATTTCCGAGCTTGCAAGCGCGGTCAAATCGCAGGCCAACCAATCGTTCGTCGTGCCCGTCACGCTCATGACTCCCGAAGGCGATATCCTCGCCCAAACCGTCGCGAAAGGCGCGCGATCGGAAGCGGGACGAAACTTCACGCCGGCATCGGGATAAGGAGCAACTGCAATGGTCGCATCTGCTCGTCAAAAACCCGATCGCATGACCTTTGGAAATCTATCGAATGGTCGTACGCTCGAAGCGTTTTTCAATCCAACCGAGTTCGAAGAAAATGTGAAGCCCGAGTACGCCAAAATCAAGACGCTCGGCAATAGTCACGAAATCCACCAATACCAGGGCACGACGAGCCACGGTTTTAGCTTCGACATGTCGTTCAGTGCATTCGATGATCAAGGAGCACGGCTCGACGACGTCGCATTCGCTCGCAAATTCCTTCTTTCACTTTGTTACTCATCTCGGTCAGCCAAGACCATTTCGCAAGGGACTCCGCCCCGCGTGCTTTTCGTTTGGCCATCGGTCGTTTCGATTTCTTCGCTCATCCAAAGCGTGCGAATCAAAAACACCGACTTTGCCAAGAATGGTCGCATTACGCGATTCACGGCCACTGTTTCGCTTGATGAGGTCCGCGACGAAAGGCTCTATGCCGAAGACGTCCTCGCAAACGGCACGCTGCGAAGTTCTGGAGGTAAAACCTAATGCCTCCGCGTCAATTCTCAAGATTCGCTCTTTCCGCTGAGATTCCGAGCAACGTCAATGATGATCTGCTCATTCTCACCGAGCGCGTACCTTATCGATTCCGCTCGTTGCCAGATACGATTGAACATCCGGTGAAAGACGGCGACACGCTGTTCACCATTGCAGCTTTTTACTATGCGGGCGTCGTCGATCGTCCCGCTGGTCTCTATTGGGTACTCGCCGATTTTCAGCCCGATCCAATTCATGATCCGACGCTCATGGTCACCGATCGCTCGGTTATTTTCGTGCCATCTTCGACCGTAGTGCTCACCGAAGTCTTCAGCGAAGAGCGGCGAGAGGCGGTTTGACATGGCCGGGTTTGTCGTAAAAGTCATTCAGCAGGGAACGAAGAAGCCCGAGACGCTTGATTTGAGCGGAGAGGTGTTGACCTTTAAGTTCGAGGACGAAGAGTCGAAGGCCGATAAACTCACGCTCACGGTCAACAATTTCGACCTTCGCAATTTCGACAATCCCATCTGGGCAGAAGGCAATTTGCTCCGCATCACGTGGGGCGACGAGCGCGCTGTTGCGCTCGAGCGTGAACTCGTCATCAAGAGCGTCAAAGGGTCGCTCGTGCTGAACGTCGAGGCCCTCGCGAAAAGCGTGCTCATGAACCAAGAGCGAAAAGCACGCACGTTCGACCATAAAACGTATTCGCAGATCGCCTCATCGATCGCTGCCGAACATGGATATGCAGCGGACAAGCAGCATATCGATGACTCAGAAATAGTTTGGCCGTGTGTTCCGCAAGCGGGCGTTTCCGACGCGGTGTTTCTTCGGAGCTTGGCCAACAAGCTGCATTGGGAATGGTACGTCGACTTTGATGGGTTTCATTTCCATCCGCGTCGTCTCGGGCAACGTCCCATCCGAACCTTGACGTATTACCTCCAGCCTGGCCGCGGTGACATTGAGACGTTCAATATCGAAAACGATCTCACTGCCAAACCAAAATCGCCAGCCGGCGCGGTGCAGGTAAAGGGTCGTGATCCCAAAAAGAAGAAAAAGATCGACGTCACCGCGGACAACTCAACCGCGAAAGACCGCGACACGACGGCCGATGTCATCAAGGTCGTGGATAAAGCGACCGGGGCACGAACGCTTCAAAAGAACAACGTCGTTACGACATCAAAAACGACGACTGCGCCTACGGAAGCAGCCGCAAAACAGCAAGCGCAAGGGGCATTCATTAAGTCCCAGCAGCGCACCGTGCAACTCACTTGGACCGGCCCTGGGTTCGCAGATTTGCAGGCAAAGAGCATTGTCGAGATTGTTTTCCCCGGCGTAAAATCAATCACGGGGCGCTACTACATCACATCAATTGCTCATGAGCTATCCGCGAGCACGCCATACAAGATTTCCGTCAAGGCCCGTCGAGATGGAACCACAGCGCTCGGTAATGGTGCGCCTGGCACTGCAAAAGAAGCAAAGGTGGAAGGCAAACCGAACCAAAAAGACCCCGCCAAACCCGGCGAACTGACACGCACGAAGGCCGTCAATCCAGCAACGGGCGTGCGCACGACCGTTTACAAAGACACGAAGGGACGCTCATGACGGACCATATCGACGAAGATGATTCGACGGTCAGGCGTTCCGGGCTGCATACCGGAACCGTCGCCGATAACAAAGACGAAGATGGGCTTGGTCGCGTTCGTGTCGAGATACCCAACGTGCACGAGCCAATGGGACCATGGGCATGGCCATTGGGCGGTTCTTACGGGCCAAACCGAAGCATTTGGTTTCCTTTCGAGAAAGGCGCCGAGGTTGGCGTGTTTTTCAAGGAAGACGATCCTGATCACCCGTATGTGGTCGCAGGTTATTTTGGCGACGGTACGCCTGACGGCAAACCCGACAGCCCGTCGCCTGTGCGCAACCTGTCGCCGGACGATTCGCTCGAAATCGCGGCTGTCGAATTCGGCAATTACATCATCGTGATTGACAATAGACCTGGAAAAAAAGGTCTCATTTTACAGGAAAAACGATCTGGGGATAGAATCGAGCACGATGGCGAAAAGCTTAGCTGGGTCGTGAAGGGCACGAGCGCGGTCATCATTCAAGCAGATGGTCAAATCGTTCTCGATGCGCCACTCATCACCATTGGTGGGCGTCCTGTTGGACCTGGACCGGAGCCAATTCAGTAATGTCAAACCCCGACGTTAGTGAGTTTTTTGTCGAAATACCTGTGCTCTCCAGCGACTGCATCGCGTTCCCTGGAGGCGTGACGCTTTGCGCGCAAGTGGGCTTTGACGAGGGCTCCGCGATTGCGGTGACAAAAAGCCTATTTGGTCAAGTCAATGCCGCGCTTGCTCCATTGTCGCCATTCTTCAACGTTCTCGACGTCGCGCTCGCATTGTTCAAATGCGTGAAGGCGATCCCTGATTGCATAACCGAGCTCAGCCCTGTGCCCATTCTCAAATGCATTCCAGGGCTCGTCGAAAAGGTGAACAAGCTCCTGCAGCTCATCCCCCAGGTCGCATTGCCCATGACCATCAAGGGCATCATCACCGCGATCATCTCGTTTCTCATCGGGCTCAAGAGCAAGCTGCAGGCGATCGTTGCTCGTCAAACGAAAATCACCGCTGGTCGTGCTCGAGCGGCCGAGCTCGGAAATGTGCAGCTCGACCTCGCGCTCGACACGGCGCAGGGCGTACTCGACGGGCAGCTCGTGAACATGAACGCCGGCATGGGGCCGATCAACAGGCTCATCGGCGTCGTGAGCGCGTTCATGCAGATCGCTGGACTCGGCTGCATCCCAGCGATCGGAAACATCGGTCCCATCACCGGCGATGTGCTTGCGCCTCTCGATGCGGTCGTGGACGTCTTGCAGACGATCATGAACGCGATTCCAGACCTGCCTTCACTCGGGCTCGAAGGTGGCAGCGGCGACTGCTAACTTCATCCCCCATGACGCTCCCTTCTTCGCTTGGACATGGCCTGATTTGGCCGTTCCGGCGTGACCTCAAAAACGACTTCGCGAACGACGGTGGGCTCTTGCTCATTCGTTCGTGCGTCGCGCAAATCCTCGGTGTGCGTGCGAGCAGCGACGATGGGAATGTGCAGGGCGAGTTGCCTTGGAGGCCAGAGTTTGGCTCGAAGCTTTACCTGCTGAAACACATGCGTGGTCACGTGCTCACCGCGTTCGCCGGTGTCTATGTTCGCGAGGCCCTGCAGCGGTGGGAGCCTCGTGTCGTCGTGACCTCGGTAGAGGCAAAGTTCGACGAAAGCGCTCGAACGTTGACCATCTTCCTCCGATACAACGTGCTCGCGAAGAACGTCCCAGGAAGCGCCGTGATCTTCGAGGACGTTGACCAGCTCCTCAACCTGCCAGCCGCGGCATGATCTTCACGAAGAGACGCGGACAGGCTAAGCATGTTCGTGATGCTCACCCTGCACACCGGCAAACCAGAGACCGATCGAACAATCGAACGCGCTGCGCGTCTTCTCGGTTTGTCCAAGTCTCCGAACCATCAAGAGGCCGAGCAAGCGCTGCAGCTCGCCGAAGCGCACATGAAGCAGGCCGGGCTCGTCCTCGGCGTGCTGCCTGCGTACTCACCTCGCGCTCGCAACGTGAGCGTCGGTTACGACAAGATTTCGATTCTTGTCGACGGCGTTCCTCATTGGCGTGCACATCTCGCGCTCGTGATTGCCTCTTTCGTCGGGTTCCATAATGACAACCCGTGGGAGTACGACGACAAGCTTGGACAGCACGTCCTCACGCTTCTCGGTACACGCGAGTCGGTTGAGCGTGCGAAGTGGCTCTATGCCGGCGCGTGCCTGCGCATCGTGACGCTTCAATCGAAGGAAGACGAGAATCCTTTCAACAACTTGTTCAGCATCGACCGGCTGTTCAACCTATCCAAACCTGCTTGGCGCGCGCCTCGGGCCCTGCCTTTCGAGGACAAACCCATCTTGCGACATGCGTTCTTTTGGGGCGCTGTCATGGCCGAGGCGAAGTACCTGCGCGACATCAAGGTGCTCATCCAAGCCCGAGAAGGAAAAGACACGACGGACGCGATTGGCGACGACGACGATTTCGAATCCGTTATCGCTCGCGAAGCCGCTCGTCATCGGTTCGCAGAGAATCACGCTCGAGCGATGGTCGTTTGGCAGGCTCCCGAAGCTCCTACGCTCTACGAAGGGCCTCCGCCTGCGCACGAACGCCCCACGTCGCGCTCATCGAACCGAGAAGGCCCCAAAGGTCCATCCTCGCAACACGACGCGACAGCGGGCGACGACGAGCGTGACGCCAACGCTCACCGTGCCGAGCTCCCATCCACCACAGCCACGCTCGAAATGTTTGCGACGTTCAAAGCAGACCCAAGTTTGAGCGACGCCTACGCGGAAGGCTTCGTCTCCGCAGGACAAGTGTGCGCCGACATTATGCTCACGCCACGGCGAACGATTCCCAGGTGAAGCTGCGAGCGAAGCCGTGCTCGTGAGATAGTCCGGGAGGCATGGGTCTTCGGCCGAGCACGGACTACACCGACCGAGATTTCGACAGCATCCGGCTGCGATTGCAGATGCTCGCAAGAAGCGTCTTTCCGCAGTGGACTGACTTCAACATCTCGAACTTTGGCAACACAATCGTCGATTTGTTCGCGTTTGTCCTCGATGTGCTTGCGCTGTACCAGGAAAACCAGGCCGGCGAAGCGTTCATCGTCACGGCAACCCAACGACGCAGCCTCATCGCGCTCGCAAAGCTGCTTGGTTACTCGCCACCAAGCGCAAGTCCAGCGCAGGCCGATGTGCTCCTTTCGCTTGCGGAACCTCCTGTCGGCGATGTGACGATCCCAGCCGGAGCCACATTCCGAACTGCCGAAGTGACCGACCCGATCGTTTTTCAGCTCCTTGCAGCGGTCACTTTTCTTGCCGGCGTGACCCCTCCGCAAATCACTGCGACCGTCGAAAACTCGACCTCTTACCAGGACATTTTCAGTTGGACGAACCTCGCGAACCAAGAAATCGAGCTCGCGGCTGTCCCGTACATCGATCTCACCGCGGTCGTGGTTGCAGCGAATGGAACGTTCACGCCTGTCGCTGACTTTCTCGCAAGCGGCTCTCAGGACAAACACTACACGCTGGTCGTGGACAACGCCGGGCGTGCCGTCGTTCGTTTTGGCAACGGCATCAACGGAGCCATTCCGCTCGGAACCATCACAGTCGACTACCGCACGGGGGGGGGCTCATCCGGCAATGTCGAGCCCGAGGCCATCTCCAAAGTCGACGGCTCATACACCGACGTGTTCGGCAATGGCGTATCGCTCTCGGTCGTGAATCCGCTCAAAGCTTCGGGCGGTGACGATCGGGCAAACGTCGAACAAATCAGGCTCCTCGCTCCGCAGACGATTCGTGTGCAGAACCGAACCGTCTCCCGCGAGGATTACGAAATCAATGCCTTGAAAGTTCCGGGCGTTGCTCGGGCACTCATGACGACCTCGAACGAGGACGTCGGCGTGAGCGAAAACCACGGAATCCTCTACATCGTGCCCAAAGGAGGCGGAGCACCATCGCAAGCATTGAAAGACGCGGTTTTGACGATGGTCACCGTAACATTCCCGAACACGCTCACTTTTCAGGTGTCCGTGCAAAACCCGATTTACCTCACGCTCAATTTGGTCATGACCATCTTCCGCTCGGAGAAGGCATTGAAGACGCAGGCTGGTGCTGCAATCCGATCTGCCCTTGCGACTTTTTTCGCCATCTCGAACAGCGACGGGACGCCAAACAAGCTCATCAATTTCGGGTTTTACTATAAGAACGCCCAAGGCACTCCGGACGGGCGCATCCCACTCGACGCAATCTTCAATGTCGTTCGCGACCTCTCAGTCGTGCGACGCATGAGCGACATCCCGACAGAATTCACCGTCAATGGCGCGCATGCGGACATCATTGTTCAGCCGATGATGTTCCCTGTGCTTGGCACCGTGACGATCATCGACGGCGACGACGGAGGCACGATCTAAATGGGCGCTCCGCAAAATGGCGACTTCGAAGATGCGGTTGCTCCTGGCTCGCCTCTGCCCGCGAATTGGACGCAACAGGTCACGTCGACGGCTGTCGAAATCGCCGATTTTGGCGATGGGAGCGGTGCAGAACTATTCGAAACAGGTTGGTTTCTTGGCACGTTTATCGCGGAGTTTGGCCTGTCCGATATTGGGGCGGCCGTATTCGACACGGCAACAGGACCAAAAGACTTCGAGCCATTTGATTCATGGCAAGATGTGGATGGGTTTTTCTTCGTTTTGCCATCCACAGAAGCAGCGATTTTCGGCGTCGATGCATTCGAAGATTTCGAGACCTGGGCAACGCTCATTCCTTCGTTCGGATTCGGCACCATCACCGCAGCTCAATTCGACGACGGTCTTGGCGGGACTCCAAATGAAGAGACGTTTGAAGGCGGTTGGCGCGGAAATGAAAACTTTGCTGCTTCAATGCCAGCGTCCGTCGCGGCAACGTTCGGCCCGAGCGCAGCCGCGTTCGAGGACTTCGAGAGTTCAAGACCGCCAAACCCTTTCACGGTCAACGTCGCGACGAACACGATCGTTACACAAAACCCGCATCTGCTTTCGAACGGCGACAAATTTACGCTCGAAATCGAGGTGACGGACGATCTTGCAGGCCAGCTCCCTGATGGGCTGCAGCCAAACAAGAACTATCTCGCGGTCGTCACCGGCGCGAATACGGTGCAGGCGACACTCGATGGATCAACCGTGATCGATATCCAAGACCAGGGCGCAGGAAACTTCGTCCTGGTGCACGACAAGACGAAGTTTTGGACCACTTTCATGGAGCTTTGAAATGGCGGAGAGCAACGTCACCGAGCTTGATCTGTCCCTCGATTCAGCGACCGTAAAAAAGGGCGTGATGTATGCGCCTGCGCTCGTTCCAAATGGCGGAGGAAATTACGTGTGCGGCTTCAACAGCCGTCTCACGACGCCGGGTGTTGCTGGCTGGTTCATGAACCAAGTCAACTTCTCGCCAATGCTCAAGGGCTCCTCGATTCGTGGATGCATCCAGCGTGGCATCTCGGGCGGCCCGCTGAACTTTGCGCCATTTCTCTTCACTTCCGCGCAAGGAAACAGCGTCGCCGATATCGCCTATCAAATTGGTCTCGAAGATGCCGATCCGCATCGCATCGTTTTCCGAAAAGGCGCAATGACTGGAGGCCTCCCATCGGCCAGCATTGGCAACCAAGGAATCTGGGCAAAAAGCTCGGCATTGTATGTCCCTGGGACGTGGCTTCATCTCCGCATGGACGTCATCAAAGAACCGAACGGCGACGTGCTCATTCAGTTTTTTCAGAGCGACCTATCAGTGAACCCTTGGCAAACACCTGTCTGGGTTCCCATCCCTGGCATGCCCGAGTTCGTCGATGACAGTTTGGAAATCGCAACCAATAGCGCTCCGCTCACGAGCGGGCGTGCTGGTTTTGCAATGCAAACCAAGGACGTGACGCGCCGAGCCTTCTTCAAGAAGGTCGAGCTTTGGCGACAACTTTGAGCCTATGGCCCTCACGCCTTTTTCAGTCGCGCCGGGAGAGCAACAGGGGCGCATAAAGCCATCCGGTTGGATTGCACCAAGCGGCGAGTACGTGCTCGCGCTCGGCACCGACAAGCCCGGCTATTTCACGATTCTGAACGCGGGCGATCGTGTGTCGTGGGTGCAAAACAACGTCGGTTTGAACGCACCAAGTGTGCTTCGAATGCGCTGCCACACCAGGGCCGCGAGCGCGCCTTTGCCCGTCGATACGGAATGGATCGTCACCTTCATTTTTGACGGCAATGAGCTTCTCCGGATCCCTGTCGATCGAATCCGCAACATCGACGATGTCGTGCTGAACATCGGGCAGTGGGGCACGACGAGTACTTCGCTCGAGATTGCGCTCGTGCTCAACGGAACGGGCTCATGGCTCGAAGTGGAATTGCCTGCGTTTTATCTCGACGCAATGGTTGCCGACGTCGCCCCTCCCGAGCCGATGTACCTGGCAAACCGATCGCCGGAGCCTGGTGAAACGAGCGTCCCGGCAAACAGCACCATCAAGTTCGATGTCGCGTCTCCGATGAACATCGACGGCATCGATTTGACGCGCACGAAAGTTTGGGTGAACGACGAGCTTGCCTTCGATCAAGGCGTTTTTGTTGCGCCTTTCAACGGGCCTGGCAGCGGAGTCGATAGCTCGATCGACAACAATACCGGCGCTCGATTTTCGATCGTTCCGACGAACCCATTCGCCAGCATGTCGAACGTGAAGGTTCGCGTCATGGCGTACGACAACACGAACCCTTCAGACGTTCTCGATGAAGGCTACGTGTTCACGATCGAGGATCTCACAGCGCCAACGATCGTTGCTGCGATGGCCATCGAAACTACGCGGATTCGCGTGAGTTTCAGCGAGCCGGTCAAGATGACAAACCCCGAGGCTCTTGACGACACGCTCAACCCTGCGAACTACGTCATCACGCGAAAGAGCGCGCCTGCTGTCGACGTGATCGTTGTTGCGGTCGAAGCATTCTCTGCCTCGGCCGTTGAACTCGTCACGGACATCGACTTTTCGCCAGGTGCAACCTACGAGCTTGCTGTGTCCTCGATCGAGGACTTGGTTGGCAACCCGATCATTACGCCAAGCACGGTCCTTTTCATGGCGTTTGTCCCGCCCCGTCCGGCGCTCCGGAGCTTCGACCTTTGGCGGATGATCCCGCAAATTGCACGCGAACGAGACCAGACCGAGGACCTGCGGAAGTTCATCGCGTGCTTGCAAGAGCTGACCGATCTTCTGCTCTACGACATCGATCGCTTCACGCAGATTTTCGATCCCGACATCGCACCTGAGTGGGCGCTCGACCTCATGCTCGAAGGCCTCGGCAATCCATTCCCGTTCACGCTTTCAGAGATCGACAAACGTCGACTTTTGCGCGTGCTCGTGAAGATGTACCGGCTCAAAGGGACCGCGGTCGGCATCATCGACGTCGTGCGGTTTTTCCTCGGCATCGACATCACCATCACCACGTACTCGGGCGAAGCGCTCGTGCTTGGCGAAAGCGAACTGGGCATCGATTGGGTTCTGGGGCCATCAGATGCCTGGGCTATCTACGCGTTCGAGATCGTTGCGCCCTTTGCGCTGACCGACGAGCAGCGAAAGCGCATCGTGTTCATCGCCGAGTTCATGAAGCCGGCGCACACGCATCTTGCGCGCATCGTCGAGCCTGAAGTGCCCGAGGTGATCGACCACTTGGAGCTTGGTCTCTCCGAGCTTGGAGTGACGTGGGACCTTCACTGAACCCCCCACGTTGCCCTACGACGCGCCAACGCAGACAATGGGGCCACTTGCTCGATCCGCTCGCCACGCCCCCCGTGTCGGGCCTCGAGCGCGCCGAGAGGAACCATGAGCGACCGTAGCGACTACCACTTCCGCCAAAGGGTGACCGAAGGGGAGCTCGACCAGGGATTTGCGCAGCTCGAACAAGCGCTGTGGAACTTGATGCTCGACCTTGGAAAGTTCGGCGTGGTGACGGGGCTCGTCGTGAGCCAGCACCAAGGCGTTCCGGATCTGACCGTCGATATCATTGCTGGCAACGGATACGACCAGAGCGGGCGACGGCTGCGCATGCCGTCGCTTCAACAGCTCTCGGTTGCGACCGATTCGAACAGCATCTCGACCTCGGTTGCCAGCATCAGCAACGAGAAGTACGTCTCGATTTTTCTCCAATTTGATCGAGCGCTGTCGGATCCACGCACCGATGGCAACAGCCAACAGGTGTATTTCCTTCGCGAAGAGAGCTTCAAGCTCATCGTCACGCAAGGCTCCGAGGCACCCATCGGCACCGCTGTTCGACCTTCGCTCATGAGCGACGCCATTCTGCTCGCCGACGTGCGTCGCACATTCGGACAAACTCAAATCCTGAACGCGAACATCACGACGACGCGACGACAGGACGCCGTGATCATCTCAGGCTCTCCGCTCGCGATTCGTCGTGGCCGCACTGAAGAAGCAATCAGCGACGTCGTCGCGGCATTCAACGGGCTTATCAACGGCAGCGGTAGCACGCTCGCCGCGGCATTCGTGACCTATGCAGGCGGCCCGAACTGGGCAGGCGGAACGAGCGCGACAAACCCGGCGACCAACGCCGAAGCGCAGTTCGATAAGATCATCAACGATCTTGCTGCTCTCACTTCGGGCGCTTCGGGCGTGCACCGAATTGGAAGCGATGCACTCGTCGGGGGCTCCGGCACGATTGCCGCTGGCACGCTTTACGCGACGTTGTCTTCCCTGAAAAACCTATCTGCTCACGAATACAATGGCTCCGGGGCATGGGCGGATGCGACGTCTCTTCCGGCGAGCTCGGGGGAAGTCGCGATCGATTCGATCGTCTCTAACCTCGCAGCGACGGGCGGAGGCGGAGGAGCTGGCAAGATCGGATGTGGCGCTCGGACAACGTGGCTCAACGGCCGCGTCAACCCCACAACGAACGTCTTCTCCGCGCTCGACAAGATCATCACTGACCTCGCATCGACCGCGGTGGGCGACGACGGCGCCGAGCGCATCGGCATTCAGGGTCGCGCAACGTGGCTTGATGGAATCTCGAATCCTGCCACGGATGTTTATGCGGCAATCAACAAGGTCATTGCCGATCTTAGCGCTCAAGCATCTGGCAATGACGGCGCTGGGAAAATCGGATTTTTCCCGACAGGAGATATTGCTGCTACCACCATTCGTGCTGCGATCATTGAACTCGACAATGAAAAAGCGAGTCGCGCTGGAGGTAACACGTATACCAATACGAATACGTTTCAGGCCACGACGGTTTTTCAGGGACCAGTCAATCTTTCCGGATCGTTGGCGGTAGTCAATTGGCGTGCACCAATCACCGTTTCAGACGTCAATTCGACCCTCGACGTTTCGGCGGACATCTGGAGACAAACGACTGCACAAGCTGGCAATCGAACGCATACACTTCGAAGTTCGACGTCACCGATTCCTCAAATTGGCGCGCGGATCAGGTATATCAGGCCGAAAACAACCACAGGTTGGTATCCGATTGCGCTGCAACGAGAAGACACAACTATCTTGGCAATCGTTCCGCCTGGCGACTACGCAGAAGTCGAATTCCACTTTTCTGCCATTGGTTGGTCAGTTGCCGATCACACCGCAAACGTGCTCACCGGAGAATGACGAATGAATACCGCTGTCCCCATTATCATGCTCGGTTGCGAACACGATGGCGCTACGGAAGCGGATTTCTCTCCAATCGCTTGGCCTGCACACATTCCTGGAACAACCGCTGCTGGAGGAATTCGAACAAAAAATCTATCTTCGAGCATAACCAGATTGATTTGGCTTTCTCTTCCACGACGAACACGCGTTGGTTCAGTCGGGCGTGTTGTAATTGCGACAGCGGGAAAACAGACAGGTGGTGGTGCGCTTGTTTTGCCCGATTACCAAATTTACCGAGTAGCTGCCCCATTTATTAATCAAACAAATGGGGACTTCACCACGGCAGGTTCAGCAGCGGCGGCATCCAATTTGATTTCAGACGTGCACACGTCTGGCAACTGGCAAACGATTCCGCCATTGATGACAAACATTGATCTGCTGTCAGATCACGCGTCAGATTTTACGGCTTGGTTTGGTCATTATGCGCTGCGTATTCGAGCGCCGTATTCTTCGGGGGGAGGGACAGCGGGCATGTACGTTACTGGTTTGGCCGTGCAAAACTGGTAGAAGTCACGGCTGATAGTTTGCTACGTACCAGATTCCCCAACCTTCGAGTTGCACAGAAGCTCCATCTGCACACGCGGCAATGTCAGTAATCCACGTTGCCGCATTTTGCGTTTCTTGTTGACCAAGCTGGTAACGTACTTCGTGCTCCCAAGGCCACGTATTTTCGGGAATTTCATACGCCGACACTGTCACACCAATGATCGTGGCCGGCACGCCTTCACCGTAATCATCGACCCGTTGGCCATTTTCGACGATTTCACATCCAGATGGCAACACTCCTACCGTGCCAGAAAACGGCTGCCCAAAAATCCAATATGGGCCGGCGAACGCTGCCTGGGACGTCGGCGCGTTTGCGTCTCCAGACGCGCTGTCACCGACAGGTTTTTCCGAGGCCGTACTTCCCTGCCCAATACCTTCCTTGTTCGACATGACGTCTTCGGCTCCTTCCTCGGCGCCGGCGACACAGCCGACCGACGCAAGAGCCATGATCATCATCCCACCGAGCAAAGCGATCTTCTTCATACGCTGACTTCCCTTCCACACCGAGCAGCGGCCCCGAGCCCAACCGCGAGCCCAACGCCCCACTCGAACTCTTCCGCGAACCCCTATCAGGGCTTCATGTAACAACTGCCCAAAGACGAACACGCCTTCCCAGCCGGGCACGCCGGGAGACACGTGAAGGCGCAATCGGCACCCACGCAGACGATGTCCGCGCAGCCGTCGCAGCACCCCCCAAGCCCGAAACAATGATCGTCGTTCACACCGTCGCCATCACCGTCGCAGACCTGCAAGTTTGTCGCGTACGCCGTGACGCAAGCGTTTGTTGTTCCAGTTGCGCAAAACGGTTTCAGGCACGGATTGTCGCTCGCGCATTGAGCGCTTGAGCTGCACGTTGATGAGCACATCCCATCAACGCACGCTTCGCCATCAGCGCAAGAAACACAGGTTTTCCCGCACCGTTCAACCGTCACGCAGACGGTTTCAAATGGCATTTGATGCTCCCCCTCAGACTCCACATCGGCACTGCACGCGAGGCTCGCGAACACGCCGACAAACACGAAAAATCGACCATGCATCGGAGCAACTCCCTTCTACTTTTCAGGATACTCTCGAAGCGGCGCAAGGTGTACGGCCGCGATGGTGGGGCACGCAAGCAAATTCGCGAAGATCGACTAACGCCGCGAAACGACTAGATTTTCGGGTTCCGCGTGTACGGTAAAACTGGTCAATTCATTACTCGTCAGCGAAAAGACTGGGCTATGGACGCAAGCATCCTTCGCTCAATGGGTTGCCAAGAGCCTCTCACCTTTGCGGCGCTTGCTGGTGCCGGAGACAGCCTCGGAGCCGTATGGGCTGAGCTTTCCGAGCCGTTTGCCCTCGCTTGGATCGCCACGCGTGTGGCGCATGAACATCACGAACGAGGAGCGGTTGCACATGCTCTTGTTTCCGCAGCGTTGCTCATTCCAAACCTTGCGGAGAACATACGCTCTCCTTGCTCCGCAGCGCTCTCGCTCGTGCAAGGTGTCATCGACGAGCCCGAGCAATTGAACCGCAGCTTCATCACTTCTCTGCAAGCGATGGTCTCTGATGTGCGTGGCGAAATCGTCACAGCCGAGCGCAAGCTCCGCGGTCGTGCGCTCACCGAGCCTCGTGTTGATCGAGCTGTTTTTCTTGTACTCCAAGCCATCGTTGCCATCTTCAGCGGGTGGAAAAACCGCGCTGCCGATCATGCTCGCGATGCCGTTCGTGAGCTTGTCTCGTTTGTCGACCGAGGCGATCTGCTTGCGCATCTACGAGCTGAGATCCCGTTCGAGGAGTTTCGGACGTCCTGGAAAAACCAGCGCGCTTCTGCGTGAATCTTGGGCCTCTAAAATATCTTCTCGAAGTTACTTGCCTGTGCCCGAGATGCAGAGCTAGTGCTCATCTCGCACGAAGCGAGACGCCGTTACGGCCTAGATCCAAAGGCAAAACGGAGCGCGCGCAACGCAAGGAGCTACGACCATGAAGAGCACGATCAAGATCCCCGCTGCCATCGCCAACATGCCCGTCGCCAAGTTGAAGGCGAAGCTTGCCGAGCTTGGCGCACGTCCTACCAACAGCCGAAACAGGCCATATTTGCAGCGTCTTGTCGCACGTCTCCTCGCGGAGAAAGCTGAACGTGATGCGCAAGCTGCGACTCGACCTGCGAAGAAAACGAAGAAGGCGCGCACCGCCCCGACGTCAGCGCCGACGTCCACGCGTCGCCCGAATGTCGCTCCGACAAACACGAGCCCGACGTCGCCGGCGCCGAGCGCCAAGAAAGCGGATCCTCGTCTGCCCGCGGTGGGTGAGAAGCTCGAACGCGTTTTCCAAGGCAAGACGTACAAGGTCACCGTGCTCGAAGGAGGCATGTTTTCCTACGCCGGCAAACAGTACTCGTCGCTGTCGACTATCGCGAAGATCATCTCCGGCACGACCTGGAACGGCTTCCTCTTCTTTCACCTCACGCCGTATCCGAAGCATAAAAAGAACGTTGCCGAACTTCGCGAAGTTCGTTGACGACCAGGGCGCAAACCAGCTACAGGTAGGACGTCGGGCTTGTCGAAGTGATGAGCCCGCGACGTAAAACCTTCACTAAGTTGGAGCGTCATGACGACAGGAAAATCCGGATGGGCAGTTGCCGAAGAAGCCGTCGATAAGTCATCGAGCGGCATCTTCGTCAAACTCGAAAACGACGGCGACAAGGTCGTCTTCTTCTTCATCGGCGAACCCTACACGGTCGAAATGCTGTGGGATGGAGAGGGATACGTCCCGTTCACCAAGGAACATGAAGCAGCCGGGAAGAAGCCGAGCCCCAAGTTCAAGTTCAACGTCTATGTCCCGGAAGAACGGACCATCAAGATCTACGAATGCAACGTCCAAACGATGAAGACGGTGCTCGCCGTCAAGAAGAAGTACGGGTTCGAAACGAAGACGTTCGAGGTGCAGCGCAAGGGGAAGAAAGGCGACACGAAGACGACCTACTCCGTTTTGCCCGACAACGACCTTACGGCTGAACATCGCGAAATCATGGGCAAGCTGCCTCTTCACGACCTCTCGAAGGACGGCGACGGCGACGACGACAAGAAGACCGGGAGCACGAACAACACCGGGGGAGGTTTTTCCAATTTCAAGCCCGGCGCCGATGGTGTCATCGATGCCAAGACGGCCGATGGGTTCATGGCGCGCCTCAAGGTTTTGCCTCGCGCGGAAATCGACAAGTTCCTCGCGCGGTTTGCCGTCGAGAAGATCAAGATGGTCAAGGCTGCCGATGCGGAACTCGCCGGCAAGTTCATCACGTTTCTCGAGGGGAAGGGGCCGAACCCGGACGCTCCGCTTCCCGCGGCCCCGGCGACACCGCCTTCGAACGACCCCTTCGCGTAGGAGCTTTTTGTCATGGTCAACGTCGTCGATCCGTTTGCGGACGAAGACGACGCGGCCCCGGCGACGAGCTACCTCGACGAAGTTTTTGGACTCCAGGGCGTTCTGGCACGGCGTTTCAGCGGTTATCAACCGCGACCCGGCCAGATCGCCTTGGCCCAGGCCGTCGATCGCTCCATCGCCGATGCGCGTCATCTGATGGCCGAAGGACCCACAGGCACGGGGAAGAGCATCGCGTATGCCGTCCCCGCGGCCTATCACGCTGCCCACCACGGCAGGCGCATCGTGATCGCCACGGCGAACATCGCGCTCCAAGAGCAGCTCGCCGGGAAAGACCTGCCGATGCTCCAAGAGTCGCTGCCGTGGGAGTTCACGTTCGCGCTTTTGAAGGGGCGATCGAACTACCTCTGTGTCGATCGCCAATTGGAAATCGAAGCTCAGAGCTACCGCCAACGATCGTTTGATGCGCCGGCGCGTGGCTCGCAGGACGACGAGATGTTTCAGGCCGTCAAGCGGTGGGCTCGATCCACCAAGACCGGCGACATCTCCGAGCTCGACTTCGTGCCCGATGGAAGCATCTGGCGAAAGTTCTCGCGCTCGTCAGACGAGTGCAAAGGCAACAAGTGTAAGAGCTTCCAGAACTGCCACGCGTACCGCGCCAAACGTGCTGCTCGATCGGCGCACATCATCGTGACGAACTACCACATGCTGTTCGCCGCGATGCTCGTCCGCCGAGTCACGAGCCGGAACGTGCTTCTCCCCGGTTACGACGTCGCGATCCTCGATGAAGCGCACAAGGCCGCGGAAATCGCTCGCGAGTTTTTCGGATTCGAAGTCACCGCGGAACGATGCCGGCGCGTGGGTCGGCAGCTCTTGAAGCTCCAAGATGACGCCCGTGCCGAGGCCCTCGAAAGAAAGCTTCGTGCGGCATCGGCTGGTTTTTTCGACGCGCTTCTCGAGTACAAACGCAAAGGTGGATACAAGGTCCGGCTGAAGACAGCGCTCGCCGACGATGAGCAGATCGGCCCGTATTGGAAGCACATCGACGACGCGCTCGACCAGGCCGGGTACATGCTCCGCTCCATCTCTGGAGGCACAGAAAACGCCGACGATCGAGCGGACTGGGAAAAGGCAGCGCTTCGAGCTGCTGAAATTCGATGCTGCATCGAAGCAACAATGAAACTCGATGATCCAGACGAGATGGTCTACTTCCTCGTCGAGGA
>JACCDT010306167.1_pt1 | contig 38715 bp, 35 predicted proteins | sample 7446291 | NCBI WGS metagenome assembly JACCDT01 (sample SAMN15323446, study PRJNA562643) | freshwater metagenome | isolation source: river surface water | place: USA:Blue River Watershed | collected 2017-08-17
CTTAATTTATTTAGAGATTAAAAAAATGAAAAAAAAACATATTTTATTTTATCATATTATAATATAAATATGAATTGTGAAACAACTGACCAAATAGAACAAGAAACAAATGAATATAATATAGATGAACGATATTTAGATATATTACAAAGAATGGATATGAAACAAACAGAAAAAGATAAAATTTTAAATTTATTACAAAAAGAACTTAATAAACCAAATATTAATACACATTATGTATCAGTATTAGAAGGATTATATATTAATAGTAAAGACAAAAATGAAGAAGAAGATCCAGTAAGAAAAAAATGGGGTTTAAAAAAAATACCAGAACACGAAAGACTGTTAAATTTAATAAGCATTGAACTTAAAAAACCAGTTTTTAATACACGATATATTGAAGTATTACAAAAATTATATAATTTTCATATTAAAGAATATAACAGAACTCACTACCAAACAGAAGTTTTTGCACGTTAATTCAAATCAATAACCCAAGAATTATTTATTAATTGACCATTATAATATTTAATTAAAGTTAATTCTTCATCTAATAAATCTTTATTTGATATTACTATTTTTGATTTATCAAATGATAATTTATGATTTTTTAATTTTTGAATAATATATTCTTTTCTATCCTCTAAATTATATGGAAATTTATATAATTTATGATTTTGTGGTATCATAACATATGTTAATTTATTTTTTCCTGTTGCATGTTTTTCTAATTCTAATAATTTATTTTGAATATTAACACAAATTTCTTTTCTATTATCTGTATTGTTTGTTATATTTAATTGTTTAGAAATTTTATTTAATTCATTACTTGTTTTAGAATTCCAACAAACAGATCCTTTAAGAGTTGGTAATCCTAAATCTCTTTTTTTTATTGAATTTTTATTTCTTTTAGGACGAATTTTAAATAAATCTTCACCATTTTTATTATCTATTATCCCAACTATTTCATATTCATTTCTTGAATCATAATAATTCATATCAAATATATAATCAATTGTTTTTGTTGAATTAGTTATATTCGATTTTAATAAAATATCTCCATAATTTTGTTTTAAATAATTAAATAATGAAAATTCAGGATTAATCGTATTCGATATTGTCGTTCTATAATACATTGGAATACTCTCTGGTTCATCAAATGGTTGAAATATATAATATGTATCTATATATATCAAATATCCTTTTCTATTGTATTTATCAAAAACAAAATCATTAAATGTATTAAAATCATTTTCTGTTATTGGTATTAATTCATCAACTGCTTTATATAAAAAGAAATCATCATATAATTCTCTTTTATCTATAGTATATATATTTTTTATTTTTTGTTTTAATTCTTCTATTGTATATAAATATTTTATTATATACATATTTTTAATATGTTGTTTTATAAATATAATTTCTGTTAATGCTAAATCTCTTGTAAATGTCGAATAATCTAATTCATCTTTATTTATTATTTTGTATATCTTTTTTGTTTTATCATAAAATGTTAAATTTAATTTTGTATCATTACATTCATAATCACATTTTGTAAAATCACATTCAGCTGGACAATAATTAGGATTATATTTATCACCATTTTTAGGAATTATACAATTTTCATATTTTTTAACTTGAGACGGAATTATATTTGCTGCATAATTTAAAGGACAATCAATTGCATTTTCTTTTAATATTCGTTCTACTTTTTTAATTAATAAATATTTTTGTTCTGATCTTTTATATAATTCTTCTTCTATTGTTAATTGTTGTGGTATTGATACCACATATTTATATGTTGATACTTCTGGATATACATTATCTTTTGACATTACATCATAATGAGAACACCAACGAATTCCACGACCTATTGTTTGTTCTATTGTTTTAAAATTATATGATACATCTAATATATGTATTTCACCAATATTTTTAAGATTAATACCTTCATTCATTACTTTCGAACCAAGAACAAATTTAATATATTTACCAGTTTTATTAGATATATTATTAAATACATTATCTAATATCAATTTACTTTTTTCTGGTATAACTTCTGCTGTTTCATCTCTACTCTTTCCTGTTATTAATATATATGTGGCTGGATAAAATATATGTGTTGTCGGATGACTTTTATATATATTACCACAAAAATAGCATCTAGTATTGTTTTTTATAATATAACTATTTTTATCTTCTTGATATTCTAAATATCCATTCATATTTAATATTTCTGAAAATAATTCAATACCTATTTTTACTACATTCGAATATATAAATGCATTTTTAGCTCCTTTTTTTCCATCCACTAATTCATTCAAATTTATCAAACAATTATAAAATTTAGATGAAAAATTTTTTAAATTTTCCATTAATAATATATCACCTGATATTGTGTTATGTGTTAGTGATTTTGTGATTAATGTATCAGTTAATTTAATTTTAAAAGTGTCTGATATTAATTTTGTTAAAGTTTTATTATTATTTTCTATTTGATCTAATAATATTAATAATCCATTAATACCAAATGTTCCTATTATGTTATTATTATCTTTATCAACAACTGGAAACACAAAATTACATATTGATAACATTTTAGATATTAATTCAATATTAGGATTATCTACATCAATTTTTAATTCAACTGCCATTGTTGTATACATATTTGATTGAAATTTAGATACTGGACATTTATAAATTTTAGTAAATAATAATTCATCAATATTTTCTCCCATATCAACACGAGTAGCATACATTAATGGATCACCACCACGAATATATGATACATATCCTCTTATCATATCTGATAAATATTGTTCACCACCTTCTACAAAATGTAATTTAGATGTATCAAAATCTGTAAATACTTTATTTTTAATTATTTTGTCATCATTTGGTCTTAAATAATTTATTAATTCAATTATATCATCTGCATAATTTGTCATTGGTGTTGCTGTTAATAATACTAATTTTAAATTTGTCGATTTTTTTATTATTTTTTTTAATGCCTCACCATATGTATTTCCTATAAAATTATGTATTTCATCTACTATTAATACAGTATTATTTAAATTCGATATCTCATTTCCACTTATATCACGTTCATATTCCCCTTCCTCATTCTTTTTATATATATTTTTATTATTAATTTTATCATCAACTATACGATCACCTAATACATGTCCTCTAAAACTTGAATGTGTCATTATTTTATAATATTCCTTCACTTGTAAATGTGCATCTTTTTTTTGTTTGTCTGTTGCTATTATATCAGAATTTAAATATGTATCTCCTGTACATACTAATACCTGTTGATACCATTGTTCTTTTGATAATACTGATGGTACTAGTATAAATATTTTTGTATTATATTTTTTAACTTGTTTTTTAAATGTTTCAGCAATTGCTATTCCTACACATGTTTTACCACTGCCTAATCCATGAAAACATAATATACCTGTAAAAGGTGTATTTGGATTTATAAAATTTGCTAACATATTTTGATGTTCTCTTAATCCTTTTTTTATTTTACACGTTTCTGTTCTATATTTATCAATTTCTTCATATGTTTTTAATTCTGTTTTAGTTTGTATTCTATTATAATAAAATTCTGGTTTTTTATATAATGTCATCTGTATATTTTTATCCGTTTGTTCTGGATATGTATATGTTATTTTCATTTCATCTATATATTTCTGTTCTTCTTCTTTACTTATAGATATATTTTCATTATCTTCATTTGAAATTTCATTTGTATTTTCAAATATAATATCAGACATATATTTTAAATATATATTTTATTTATTAAATATTGTAATTTAATATATAGATAATTTATTTATATTATTATGGAAGATTATACTTTTGAACAAAAAAATATTTTAGCAAATACTATTGAAACTATCAATGATAAAAAAATTCTTAAACAAATCAAACAATTACTTATTCATCATAATGTTAAATTCCAAAAACAAGATCATCAAATTAGTTGTCATTTTCATAATCTTAATCCTCAAATTTATTATGATCTGCAACTCATTATTGATAATTATAATAACTCTAAACAAAATTCTAATTCATTAACTAATATAGATTCTGATAATTGTTCTAATCATAAATTAAAAAATAGTCAAAAACGAATTTTAAATACTTACAATTATCAACAAGCTCTAAAATCAACGCTTAATGAATTTAAAAAAAAATAATTTAAATATATACATTATTAATAATAATAGTGTTGTTTATATGAAAAAAAAATCATCTTGTTTAAATTGTCAAAGTTTCTCTCATTCTTATAAAGAATGTACTGAAAGTATTAAAAGTTGGGGTATCATTGCTATCTTTAATAATAAAGTCCTTATGGTTCAACGCAAACATACCTTAGGTTTCACTGATTTTATTCGTGGTATTTATAATGAAAAAAATCATAATAATATTCTATTATTATTTAAACAAATGTCTCAAATTGAAATTAATAAATTATCTTCTCTTTCTTTTGCTGATATTTGGAAAGAAGTTTATCCCAATAGTAATTTAGCTTCTAAAGAATATTTATATGCATCTAATAAATATGATTTTATTAAAAATAATTCTGATATTAATTTAAATTATTATCTTGATAATATTATCTATTCTAATGAACCTGAATGGGGCTTCCCTAAAGGTCGTAAAAAATATAATGAACGTGATATTGATTGTGCTAAACGAGAATTCGTTGAAGAAACTAATATTCCATTAAATAATATCGATATCAATGAATATAATGTTTATTATGAAAAAATAATTGGTACTAATGGTAAATCTTATGAACATATTTATTATATCGGATATCTTAAATCTGATGTCTCTTTTAAACTTGATAATAATCTTGAAATTGGTGATATCGGTCTCTTTTCTCTCGATCATGCTCTAAAACTTATTAAACATTATCACGATAAACGAAAAGAAATATTAAAACTTATTCTTACTTAATTTCAAATTATTCTTTTGTTTGTTTTATTTTATTTTCAAATTCTGCTTTCCCTCCATTTGGTTGATACATATATTTATCTGTTATTAAATCTACATGTTTTTGTAATACTGGTTTAACATCTAAATTATTTTTTTGAATATTCTCTAAATCATTTAAAATATTTATTGCATATAATGCATTCTGTCCTCTATTTCTTTGTTCTAACATTAAATTTATTAATTTTCGTATTACCTTACCATCATATCGTTTAAGAACATCTAAATCAAATGTTTCTTTGTTTTTATTTTCTTTTTCTTTATTTGTATTTATATATTTTAATAAATCAAGAAAATGTTTTTTTTGTTCATTTATATTCATCATTTTCTTTGCATCTAATATTTCATCTTCTTGATTTGGATTTTTTGGTCCAGTTAGTAATTCAACATTCATTTATATAAAATATATTTATAATTATTTAAATATTATAAAAAAAATGAATATATAAATTATTTCGGAATAAAGATATATTATAATATTATATGTCTGACAATATGTTCAATTCGTTATATAAATTATATTCAACTTTATCAGAAAATAAAGAATTTGAAATATCTTATAATAATAAAAATAATAAATTATCATTAGAAAAATATATTAAATTACTTAAATATATAAAAAATATTAGTTCTGATGATTCTTTAAAAAATTCAATCTCTCTTGATATTAATTATTCATTAAATAATATTAATTGGCGTATATCTGTTTCAGATATTAATAATATTAATTATGTTATTAAAAATGAAGATACTTATAATGATTTATTATTGAATTGTTTTAAAAATATTAAAAATTATTCTTTAATGAAAAAAGATAAATCTCGAGATATTTCTGGTGTTATTGATATACCATCATTAAATTTACGAGGTCGTTTATCAGAAGAAACTACAAATATTTCAAAGTCTGATTATGATATGTTATTTAAATCTGATACTTCATTATTAAATTATAGATTAAAAAATAGAACAACTCTTTTATTTGAAGATTATAAGATTGATTTAACAATTATTAAATCTGGAAAATCATATTATGAATTAAAACAATCATATGATAATTATGAATTAGAAATCGAATCATTAATTTTTAAACCTTCAAAAGAACATTTTAATAAAATGATTAAAGAAATGTATAATTTATTAAAAATTATTCAAAATAGTAATTTTTTAATTACTGTTGAAACAAGTAATGCTGTTATTGATTATTATAAAAAAATGTTAAGTACTAATAATAATATTTCATTAGATGGTCGAAAACCTATATCATTAGAAATACAATATTTAAATTCTGATTTTTTTAATAAATATGCTGTTACAGATAAAGCAGATGGTGATCGTTATTTTTTAATTATTTATGATAAAAAAGTATTTTTAATTTCAAATCTTTTAGAAGTTATTTATACTGGCATTGTTCTTAAAAATAATACATTTGATGGTTCTATTCTAGATGGTGAATTAATTTTCTTACAAAATAGACATTTATTTTTAGTCTTCGATTGTTTAATTCATAAAGGTATTGATATTCGTTCTGAATCTTCATTAATGAAACGATTATCATATGCTGATGATATCATTAATTCATGTTTTATATTAAATGAACAATTGGGATTTAAATTTAAAAATTATGATCCTAATATTAATAATATAAAATTTTATGAATTAGAAATGAAAAAAAATATGGATGCTTTAAATCATGACATTAATATTGATAAAACACATGTTCTTATTAGACGAAAATTTTTTATTGATGTTAAAGGTTTAAGTGAATGGGAAATATTTCAATATTCAAAATTAATTTGGGAAGGTTATACATTAATGAAAAATATTAATTGTCCTTATATATTAGATGGATTAATATTTCAACCATTACAACAAAGTTATATTACTGTTAATTCTAAATATAATGATTTTAAATGGAAACCTGAAAATAAAAATTCGATTGATTTTTATGTTACATATGTTAAATCTGATACTAATCAAGAATTAGCTGTTTATGATAATTCATATACTAATAAAAATTCAGAAGAAGATGTTGAATATGTTCCTAATAAATATTATAAAATTCTTAAATTACATGTTGGTAGTTCTGATGGTGATAAACAAGTTCCTATTCCTTTTAAAGAAAATCTAAATTTACATTATGCATATATCTATCTTGATAATAATGAAGCACGAGATATTAATGGAGATATAATATTAGATAAAACAGTTGTTGAATTTTATTATGATGCATTATCAGAGAAAATAAATAATAATTCAAGATGGATTCCATTAAGAACTCGTTATGATAAAACTGAAAATGTTCATAAATATAAAACTGGTTATGGGAATTATAAAACTGTCGCTGAACGTGTTTGGGGTAGTATTATTAATCCTATTACTTTTAATGATATTATTGAATTAAGTAAAGGTAATGATATTAATAAAAATGAATTTATATTTAATACTAAATTAGCGGATTTACGAAAAAATATTACTAAAGATGTTATTATTCGTTTTTCAAAAGAAACTGCATATTATAAAGTCATTGGGGAAAAATTCTCTAAACCTATGCGAGGTTTTCATAATTGGATTAAAAGTAATCTCATTTCTACTTATTGTCATGCTAGATATAAAGCAATTAATAATACTGCTATTCCTAAATTATATAATTTAAAAAATAAAGTTAGTGTCTTCGATATTGCGTGTGGTCGTGGTGGTGATATTCGTAAATTCTTTGATGCTTCTGTTTCTAATGTCGTTGGTATTGATATTGCTTATGATGGTATTATTGATCCTACAAATGGTGCATTTAGTCGTTATGAAACAATGAGAAAACAATTTCCTAATTTTCCTGAAATGATTTTTATTCAAGCAGATGCTGGTTTACCTTTAGAACTTGATGCTCAAATGTTAGGATTAAATGGTATGACAAATGAAAATAAATTAAATTTCGAAAAAATATTTAGTAATAATAATTCTAAAAATATTTATTTTGATATTATTAATTGTCAATTTGCTGTTCATTACATGTTAAAAGATAAAAATACTTGGACAAATTTTAAAAATAATATTAATCTTTATTTAAAAAATAATGGCATTTTCATTTGTACTACTTTTGATGGTCAAAAAATTCTAGATTTATTAAAAAATCAATCCAATTTTAAATATTCTTTCACTGATGATTCCGGTAAATCTATTACTCTTTTTGAAATCATTAAACGTTATTCTGATTCTCAAATTCCTAATAATCTCGGTATTATGATTGATGTTCTTATGTCTTGGATTGATTCTGATACTTATATTTCTGAACCCTTAGTTATTCCTTCGTTTTTTATTAATGAATTACAAAAAGATTGTAATCTCACTCTTATCGATACCGATTCTTTTGAAAATCAATTTAATCAAAATAAAAATTATTTCCTTAATTTTAATCAATATGAATTTGTTCAATCTACTAAAAAAACTCAAAATGATATTGTTCCTTATTATGATGATAATAAAATTAATAATGGTCTTCATATTTATACTAATCTCAATCGTTATTATGTTTTCCAAAAAAATATTCATGCTCCTCAATTTGGTTCTGGTCCTGAATCTGATGTTGTTATTGAATCTTATAAATCTTTATTAAATTTTAATGATACTTCAAAATATTCTATTGTTAATATATTTGATACTTATAATCATTCTTATAAAAGTATTAATGCTTTATGTTATATTTTAAAAAAAGAAAAATTAATACCTAAAACATTAAATTTTAAATCATTGTGTAATAAATTTCAAATTACTGATTTTAATAATCTATCAACAATTGCACAAAAATTATTAAATGGTTATACTATTTTTGTAATTGAAGAAAACTGTAATAAAGATTTTGATATTTCTATTTATAATCCTGACTGTGATGAAAATATTATTCTGGTTCTTAAAAATGAATTATATTTCCCTTTATTTTTTATTGATTCTTCTTTAATTGGTATATTTAAATATAATCATCCTCTTATTATTGAATTATATAAACAATTATAATTTATTTATTAATAATGATATATTCTTTTGATTCTTCTTTTATTCCAGATTATTTTGTTTATACTGATGGCGCATGTTCTAATAATGGAAAATCCAATTCATCAGCAGGTATCGGTATTTATTTTGGAGATAATGATAATAGAAATGTATCTAAAAAATTATCTGGTATTCAAACTAATAATACCGCTGAATTAACTGCTATTATTGAAACTTATTTTATTATTAAAAATGATATTTTAAATAATAAAAATATTGTTATTGTTACAGATTCTAAATATTCTTTATTATGTTTATCTTCTTATGGTTTAAAATGTCATAAAAATAATTGGATTAAAAATATTCCTAATAAATCTCTTGTTAAACAAATTTTCGATTTATATCATAATTTACCAAATGTTAAATTTATGCATATATTAGCACATACTAATAATAATAATATATATTCAATTGGTAATTCTAAAGCAGATGAATTAGCAACAAATGCTATTCATAAAAATTAATATGTATAAATATATAAATATATATATATATTATTTATTATATATGAATTTGATATATTCGTATGATGATTTTAAAAATTGTAAAATTGATGATAATATAAATCCTTTAATAACTAAATTTTTAATTACAAAACCATATAAACCTAAACCCAATAAAGATTATTTAACTACATTTGATGGTTTAATTAGAGATATTATTTCATCTAAATTATCTTCTATGAATTTTGATGATTACAGAAATACTAAATTAATTAAAACTTATGTCAATTCATTAAGTTCATCTTCATATCAAACTAATATTAATTTATTAAATGAATTATCATATAATGAAAAAATAACAAACTATTTATTTGAAACATTATTATTATGTGCTATTAAAAGTCAAATTAGTATTAAATGTAAAATATTTAATAATGATAAATTAAATACTAATTTATTACCTATATTATGTTGTTATATTTATAAAGATATTAATATAACAAATAAAAAAGAATTATATGAACAAATATTATTTAGTAAATTAGAAAAATTGTTATTATTAAATTTTAATAAAGATAATGAAGATACTATTGATTTATATAGAGGATTATTAACATTTATTGGAATAATGTATATTAATGATTTAGTAAATGATGATTATATTATGTTATGTTTTGATTTTATTTATAATAAAATGAAATCGATAGAAAATATTAATGATGAACAATATATGTTTTCTAATTTATATTATGGATTTGAAAATTTATTAAAATGTATGGTTTATAAGAATCCAAAAAATAATTTAATTTTATTATTTTATAATAAAATATTAGAACATGTTAAAACAGATAGTTTAAGAATTATTCTTAACCACCAAATGTATGTTCTTCAAAATAAATAATATGTAAACATTCATCTTTTGATTTATACATATAATACAAATCACCAATTGTATTATCTTGTTGAGGAATTTTATTATTTATATTTATAAACAATGCTTGGTCTTGTGCTAAATGTAACATATTTCGTAATTTAAATTGAATAGAACTAATTTTAATGGAAGGATTACATAAAAAAATTTTATTAGAATTCAAATCAGTTAATTTTGAATTCTTTGATTTTATAAATTTAATTTTGATTTTTGTATCCATAATATATTATAACATTATAATATATTTGATTTAAGTTTAATAAAATAAAATAGAGAAGTTAATAATATTCTAACATCTAATTTTAAATTATAATTATAAATAGTATTTTGGATTTTTAAAATAATTTCTGATTTTGCATTATTATTAATTTCATAATTTATTAATTGTTCTAATAATAATTTACATATATTAATCAAATTATAACCATCTTCATATATTTTTGTAATATATTCATTAATATATATACAATCATTATTAATTATATCATTTAATAATGTATAATAATTATCAGTAAAATCTTTACCATATATTTCTTTTATATAATTTATTGTTATTTCACGTGTTTTACTTAAATAATTAATACATTGTAAATTCATAATTGCTTGTCTCATATCTCCATTTGAATAGTCTGCTATTAAATGTAAACATTCATTTGAAATATTTATATTTTCTATTTGTGATATATTATTAATATGATTAAATATTAATGTTTTATCTATATTATAAAATTTAATTAATGCACATCTTGATTGTAATGAATCTATTATACTTGTTATATCATTACATATTAAACAAAATCGTGTAATATCTGATGTTTCTTCTATTACAATTCTTAATGAATTTTGTGCATCAATAGTCATTGCATCAACTTCATCTAATATTATTAATTTAAAATCAGGATATTTATATTTATTATCATTATATTTTACTATTTTATTTGAAAATGAAATAATTTTATTTCTTACTACATTTATTCCTCTATCATCAGATGCATTTAATTCTAATACATATTCATCTATATAATCATGATATAATTCATTTGCTAATATTCTTATAATAGATGTTTTACCTATCCCACAATTACCATGTATTAATAAATGCATACAATTTTTAGATTTTATCATATTATCAAATAATGTTGTAATTTCAGGTGTTTGTATAAATTCTTTCAAATTCTGTGGTCTATATTTTTCTACCCAGGGTTCATGATTTTCCATAATATAATGTATTATATAATATTTTATATTATATATTGTTTATTTTTCATTTTTATTTTTTTAATTGTCATATATATGAGTTCCTTTGATTATTCTATTAAAAAATCATTACAACAATTATTACCTAAAAAATCTGTCATTTCTGATAGTTTTCATTCTGTTAAACCTCATAATATTTCTGATCTTTTAGTTTCTTCTAATTCATATATTCCTCTTTCTACTCTATGGTTAGGAGGTATTCTTTTACTCATCGGTATTATTATTTGGATTATTACATCATATTTTAATTCAACAAAAAATGATATTAAAAATGATTAAACTTTATTTTTTTATATTATTATATGGTTTATTATTTTGATAGTTTCGGTCATGTTTATGTTCATATTGATAATATTTATTATTTAATATGTATTGACGATAATGAATTATCTTTATTAGATATATATAAATTTTCACATGAATCAATTAAAATTAATACATATCCAATTTCATTAAATACTAAATCTAATCATTCTTTATTATATGATAATCAATATTTCTTTAATGATAATTCTTGGAATATAGATAAATCTAATTATGAACATGATGAAGATATATCTTCATTTAATATTTTATTACATAATACTTTGCAATTAAATCATCTTGAATATACGTTATGTCCCGATAATATTTATGATACTTATCTTTTATCACAAATTAATGATAATTATGTTCCTGTTAATATTATTAAATCTTTTAATGATTTATCATATAAAGTAATTTTATTTGATGACTCAAATGATATTATTTTAGTTTTTGAAAATAATATTTATAAAAATTTTAAATTAGATATTAAAAATAAACAAATAATAAATATTTTTAATTTTAAAAAAGATATTTAATCTAAGATATATTCAATTGTATATATTTTTTGTTTGTTATTATATATTAATTTAAAATTAATATATGATAACATTTTATTAATTGTTCGTGAAAAATTAAGTAATGAAAATGTTGATATATCTATTTTAAATTTTTCATTAATTATTATTTTATATGATTCTATTATTTCATTCGTTATTATTATATTATTTCTAAATATTTTAAATTGATTTATTTTTTTATTTTGTTGTTTAGTAATATCATTTAAAAACTTTATTATTAAATCAATTTCTTGTTTTTTATTTTTCATAATGTCATTATATTTTTGTATTTCCATAAATACCATTTGATTATAAATATTTATTACTATATATTATAGTATTTAATTATCATTTTTTAATGACATCCTGTAATAATTGTATTAATTTTATTAAAAATATAAATATGTTATCAAATAATAATTTAATTCTTATTAATGATATTAATTTATTACATAATAGATTATATATATTTATAACTTATTATAACAAAAGAAATTATATTATACCTAATGATATATATGATAGATTAAAAATTAATAATGAAAATGTATTGACTATTCACAATAATTATTGTGAAAATTGTTTAGACTTAAAAACAAAATATATTGAGATATTAAAACAACATAAATTATTATATATTACTAAATTAATATTAATTGATGCTATAAATTATATCATTATTTAAATAATTTATAATTATATTATATGAATAATATAATTAAACCAGGAATAGATGACTCGCAATATGAATATTTTATTTTAGGTAATGAATTGAAAGTTTATATTAATTATGATGAAACAATAATTTCATCTGCTGTTGGAATGTGTGTTGATGTTGGATATAATAAAGATGAAATTGATGGTACTGCTCATTTATTAGAACATATGTTATTTATTGGTTCTCATAAATATCCTAAAAAAAATTATTTTCAAGAATTTGTTTCATCTAATAATGGTGAAACAAATGCTTTTACTAAATTTAATGCAACATGTTATTATTATACTATTAACAATGAATCATTAAATGATAGTTTGGATATATTTGCACATTTCTTTATTAATCCATTATTAAATCCAACTGATATTTTAAAAGAAAAAAATGCTGTCAATTCAGAACATGATAAAAATTTAAATAATGATATGTGGATTTATAATCATTTAATACATACTTTATGTATTGATGATATTAATAAATTTGGTACTGGTAATAACAATACATTAAATAATGCTAATATTGGTCATAAAGTTAATGAATTTTATAATAAATATTATTCCAGTAATATCATGACATTAATTATTATTACTTCTAATAATAATATTCGTGATAATGTATTCTCATTATTTGAACAAATTAAAAATAAAAATGTATCCATAAATAATACATTTGATAAATTATTTATTCATAATCATAATACTATTAAAATTATTCCTTATGAAAATGTCGATCGTTTAATTATTTATTGGGATATTCATTCATATTATGATACACAAGAAATATCACCTACTGATTATATCTTAGATTTATTATTAAGAATTCATAAAAATTCATTATTAGATATATTAAAATATAAATATAATTATATTTTAGAATATGATATATCAATTAGTGATATTTTTGGTAATAGATGTTTATGTGAATTTAATTTATTATTAACTAATAATGGTGTTAACAATGTAAATCATATTTTATTTTTAATTAATTCATATATATTATTTTTAAAAAAAGCATTTGATGATGAAAAATTACAACAACAATTATTATTAATTTACAAAGAAATGATAAAAATTAATAAATATAAATTTTATTATTTAGAATTTAAATCAAGTTTAAATAAATTATTACATATTTTATTTTTATTGAGTTCTTTTAAATTTAAGCCAGAATTATTATTATGTGAAACTTTTTATAAAGAAACATTAGATTTATCTAATAATTTAGTTTTGAATAATATTAAAAAATTAATAAATGAATTACAATTAAATAATGCATGTATATTAATTGCTTCTAAATCTCATACTTTAAATAATTCATTAATAGATAAATTTTATAATATCAAATATGAAATAAATAAAAATAATTTGATTAATACTTTTGATGATAAAATAACTTTTGAATTACCCAAAATAAATCCATTTTTAACATCTAATAATAGAATAACTAATGTACAATCAGATAAACCAATTGAATTAACATCACTTAATAATATTTGTTCTTATTTATTAGAAACAAATAAATATAAAACACCTAATGTTTTTATATTAGCAACTATTGAATTGCCAATTATTTTTACTCAAGATGCTAAATTATATTCATTAGCTATTTTATATTTCAATATATTAAAAACATTAATACATGAAGAATTACAATTATGTGAATTGGCAGGGTATTCATTTAATATATCATTTTTGAATTTATATTTAACATTAGAAATATCAGGAAATTATAAATATATAGTGAAAATAACAGAATTAATTTTAAAAATAATTAAAAAGTCATCTTTAATAAAAAAAGAAAATTTTGATCATGAAAAACAAAATCTTGCAATTATTATTGATAATTATAAATACAAATCTCCAAATGATAAATTAAATAATTATTTCAATCAATATATTAGTAATTATTATATTTCTATGGATGATGTTCATCATATATTATCTTCATTGACATATGATGATATATTAAAATTACCTAATAGTATATTTGAATATATTGATACATCATTAATAATATGTGGCAATACAGATACAACACAAGGAGATATAATTATAAATTTATTTAAAAATTTATCATTATCAAATAATAAAAAAAATACATCATTAATTTATGTTAAAGAACCACCAAATAAAGTGATTACAATTCCATCAAATAATTCAAATGAAATAAATAATATATGTGGAAATTATATTGAATTATTTAATATTAATTTTAATAATACTGATATATACGAATCTATTAAATCTATGTGTATATGTAATATTCTTATACCATTATTAAATATACATTATTTTACAATATTAAGAACTGAACAATCATTTGGATATATTGTTAATGTTAAATTAATATCAATAGGACATTATAAATTTCCATATTATTATGCTAAATTTACAATTCAAAGTTCTAAAAAAACTATAACTGAAATTAATGATGAAACAAATAAATTTATTAAAAGTACATTTCTTGATATTATTACAAATATATCAGATGAAGAATATAAAAATATGTGTGATATTCAATTAAATGATTTAAATGAAGACATAAATTCATTAAGAGAATATGCATATTTTTTATTATTACAACAAATAAATAATAAAATAAATATAATTGAAATTCAAAAAGAATTATTCACAAAAATAAATAAAGATGATATAATAAATTTTTATAAAAATAAATTTATTAATAATAAAAATTTTATAACAATTTGTATTCAAAAATCTAACTAATTACATTCACAATATTCATCTATATTTAATTTATTTTCTTCAGCATATTTTTTACAACATCCATTAAAATGTGCTCTATGTGTTTCATTAAATAAACTATTTCTATGCCATTCTTTACACATTTTTTTACCACATTTACCACACCAATCATTATAACATCCAAGTTCTTCCAATATATTTTTAAATCCACATATATTATAAATTAATGCATTTGGATTTTCTTTATTACAATGAGGACATATTTTATGTAATTTATTGTTCTCTGTTATTTTAATATAATCTTCTAATATTTTAATTTCATCATCATTATTTTCTATTTCATCTTCTTCATCATCTTCTTTATTCATTTTATCATATTCATTAATTTTTTCATCTATATATCTTATTAATTTTTTATAAATATTATATTCTTCGTTTGTATTATATTCTATATTTTTATAATCTATACATTTATTAGAATCATTAACACATTCATTAATATATTTATAAATTTGTTTATCCTTAAATAAATTTTCTAATTTTTTTGTATTAATATAATCTTTTATTTTTATTATATTTTTATCAAGTATATCCTTAAAACTTATATCACTTAAATATAATTTATTATCTTGTATTTGTTTTATCATTGTTGTAGATAATTGATTGTCATTAATTGAATTAATAAAAAAATCAGCATCAAATTTGGAATTACAACCATTTAATATATTATGAATTATTTCATACATTAAATCAAAATCACTCATATATAATATTATTGATTTTTTATATTAAACATAATTTCATTAATTTGATCATATAATTCTTTTAATGTTGTATTATTTATTGTATAATCTGCTATTAATATTTTATTTTCTGTTTCTGAAGAATGTGTATCAGAATTTATATTTGAATCTCTATTTATTCTTATCATATATCCACCATATTTTTTAATTAAATTATATTCATTTAGAAAACGTATATCAGATATTACAATATTCATATTATCACTATTTTGTAAAATATATTCAATTTGATTAACAAAAAAATCAGAACCAAAATTAGTTTTATACATATCTCCTGTTATTTGCATTATTTGTCTTGCTGTTTTATTATATTCATGTATTATATCTTCTTTTTTATTTCCATATAAATATTCATCATCTATATGAAATGCTGTTTTAATAATATTTTTTAAATGAGTTGCAAATGCATGTTCTTCAAAATTATATTGTTGTTTTAAATAATTTGCAGTTGTACTTTTTCCACTATATTTATTTCCAATCAAACCAATCAATACCATAAATATAATATAATATTATTATAATTATATATTTTATAAATCATTTTTTTATAAAACTGATTTATATATGCAAGAACCTATTATAATTAAATTAAATAAAAATTCCGATGATATAAAACCATTATTTAGAGCATCACAATTAATTTCATATCCATTATATAAATATGGATATATTCGTTATTATCCAATCACACAATTATATATAAAACAAAATATTGATAATTTAACAAATAAACAAAAAGTATATAATATAATAAATAACTATGATATTGAATTATTAAAAAAAGTATTAAATGTCAAACTAGAAAATATATCATATGATTTTTTTAAATTATATGAAATAAATTTTATTTTTAATATTCTTAAAAATAATGCTTCAATTTTATTATTAAATGATTATTCAAAACAATTTGAATTATATTTAAATTATAACAAAATAACATCATTTTCACATAATATTAATAATAATAAATTTGATGTTATTTTAGCGAATACAAAAGATAATGATATTGGAGATATTCTTGAAGAACAACATGTATATAATTTATTATTAAGTCAAATTAATACAATATCATCATTAAAAAATAATGGGAAATTTGTTATGAAATTATTTGAAACATTTACTGAAAATTCAATTAATATATTAGATTTATTATGTACATATTTTGATTCATGTTTTATATTTAAACCATTATCTGATAATTATATGTATAGTACTAAATATTTTATTGGTATTGGATATAATGGAAAAAAATGTGATGTTTCAAATTTATTGAAACATATTAGTTCATTAAAACCAGAACAACATATTAATCAATTATTTAATAATTATAATAAAATAAGTATTAATAATGATATATATTGTAATTTAAACAAATTAATAGGGAATTATCAATATATGTCATTGAATCAAATGATGACATATATAAAAAATAATAATTATTTTGGTGAGGAATATCATAATTATCATAACAATCAAATTAAATGTATTGAAAATTGGAAAAATATTTATATTTCAAAAACACAAAAAATTAATTTTAATATTTAATTTATTTATATTATATTTATAATTATATATTATGAATAATTTATTTAATTTATTAAAAACACATAAATATTCTGAATTTATTGATTCTATTAATTTATATCATAATGATGATAATTTCGATATTAATTTACGAGATGTAAATGATAATTATTATATTACATATGCAATCTTATTTAATAATATCGATATTGTTAAAATATTAATAAAACATAATTGTCGAATTGATTGTTTTGATAAATTTAATAAACCATTAATATTATTGCCTATTTTATATAATTATGAAGATATATTAAAATTATTATTAGATTATGATAAAAAATCAATAGGATTATCAATTATCAATATTATTGATAATCAAATGAAAATTCCATTAATGTATGCTATAGAAAATAAAAATATTTCAATAATAAAATTATTATTATCTTATAATGCTAATCCCAATTTATCAGATGATAATAATTTCAATTCTTTATTTTATGCAATAAAAAGTAAAAATATTGAAATTATTAATTTAATAATTAATAAAATAAATAATATTAATGAAATAAATAAAAACGGTGATACTTATCTTAATTATGCAATTAATCAAAATTTCAATGATTGTATTGACTTATTAATTAAACATAATATTAATATTAATATTCAAAATTATGTAAATGAATATGCTGCTATTCATATTTGTATTTTAAATAATAATCTTGAAATATTACAATTATTATTGAATGATAAAAATATTAATATTAATTTACAAACAAATATAGGAAATACACCATTACATTTAGCTATTTTTAATAATAATTCTAAAATAATTAATTTATTAATTAATCAACCAAATATTAATTTTAATTTATGGAATATTAATAGTGAAATTCCATTACATATTTTATTAAAAAATAAACATACTATTACAGATAATATTTTATTATCTTCAAGTTTTTTAATTAAAGATAATTCAGGATATACATGTTTATATTATTTAATTAAAAATTATGATTGGATGAAATATAAACATATATTAATAAAAAAACAATTAAATCCATTTGCAAATAATATATTTGATTTAATTGATTCTAACAATAAAAAAGAATTTATGGATATTATTTATGAAAGTTATTTTTATAATTTAAAACTTCATAAAAATAATTGGTTAAATAAATGGGAAAATTTATGTAGTGTTGAAACTAATATATCTAATAAATGTTTATTAGAAATTAAAAATCATATTAAAAAAACTGAAATTACATATCCGATTAATGTTGATATTAATATAAAAAATTCTGAAAATAATTGTAGTACATGTTCATATATAGGAGATAATTTAGATTTAATAATTGGATTATTAAATCTTAAAAAGAAATATAATATAGAATTTTTTTATAATAACAATTTAAAATATGATATGTTTGAAATAATATGGATAAATAATGAATTAAAAATTCCTAAAAATTTAAACAATGCTTTTAAGACAATTAATAAAAGATATTTAGTTATTTTAATTGGTATTATTTTACCACAATGTAATCATACTAATATTTTATTATATGATAATAAAAACAAAAACATAGAAAGATTTGAGCCACATGGTTCTACATTTCCAATTAATTATAATTATTATCCAGATATATTAGATGAAAAATTAAATTTATTATTTTTATCAATCAATGAATCAATACATTATATTTCTCCTAAGTCATATTTACCTAAAATTGGATTTCAATGGTTTGATTCTTGTGATATTAAATGTAAAAATATAAATGATCCTGGTGGTTTTTGTGGTGTATGGTGTATATGGTATGTTGAACAACGATTAAAATATAATATATCTAGAAATAAATTGGTTGATATGTTAATATTATATATTAAAACTAATAATTATTCATTTAAGAATATAATAAGGAATTATAGTAATGAAATAACACATATTAGAGACATAATATTAAAAAAAAGTAATTTGGATATTAATAAATGGAGTAATGAAAATTATACGAATGAAGAATATAATAATTTAATAAATGTTATTTATAGATATTTTTCATAATATAATTATATAAATGTTAGATGATATAGATCCTAGATTATGGGGACAATATTTTTGGGGAACTTTACATTTTATAAGTTTATCATATCCAAATAATCCTAATGATGAAGATAAACAGAAAATAAAAACAGCTATATTATCATTAGTAGATGTTTTACCATGTATTATATGTAGAGAACATTTTAATGAATTATTAAAACAATTTCCATTAAATGATTATATTTTACAAAATAAAAAAAATCTTGTATTATGGTTATTTACATTACATAATATTGTCAATAAACAAAATAATAAAAAAATATTTACTGTTGATGAATTTTATAATAAATATGTTTATCCAAAATCATGTAATAATTATTCATATTATTTTTTTATAATTATAATTGTTGTTATTATATTGTGTTGTATGTGTCGTATATAAATTAAATTGTGTTAGTCATACATAATTCTTTAATTAATTCTGCTTTTGTTTTTAATTTACGACCATTATAAATCATTATATTAGACATTTTTGCAAGAATTCGTAATTCTTCAAGAGAATATCTATTAATATTACATTCAATTTTATCAATATTATGATCAAACATTTTATATAATTTGATCATACAATTATCATTCTTTAAAAATACATTAGTAATTTTATTAATTATTGATTCATATTTATTATTATATTTCAATAATAATACATTTTTTTTATATGGATTAATTGATGTACTACGAATTGTTTGACTTGTTTGAATAGATATTGTATTAGTAATAATATCAAATACAAAAATATTAATATACAAATAATCAGCAATATTATTTAAATGATTTTTTGTTATAATTAAAAATTTTTTTATATAGTCATCTTGATTTTGTGTTTTTTCATATGTTGGTGATAAACATGTTAATATACTTGACCAAAATGATATATTTAATATTTCATCCTTATTAGTATTATCATCCTTTACTATAATTTCATGCATATTTCCTTTTCTATAATAACCATCTCCTACTAATATATCAGAAAATGTAAAAGGTGATACCATTCCATTATCTAATAATTCAAATTTAGGTTGTAATAAATTTGAAATATCTATTTCTTTATTATTATTATTTTTAAATTTATTATTAATATAATCAATAATTTGTTCAATTGTAATTTTATTTGTCATCTGATTTATATTATTTATATATTATTATTTATATTCTTTTTTTTTCATTTTTTATTATTTTATTGTTTATATTTATATATGACAAATAAAACAGAGATTTCTATATTTCAAAAATTAATAAATGAATCATATTCAATACCATATATACAACCAAAAACATTTTTAAAAAAAATATATAATATTAATTCATTTTTTGATTGTGTACAATGGATTAAAGATAATCCTAAAACAAATTATTTAACTCTATATAGAATTTTAAATGTATCTATTCAATCTTATAATATTGATATAAATATAACTGAACCTATTATAATAAAATTATTAACTAAATTTTTAACAACACATTTAAAATTAATTAGTAAAAAATCAAAATTAGATTCTGAATTAATTAAAAAACAATATTTAAATATTAATTTTATAACTAAATTTATTCAACATATTTTAAATAGTAATCATAATAAACTTGATTTAGAAATTATTAGAGATTTATTTATAAAATATATAATAAAATAATATATGGAATCACATATTAAACAAAAAAATAATGCACAAAAATATATAAAATCATTTTATGCAGCGCAACAATCAGGCGATATTAAACAAATTAAATCTACTTTATCTAAACTTAAAAAAATTAAATTTAAATTATCAAATAATATGTATAACAATTAAATAATATAAATATAATTATAATTAAAATTTTTTTTATTTTATTATAATATAATTATTAATGAATAAAGAAACTACAGATTTACAATATAATGGTGGTGCTTCTAGTTATCCTGGTTATCCACCAAATCCACCACAAAATCCCCCGCCAAATCCACCACAAACCAAAACATCATTAGGAGTATTTAATGGAAAATTGGCAGTAATTTCTGATAATGATAAATGGATATCTATACAGCAATTACAAACATATCCAGAATATACTGGAAATTTATATGAGAATCAAAAGGAAATATTAAATTATTTTTGGCATAAAACTATGGATCAATGGATATTTGAGAAAGAACTAAGTGATGTTTTTAAAATCTTAAAAGTAGAAAACGATAATGTTGTTGTATTAAAAAATTTAGAAGAAATTAATAAAAATAATATATTAAATGACAGTGATATAATATTTCAAAAAAAGAAAGAATTTATTGGTGCAAATATATTTACCAAATCAGAATTAAAACATATTTTAAAAAAATTAATTATAAGAGGTATTCCATGGTATGATTTAGAAAAAAAATGGCCTTATACTGTTAAACATTTAGTCACTAAATATATTACTTCCCAAGTTAGATCTTTAATCAATTTATAATTATTTGATTAAGTATTTTTTTATTATAATTAAATATTAAATTTTAATTATATATGGATTATGCTATATTAAATTTTGACAAGAGATATGTTTTTAAAACAATTAAATCAATTTATAATAATTTATCAAATAATGACATTGATTTTTTAGCATCTAATACTATCTTATTATTAAAATATTTGTTTGTTTGTTCTAATTTAATAATATCCTGTAATAATAATTATAAACTTGCTGAAGATATATTTATTAATTTTTTAATAAAACATAATAATACTAATTTAAAATATTTAATAAATTTATTATTGCCTTTTATTAAAAGTAATTCACCATTAAATAATATTTATTCGTTATCTGATATTATTATTGCAAAACAAAAAAATATTGATATAAATTTAATGGAACCAAACTATATTTATTCAAATATGCAATATAATTTATGTATCAAAGAAAATAATTTATATAAAGAAATCAATCTTTCAGATGAATTGATAGATAATAATTTAAAATTGGTGATTAATAGTATTAAATTATTATCTAATAAATTTCATTTTAATGTCGATGATATTGAACCTGTATTATTTTCTGATAATGAGTATATTAATAATTTAATCAATGAAACAAAAGATAAATTAATTAATTATAATATCGATGATCCAATTATTGATGATAATGTTTTTATATATGAAAATAATAAAGGTTTGTTTGTTGGTGATATATATAATATAATTCGTAATGAAATGTTTGGATTATTGTCATGTAAATGGTTATTATATGTCTATATGCATAATGACACACCAATTACATATATATATATATTAAATAAATTATTAAATTTGAATACATATATATTTACAATTTCTTATAATGATATTGATAATAATAATGATATTTATGTCAATAATATTCGTTCAAATATAAAGAATTTTAGAAATTTAATAGATAAGAAGTATGATTATGTAATTGATTCTGATAATATTATTATACCATTTAATATATTAATTAGAATTCATTATTATTTTTTTAGTTGTTTATTACCACATAATAAAGATGAGATTGATGAAGACTATAATGATTTAAATAATGAAGATTTTGATAAATTAGATGATTTCATAAAAAATAATGATATTGATGTTAAAAAATTAATAAATAATTTACAAAATAAATTATCAATATTAAAACATTTATGTTTATATAATAATTGTATTAGTGATAATATAATAAAAAATATATATGTAGACAAAATATATGAACATCCTAAATTAATATATAATTTTAGTAAATGGATGATAACATTTAATAATAAATCACCAAATGAATGGTGTAGATTAAATAATGAACAAAAAAATATATTTATTCAAAAATTATTAAAACAAGATCAATCGTTTAGTATAAATAACGTTATTAATTATTATTTTAATAATTTAATAACAACAAACCAAGTATATAATTATAATATGGATAATTTGTATAATAATATAATTACATGTATGATAAAAAGAGGCATATTGACAAAATTTAAAATAAATAATAATAAAACAAACACAGATGATGTTTATAATTATTTTACTAAACAAAAATATAATCATCCTATTACATTTTATAAAAGAGATGCATATAATACATTATATCAATTAAATTTATGTAATCATTATTTAAATAATAAAATAATGTATGTATCAGGTTCGACTGGTATTGGTAAATCAACTGAAATTCCTAAATTATTTATATATTATTCCATATGTATACACGGTACAAATAATCCATTTCTATTTTGTACTGAACCACGAAAAGATCCAACTATAAACAATGCAACATATGTATCAGATAATATGAATATGTCAATAAAAGAAAATAATTATTATATTCAATATCATGTAAAAAATAATGCACATATACAAAATGATATGTATACAAATACACATCCAACAATACGATATATAACAGATGGATTATTATATGAAATATTTGATAATATGTTAAATGATTTAATAGACAGTTATAAATATAAAAAAATTTATAAAATAAATAAGGAATATACAATTATTATTGATGAAGTTCATGAAAATAATACATATATGTCATTATTAACAACTAAATGTAAACAAATTATGAAAAAATACAAACAATTAAGAATTCAATTAATATTATTAAGTGCTACCTTAGACAATGAAGAAAAAATATATAGACGATATTTTAAAGATATAAAAGATAATGATAAATATAATAATTATGAAATTAATAGATTTTATATGGATAGAAGAGTACATATAGGTGTTGACAAAACTAATTTTATTATAAAAGAATATTTTAATTATAAATTACAAGAACCATATAATGATATTATGAATTTAAATGGAAATATATTAATTTATAAACCAACAAAAAATTCAATTATGTCTTTATTAGATACTTTGAGAAAATATATAAAAACCAAATTTATAATATTTCCTTATTTTGCTGAAATTAGAGATAATTTTAATGAATTATTAGATCTTTTGACTAAAAAAAATAATATATATAAAATAAAATGTCCATATGATATTGATTTTACATATATTACTGAAACAAATAAACATATATTATATGAAGGTAATAGTAATTACCAATATTATATTATAATTGCAACCACAATAGCAGAAGCATCAATAACAATTGATACATTAAATTATATAATTGATGATGGAGAATATAATTCTGTAATATATGATTATGAAACAAGGAAAGAAACGTCATCAATACAACCAATATCAGAATATAGAAGAATACAAAGAAAGGGACGAGTTGGTAGAACAATGAATGGAACTGCATATTTTACATATGAACATAAAAAAACATTATCAGTACCTGTAACTTATGGAATTACTGAAGACAATTTAACTGAATTCATATTAAAATTATCAAATACATATAATAGAGATGAAATATTAGATTATATGGGTACATTTTATGTAATACATCCAGATGAAAACAATTTAATAAGAAATATAGGTGGACATATTATAAATGTTAAAAATAAAAATATATGTGAATTTAAAAATAATAAATATTTATCAAAAAAAATAGAATCATTTTATAATAATCTACATTCATTATTATTAATGAATAATAATAAACTAAGCAATTTATATAATATATATATTGACATCTTAAATTTATTTACAAATAATATAGAAGATATAGAAATAGATGTGAATTTAACATCTATATTATGGATAATATATGGTTATATGTTTGATTATTTAGACAATATTTTAATAATATTAATGATGCTGAATTCTAATTTTTCAATAAAAAAAATAATTAATGAATGTATAAAAATAGTTAATAATACAAATATACAATCAGATTATGATATATTATTAGAATTTAATAAAATAATTGATAAATGTAGTTACATTAAATATAATAATAATTTATATTCATATAATGAAATAAAAAATAAAAACAATGTTATAATTGATAATATTGATTATGATGATACTATTTTTAATGAATATTGTAATAAATTACATATTGATACATATGTAATTAAGAGAATAAAAAATATACATAGAACATTGTTATCTATAAACTTAATAAAAAATGTATTAAAAGATAAAATTGAAAAAATTAGGATTAATGATACATATAATATAATGACAATGATATTATTATTAACAAATCCATTCAATGTATGTAAAAACATAGATACAAACAAATATATATTTGTTTATTATGGAAAATATAATAATATAATTAAAATAAAATCATATATGAAATATGTGCATTTTTATACATATTATTTTCTAGATGGAATTATAATACATCCATTAACATTAAATGACATACAAAAATATACAAATTTATTTAATGATATAAATCAATTAACAATTAATTATAATAATAATAACAGAAATGAATTTATAAAAGAAATAACAACTAATAATATTCATAAATACAAAAACAATATAGTTAATATAATAGATCAAAATATAATAGAACTCAAAAATGATTTTAATAAACATACAAAATCATTAATTTATGAAAATATAAAAAAAAAAATAATATAAATAATACTTAGTAATATAGTGATTGTTATGACATATATTAAAAAATATTTAGATATGCATAAAAAATATGAAGAAGAATATGGAAAAGATAAATACATTTTATTAATGCAAGTTGGAAGTTTTTATGAATTATATGCAACGAAAACAGAAGGACCTAATTTAGATATAATATCAAAACAGACAAATATGATAAAATCGAGAAAAGATAAAACAACGAATGCGGAGATTTCTATAGATAATCCATATTTTATGGGATTTCCTGAAAATTCATTAGAGAAATATACACAAATTTTATTACAATATAATTATACAATCTTAATTATTGATCAAATAAAAATCGATAATAAAATAGAACGTAAAATTAGTCAAATTATAACTTCTGGAACATATTTAGATAATCTTGATATTAAAAGTAATTATATTTTATGTGTATATTTAACAACTAATAAAAAAAGAAATAATAAAATATTATATGCATCAGGAATAACATTAGTTGATTTATCGACTAATAAAATATATATAAGTGAAAATTATTCGACAATTTTGGATGAATATTTTACATTTAATGAAATTAAAAGATTTATTGAAATGAATAAACCAAAAGAAATATTAATTTATTATGATAATGATATAAAACAAGAACAAATAGAGAAAGAATTAAATGGAAATAATATAATTTATAAAATAATAAATAATGAATATAAAAATTTAGAATATCAACAAGAGACATTAAAAGAAGTATATAAAAAATATATAACAAATTTATCAATTATTGAGACATTAAATTTAGAATTATTTCCATTAATAATAATTTCATTAATATCAGTAATTAATTATATAAATAAAACAAATAAAAAATTATTAGCAAACATTCAAATTCCTGAATTATATGCAGATCAGGAGACGATGATATTAGGGAATAATGCGATATTACAATTAAATTTATTTGAAACTGAGAATGTACCTTATAAATATAAATGTTTATTTGATATTATCAACAAGACATTAACACCTATGGGAGAAAGATATCTAATACAAAAATTACTAACACCAACTATAAATAAGGATAAATTAAATGAAATATATAATGGGACTGATTATTTATTGAATAACAAAATAAATATTGATAAATATTTGAATAATATTAAAGATATTGAAAAAATAGGAAGGAAAATACAATTAAATATATGTAAACCATATGAATTATATATTTTATATAAAAGTTATGAACAAATAAAGGAATTAAGGGAGAATAAAATATTAAATAAAACATTTAATATTAAAATAAAAGTAAATGAGATTAATGATTTATTAGAATATATAAGAACTAAATTTAATATTGATGAATTGCAAAAATTTATAAATTATAAGACAAATATATTTAATGATAATCAATATGATGATATTGATAATTTAACAAAATGTGTATCAAATGTAGCAGACTTATATAATGAAATTAAAAAGATAATGATAGAGGAATACAAATTAAAATATAAAAAGACAATAAATTTAAAAATAAATAAAAAGGATGAATATTATTTTAGTTGTTCAACAAAGATAGGAAAAGATTTAATGGAGATAATGAAAGGTAAAGTATATACAATAAATGGAAATTGTATAAATATGGAGAAAAAGATGGAAACTAAAATATTAAAAAATATGAGGATAACATTAAAGGGAATAAATAATACAGATGATGATGATAAATTAGAGGAAATGATAAAGATGTATTATATGAAAGAGATAAATATAATAAATGAAAGATTTAATGAGACATTAAATAGAGGGATTGAATATATTGTAATGTTAGATTTTTTAAATTGTAATCAAAAATTAAAAACTGAATTAAATTATTCAAGACCTAAAATAATAAATAAAGCATATGGATATGTCAGAGCTGAAAAACTAAGACATCCAATTATAGAAGCAATAATAGATACACCATATATACCACATAATATTGAAATTGGAGAAGAATTAAAAGGAATGTTAATATATGGTATTAATTCATCTGGAAAATCATCATTAATGAAAAAATTAGGATTATCATTAATATTAGCTCAAAGTGGATTATATGTTCCTGCACATACATTTGAATTTTCACCATATAAGGCAATATATACAAGAATATCAGCACAAGATGATATATTTAAAGGTCATTCATCATTTGCTGTTGAAATGATTGAATTAAATAATATTATAAAATATGCAAATGAATATACATTAATTATTGGTGATGAAATTTGTCGTTCAACGGAAAACATTTCAGGTAATGCTATTGTTGCATCAACTATTTTATCATTAATTAATAAGAATGCGAGTTTTTTAATTGCGACACATTTACATGAATTGATGACATTAGAAGAAATTACATCATTAAAAAAGGTGAAAGCATATCATATTGATGTTAAATATATAAATGGTAAATTAGAATATAATAGAGAATTATTAGAAGGGAGTGGAGATAATATATATGGTATAACAGTTGCTAATTTTATATTACAAAATAAAGAATTTATACAATGTGCAAATGATATTAAAAACAAATTATTAAAACAAACAGATATAATTAATAATAAAACTTCTAAATATAATAATAAATTATATAAAACTAAATGTGGAATATGTGGTACAAATGAATTATTAGAAACACATCATATTCATCATCAAAAAGATTGTAAAGATGGTTTTATAAATGATAAAGAACATATACATAAAAACAATATATCAAATTTAATAGTAATTTGTTCAAGTTGTCATGATAAAATCCATGCAAATAAAATAAAATTATCAGATTATGTATTAACTTCTAATGGGAAAGAAATTAATATAATTAAAAATGAATAATTAAGGAGGAGGCATTCCTTGAATTGGATTTGGAGCACCACTTAATTTATATACAGTATTTGATATATTATTAGCAGTTGGGAAATATGTCATTTGACTTGACTCCAATGTCATTTTATTACCAACTACATCTGATATAATATTTCCTGAATAAGTACTTTGATTTATTGTTGCTGGATTATTAACATTGAGATTTTGTGTTTTTATAATATTTGTATTAGTTATTTTATTTGTAGTTAAATTATTAGAATTTGTTTTTGTACCTATTATATTAATATCACTATTTATTGATATATTAGAATTTTGAATGTTATTAGTATTAATTATTGGTGTTGTAGTTGTTTGAATGATAGGATTATTTGTAGTTATATTTTTTGAAATTAAATCATTAACATATAAATTATTAGTATTATAAACACTTGCTAAATTTTGCAGTGCTTCTGAATTTAAATTATCAATTGTCATAAATTCAATATTATTTTTATAAATAATTATACTAATTAATATTAATATAATTGATTGAGATATAATAATACTATCAAATGATTGATAATATAATAAATATAATATAATTATAAATAATAAAATAAATATTAAATTTCTATTCATTATATATTAAATTAAGAAATACTAAAAGAGTATTTAAAAATTTAATTGGGTATTGGTTTTCCCATTAAAGCCCACCATTGATTAGCACCAGGACCAGCCACTGCATAAAATGCAGGTCCACGAGATGTTAATTTAAATGCTGCACTATTATCAGCAATAATTTGATTTTTAGAATAAGTAGCATTATTAATTGTTGCAGGGTTATGAACACGTAAATCATTTGTATTAATTGATTGAGCATTAATTTGATTTGATGTAAGATTACTAACTGTTTCATTACCAGATATATTTACATTTCCTTGGAATGAAATTGGAATTGAAGAACTTGAAGGACTAATTGTTGAAGTATTAATATTTTGTGCATTTACTGTACCAGTTGCATTTAAATTTTTAAAATTTGCAGAATTTGTAACAGTTAAATTATTAACTGATAATGGATCAGTATTATATATCGATGCTATTTCACCTAATGCACTTGAATCAATATCAGCAGGTGGTGTAAAAAATTCCATTTTATTATTATATATTATTGTCATTAATAATAACAATATTATAACATTTGATGTTAATAACATATTAAATGATTGATAGTATAACATACATATGATAACAAGAACTATTACGAAATATATGATATTAGTATTCATTATATATTAATACAATAAAATAATAGAAAATAATAGAAAAAAATGATATTAATAATATATAATAATTTAAATATATATTAATAAATAACATGGCGAAATTATCCGAAGAAATCAATCTATCACAATGGAATATCATTGAACAACCTATAGATGATCATTCTATGTTAGTATTATTATCATTAATAAAATTAGGTAATAATGAAATTACAAGTATAGAAACAATACATAATATGTTGGGTGATGAGATATATAAATATATTAAAGAATTATTAAATGACACAAATATAAAAATAGATACTAAAAAAGAAAAACCAAAAAAACTATCAAAAGCGGATATAATAAGAAATAATTTTTATGATAAATTAACATCAAAAATTATACAATACAAAAATAATAATTATGCAGATATATTAAATTCAGATATATTAGAATTTAAAGGAATTGGATTAATAAAAATTGCTGAAAATATATGTAAAAATGAAGTTATTAATATGGAACGAATTTATAGTCTTATTATTATATTACAAAAATTTATATATAATACACAATTATTAAAAGGTTCAAATTCAATAACTAAAGAAGAAATACATATTTCAGAAACATTAATTAAAGATATTGAATATTGGTTAAATGTATTATTATCTAAATACACAAATAATAAATTTGATGGATTATTAATTTGTTCGCATTATCCTAAATTACTAATTTATACTGAATTTGATGCGGCAATTCCATCATCAATTATTAAACCAAAAAAACATCAAGAAGAATTATTCACAGTGTTTAAAAATAATTTTGATAATGGGAGTTTAATAATTTACAGGGCAACAATTGGAAGTGGAAAAACAACATCAATTATATCAATAGCACAATATGTAAGTAATTTAAGGAAAGATAATATTAATAAAAAAGTATTATTTGTATGTAATTTAGATTCAGTTAAATTACAGGTTTCAAATTTAGCATATCATGCTAAAATTAAATTTGCAATTGCGACTTTTACAAACAATGAAACTAAAATAGAACGTAATATTTTTGCAATGGAAAATAATGTTGATAATAAAATAAGAATTCAAAGACATTATAGTTGTAATACAGATGACGAAATATGTTTAATAATTACATGTCCAGAAATAGCATGTCAATTATTAACTGGTATTAATAGTGATGATTATATATTATATTTTGATGAACCAACTATAGGCGCTGATGATATTAATTCAAAACAATTATATGATAATATGCATTTAATGTATTTATTATCAAAAAATTCAATTGTATCATCTGCTACATTTCCTTCAATTGAAGATATTAATAATATTATAGACAATTATACAACTAAATATCCATTAGGTAATATAATTACTATTAATACAAATAATATTGATATTAGTTGTAATATTATTGATTTTAATGGTAATAAAATTGTTCCACATTATAATTGTGCATCTATTGATGAATTAAAACAAAGATTACATCATATTCATACATGTCCATTTTTAGGAAGAGTGTATTCGATTGATGTATTAAGACAATTATTTTTGCAAATTAAACAACAAAATGATTTCTTTAATAATGCAAATAATTTAACGACAACTAATATTAAAGATAAATGTTTAGAATATTTAAAACATATTAATGAAGATTCATTACATTTATTTCAATACATTCCATTATCTAATAATGATAATTCAATTCATTTAACAGAAATAACAACAAAACAAGCATATAAATTTACTTTTCAAACATTAATAATAACTGAAGATCCAATTAGATTTATACAAACTAATATATTACACATATATAATAATGAAATCATTACATTTAAATCTAATTATAAACAGTATTTAATTAATGTTGAAAAATATAATACTAAATGTAAAGAATTACAACCTAATATTAAAACAACATATTCTGATATTGATGAAACAAAAACAAATATTAATAAAACTAAACATAAAGAATTTAATAAGATGTCAAAATTAGAAAATGATAAAGTAGATAATACTCATAATAAAGAATATCAGAAATTACTTGAAAATCCACCTAAACTTATATTTGATGATAAATTAAAAATTAATACAAGATTACATTTAGAATTTTATAATAATACATCAACATTTATAAGAGAAAATTATCCAAATGAAGAAATATTAAAAAATGATATTTCAGAATCAGAAGAATTTATATTTTTATTATTATGTGGTATTGGTATTTATTATCCTGATTTCTTATCTAAATCATATACTAATTGTGTATTAGATTTAGCAAATAAAGGTAAATTAGTCTTTTTAATTGCAAATCATTCAATTAGTTATGGTACTAACTATCCAATTAATCGTGTTATTATAATGAAAGATTATGCACAAAAACATAGTATCAATACATTATATCAAGTTATGGGAAGAGCTGGTCGTGTTGGTAAATCGTGGTTTGCTGAGATTATTATTGATGATAGTGATGAAATTGAAACTAATAAAATTAGTTATAGAATATTACATGAACATATAAATAGTGAAGCTATTAATATGATTAATGTATTTACTAAAATTACAAATAATTATTACCAACAAACATTAATAGAATGTCGACAAATTGTTAATTCATATATAGAATTATATAATAAAGAATATGAATTATATTTAAAAAAATGATTTTTTTATTGTTTATAATAAATAAAATTATTATATATATGTCAATTTATTATTTAACAGGAGGAATTATTAATCCAATGTATGTATATTTTTATTATTCAAATAAAACAATACCATTTGAAGATATGTCGCATTTGGAATCATTATATGGGGATAATTTAAAATTAATATATTATGAAACTCCAGATTATAATTTATCATATAAAACAATAAGTAAATATTTAGAACAATGGCGAACTCATTCATCATGTAATTTTTATTATTTAACAGAAAATAGCTTATCTAATATAATTAAAGATAAATTAAATTTAACACCAATTCTTTTTAATAATTCTGACGATTCTGATGAATCAGAAAAATCAGCTAAATCTAATAATTCAGAACAATTGAATAATTCTGATAATGAAGATAATTCAGAGAATTCTGATGAATAATAAATATATATAAAATATATAATGACTTCAAATTATTATAATATCAAAATTTTATTTATTAATTATTACATTGATTTTTATAATTATGCAAAACAACACAATGACAATAATAATAATAATTTATTAAATATAATAATGGATATATATAAACATAATATAAAATTAATAAATGAACTTGAAGAATGTATAAATAAAGATTCGAATTTTATATTAATGAAACATAAATTCTATGAAGTATTATTTTGGAATTTTAAAGATATAATAAAGAATATTGATAATATGAATTTTAATAAATTTTATTTAAATAAAATTATTATTTTAAATTAATTATTTTGAACGAATATAAAATAATAAATAAGCATTATTAAAATTTAAATTATTTTTATTTATTTTATAAACATTAGAATCATCACATATATACCATTCATTATTATGTTTAATACCAGCAATATAATGACCACCATTTAAAGAACCAGAATGAAATACAATACCAGATAAAGAATATAAATTATTTTGTTTAATGATTGAATTATTAAATATATAATTATTCATATTTAAATTTTCAGGAATTTCTAAGTTGATATTTATTTTTTTATTATTAGTAAATAAACATAAATGAAAACATAATACTTCTCCAATATTAAAAAATTTAGTATTACGATCACAATTAGTAAATGACTTACAATTAGAACAAGAATATTTATTATTAGATAATAATTCAGTAGTATTAAAATTATAATTTAATATATCAGTGAAATTAACTGATTGTGGTTTTAGATATAATTGGACTATATTATCATACACATAAATAAAAGAAGAGTGATTACAAGATTTGCATGTATTAATAGTGATTATATAATTTTCAAATAAAGAAGTTATAAATGAAATATGTTCTTTATGATAATGATTAATTAAAGAATTTAAGAAATTAAATAAATTTTTTTCATCATTTTTATTATTAGATTTTATAAGATGTTGTCTTATTGAAAATTGTTTAAAAGATTTATTTTCATTATGAATTGAATTTAACAGAAGACTTAAAAATTCATGACTATCATGTTGTTCTCCAAGATTTAATTTATTTTTAAGGAAATTAAAAAAAACAATTATATTTTCATATGAATTATTATTATAAATATTTAATAAATCATTTGATATTTTTGTATTTGAATGTTTTTTAATTTGAGATACAAATATATCAATATTAAATAAACATTGTAAAACTGCATTTGCAAAACATGTATTACCTATATTAATTAATCCAAACATATAATTATATTAAAATAAAATATTATAAACATAAATCATTTTTGAAATATAATTATATGAATAATAAAATAATAGAAAATTTTGAATTATTGGAGAAACAGATTATATTTGAATTAGAAAATAAAATAAATGTGGTTAATAATAAATTTAGATTATATGCAATAAAGAAAATAATTAATATAATAAAAAATTTAAAATATGAAATCAAAACATCAAAACAATTAGAGAATATAAAAAATATAGGTGATCATACTTTAAAAAGAATTGATGAAATTTTAAAAACAGGGAAATTATCAGAATTATATTTAGATAAAAATCAAATAAAAATTATAAATTTTTTAGAAAAATTAACTGATATTTTTGGTATAGGTCCAAAATTAGCATGGAAAATATTTAGTGAAAATAAAATTACTTCTATTGATGAATTATTAAATGCATTAAATAAAAATAGTATTAAATTACCACCAAATGCTATTAAAGGATTAAAATATATTAATATCATTAATACAAATATTCCTCGAAATGAAATTACTGATTTTTATAATTATATTAAAAATTTATTATATAAACAAGATAAAAATATTATAAGTATGGTATGTGGTTCATATAGACGAGAAAAAGAAACATCAGGTGATTTTGATTTAATAATTTCACATCAAAAAATAAAAGATAATACTAATTATCATTTAATCAAAAATTTAGTAATTGAATTAAAAAAAAATAATATCATCATTGAATCATTTACAAATGATGATGTTAATACTAAATATATGGGATTATATAAATGGAATAATAAAATTATAAGAATTGATATAAGATGTGTACCATATAAATCATGGTATACATCTATATTATATTTCACAGGTTCAAAAACATTTAATGAAAATATAAGATTGATTGCTAAAAGTTATAATTATAAATTAAATGAATATGAATTATATAATAATAAAACAGGAACAGCATTTGATATTAATTCAGAAGAAGATATATTTAATATTTTAAAAATTCCATATATACAACCTAAAGATAGATAATTCTAATTTAAGCATATAGAGACATATCAACAGCATTTCCAAATAAATTATTAGAAACTGAAGATAATGTATTCATATTTTCATCATCGTCATTATTATTCATACCAATAGTCGATACACCATTACCTCCCATATCATCATTTCCTTCTCCAACTTCAACACCATCGACATCAGAATCATCATTTACAGGTTCTTCATTTACAGGTTCTTCGACAGGAAATTCATCTTCTTCATCATTGATACTTGATAATGGTGAACCATCATTATCTGCTTCAATAGTTTGAGGTTCAGCTACAGTATAAATTGAGGCATCATCTAATTCTTTATTCTTTTTCTTTTTACCTCCAGATTGTGCATTTGAAATTAATTTAGCAAAAGCATTATCATCATAACGTTGTTCTCCTCTTAAATGTTGAGGAATATCACCAACATTAATTATACCTGGTCCTCGACCTAATTGAGGCATACTTTGTTGAGATGGTAATATTGAATGATGTGGTTGTTGTGATAATGGATTAAATCCAGTAGATGTTTTATTCATACTTACTGATTGCGTGTTCGTATTTTGCATAGGTAAATTCATTGACGGTGTTGCCATATTCATTGATGGCGCTGTCATATTCATTGATGGCGCTGCCATATTCATTGATGGTGCAGTCATAGAAGACATGCTAGAAAGTCCTGCCATATGTTGTCCAGATGATGCATTTTGATTACCATATAAATTCATATATTGTTGCCAAGTTGAATTATTTGAACCAGATCCATAACCCATTGATGCCATTTTAGGAGCAGTTGCATTTTGAGAAGGTGCAACTTGAGGAGTAGATGATACATTATTATTAGTTGCTGGTTGAGATTCGTTATTTCCCATTTATATAAATAGATTATATATTTTATTTAATAATAAATTAAATTTTTAATCCGCAATATTCTTTAGATGATTTGAATTCATTTGGAGAATATAGATTAATTTGTTGTGCAATTGAAGATAACCAATTAAATGTTTTTTTAAATTCATCACCATGATTATCATAAACTGGGGATGCAACATGTGCTAATTCATGAATTACAACATACATAATTAAATTTATATTATGTAATGAATTATTTTTATCGCGTAAACATAACACAATTCGTTTTTTCTGAATACTATAACTGGTTGAACCATTATTATATTTTGGATTTTCACTAAGATTTAAATTTTTATATTTTTTATATAACAAATCAATATTAGTTTTATGATCTGGATAATTGATTCTATTATTATATAAATATAAAACTAATTGTTCAATTTTATTATTTATTTCACTTAATAAATTTGATGCATCTTGTGCATTTGGTAAGTCTCTTACTGAATAAAAATTTTCATCAAGTGATGATTTAACATCAATATTATCCGAATGTTCAAAATATAATAAATATATAGTAAATAATAAAACAAAAAATATAATAAGATACATTTTTACTATATAATATATTTATATGAATTATTTAAAAATAATAAAAATTATATATATATCAGTATTGATACTCATATTTTTCGTCTATATACTAAATATAATAGTATATATATATGTATATAATGAATTTAATATATTTTAAAGAAAATTTTAAAATATGTGAGTATTTAACTGATGAAGAAATTAATGAATTAAATATACCATATATAAATATTGATATAATTAATCAAGATACAATTTATGATATATTGTATTTTTTAGATTATTATCAATATATTCATTTAAATGAATATATAAAAAAAATACAAAAATATGTTTTTGAAAAAACTATACATATAGATATAAATAAATTAAATAATATAAATTTATCTAAATTAATATTTGATAATTTATGTATAACTGAACAAAGACCTAAATGTTTATATCCAGAAATATATGAAAACATAAATTTGACACAAAATAAATTAAATTATAATTTATATACACGCACTTCATGTTTTAATCATTCTATATGTATAGAATATTATTTAAAACATAAAAATAATTGTATATATTTAAATGAAGATGAAATAATAGACATAATTAAAAAATATAATGATATTGATATTAACAAATTTTTAGATTTTTGTAATTATGGAGAAAATTTTAATAATTATTGTATTAAGTTATTCGAATATATAAAAAAATATAATGAATACAAAAATGATAGTAATACTAATTGGATGTTTAATACAAATGTATGTATTGCATCGCAATATAATGGAACAAATTTGTGGGATGTTGGACATCCCTGTGGTTATCATACATATAGAAAATGTGTATGTAAACAAATCCAGAAATTAAAATATGATGGAGAATTTTATACAAAAGATGAACTAACACAAATAAA
>JACCDT011230750.1_pt1 | contig 38686 bp, 32 predicted proteins | sample 7446291 | NCBI WGS metagenome assembly JACCDT01 (sample SAMN15323446, study PRJNA562643) | freshwater metagenome | isolation source: river surface water | place: USA:Blue River Watershed | collected 2017-08-17
CGCGGATCACTGAAGTGCTGCTCAGAACCGCCATCATTTTTCGCTCAGGTAGTCATCGCGAACGACACGAGCTGGTGCCACGCACGCAACCGCGTTCTTACGAGTTTCCGAAAACATCATGAAAACTTTGCTGCTTTATCTGATGACAGCACTGGCGGAGATCGTCGGATGTTTTTTGCCCTACGTCTGGCTGCGGCAGAGCGGTTCGATGTGGCTTTTGGTGCCAGCGGCAATCAGTCTGGCATTGTTCGCTTGGCTACTGACGCTGCACGACACGGCTTCTGGCCGTGTATACGCGGCTTACGGCGGCGTTTACATTGGCGTCGCGATTGCCTGGCTCTATTTTGTTGACGGCGTACGGCCATCAACGTGGGATATTGTTGGTGCGCTGGTAGCTCTGACCGGTATGGCAATCATTATTTACCAACCGCACTGATCGCTATAGAGCAGCTATTTGCTCATTACTCGTGCGCCGCCAGGCCATGATTCAGAGAGTGTTATCCGCTCCCGATGTGTTGAATGGCCTAGTCTCTGCGGTAAATCGTGATGGTTCGTCTGCTTACGTACAAAAGCACCCCTCGGGGTGCTTTTGTCGTTCAGGCCCATGCAGAACGGGCGGGCATGCTATCAGGCGATCGCGCTGATCATGGTGAAATTATCGAAGTCGAGATCATGCACGCCCGTGAGCTTGGCAATCAGCTCCGGCTTGCCTTTGCCGTTGGCGTCGGCATCGTAATACAGCTTGCCTGCGGCAGAGTCGAACAGCAGCCAGTCATTTGCATCGATCGCCTTGGGCTTGGCGTTCACCACCAGCATCTCCGGCGACAGTTCGGCGGGTAATGACTTGAAGACGGAACGGTCCAGCGCAATCAGGTCGGACTCGGGGTCAAAATCCGTGACGGTGTCGGCGTCGCGCTTACCGAAGTACCGGAACTCAAAGATGTCGTCGCCGCTGCCGCCAGTCAGTACGTCCGCGCCTTTACCGCCATTCAGGGTATCGTCGCCAGTGAAGCCCGCCAGCCGGTCATTGGCGTTGCTGCCGGTGATCTTGTCATCACCGTGAAGCATCAGCGCCATCAGGGTCGCGTGATTGTTTCCGGCATAACGGCCCAATCCTTCCGCACGCAGCAGATCGATTTCCAAATTGGTGCTTAAGCTCAGAACGTCGGGTTCGACACCGGTCAGGGTGAAGTATGGTTTGCCTTTAATTTTTGCCGACCAGCTGCTCAGAACACCGGCAAGGTCGAGCAAGTCAGGGCTCGAGGGAAAACGATCCACGGGGTGGATGGTCATGTCGTACGTCACCTTGTTCGAATACTGGATGGCCAGCGAAAAGTTGGTGTTGTTGGTGGTGACAGTGGGGTTTTTTCCGGTGGCAATAACTCTGAAGTCGAATGCGGATTGGGTGGTCAGATTGGCCATGGTGCGTCTCTCCTTTGAAAAAGGAGGCGAGTATTTTGGCTAGCCATTCGATGGTCAAACGTTTGTTGCAATTTCGATACCTTGTTGGCAGCATGGCGATGTTGGCACCAACATGGGGTGACGATGCGAGCAAATGACGACGAAAATCGACGGCAGGGAACGGCGGGCCGTGTCGCACCGGTTATGCCGTTTTCTGGCGGGAGCAAAGGTGTTGCAGACGCCCGATCTCCGGGCAGCGCCGCTCACTTGCGGGGCGCAGCATGAGCCGCATGCTCTGGCGCGCGCTGCTGATCTGGTGCGTGATCCTGGTCTGCGCCATAGCCAACGGCGTGTTGCGCGAGGCGTGGCTAATACTCGCATTCGGGCATCCCGCCGGGCTGTTAATCAGCGGCTTGCTGCTGTCCGGCGTGGTGCTGATCGCAGCGCTTTTGTCGATCCGATGGATAGGGGCGGCGACGGACAGGCAGGCGCTGGCCATCGGCGTGTTCTGGCTGGTGGGCACGTTGATGTTTGAGTTTGGCTTCGGCGCCGGAATCCGGCAGAAGACGCTGGACGAGCTGCTGACCGCCTATACTTTTAACGACGGTAATCTCTGGCCGCTGGTGCTGGCAGCGACGCTGCTGGCCCCTTTTGTCGCACGCCGATTGCGTCAACACTGACAGCACCGATCCATTACGCCGGCGTTAAAACATCCGACACAAAACGGCGCAGTCGGCGTCCGTAGTGTGTCTGAGGTTCAGGCTATGCTGGCGGCAGGCTTACCCGAGCTGGCAGGCCGCAGCTCCGGAACCGTGCCTTTGACATCGTTGCTGAGGGCAGGCTCTTCTTCCGCGTAGAGCTCCTTGATTTCAAGGATCGCGGGCAGTTGCCCGATGAACAGATCCACCAGCACCGGATCGAAATGTTTTCCCTTTTCCCGCAGCAGCAAGGCGACCGCGTCCTCGACGGTCCATGCTTTCTTGTAAGGGCGCACCGACGTCAGTGCATCGAAGACATCGGCAATTGCGACGATACGTGCCTCGATCGGAATCGCCTCGCCGGCAATGCCCTCCGGGTAACCGCTGCCATCGTACTTTTCGTGATGGCAGTAAGCGATGCGCCGCGCCATCTGAAGCAAGTGTGAATCGTGTTCGCCCAAAATTTTCGCGCCCATCAGCACATGTTGCTGCATGACGGCCCACTCGTCCGCATCCAGTGCGCCGGGCTTCAGCAACACGGCGTCGGGCGTGCCGATTTTGCCGATGTCGTGCATCGGCGCAGCATTGAAGAGCTCTTCTGCAACGACTTCCCCCAGGCCAGCGGCCAGCGCGAGAATGCGCGAGTAATGGCTCATGCGGATCACGTGCAGGCCGGTCTCATTGTCGCGATACTCGGCGGCGCGGCCAAGGCACTGAATGATCTGCAGGCGCGTCTTTTTCAATACCTCGACGCGCACCAGCGACAGATGGGTGCGCACGCGCGCCCGCACGATCGGGGGGCTGATCGGCTTGGTAATGTAATCCACTGCGCCCGCTTCAAAGCCGGCCGACTCATCGCTCGCATCGCTGAGCGCGGTGACGAAGATCACCGGGATCGCTTGCGTGATTGACGAGGCCTTGAGCCGCTGACAAGCGTCGAGTCCCGTCATGCCCGGCATCATCACGTCCATCAAGATCAGATTGGGCTGCTCAGCGGCCGCCAATTCCAGTGCCTTGTCGCCATCGCGCGCGAATAGCAGCCGGTAGCCTTCCGACAAGACCTGCCGCAGAATCTGCAAATTAGTCGGCTCGTCATCGACGATCAGGATTTTCGGTCGGTCGTCCGTTGGCTTCATAGTGCAACTCCCTCACTACCGTAGCGCTGCCTCAGATTCGAAATCACTCGCCGGGCCGCGTCAAAATCGAATGCGTCGATCGCATGATCCAGCGCATCGCGTTCCCCGGGCGGCAATAGCCCGGCCACGGTGGCCAGGCTGGCTTCCGGCAGCTCGCCATGGGCCAGTGCCGCGTCGAGCAGTTCCAGTTCGGTGGACAAGCGTTCGTGGTCGATCGTCTCCGTGTTTTCTTCGCTTGCTTCGAGCGGCTCCTGCGACGCCAGCGCCCGCTCGACCTGACGCAGTTCGCCGGCAAGCTGGTCGAGCATGGCCCCGATATTCCGCGAATCGCTGTCAGCGTCGTTCTCCAAACGGAGTGCGATCCCGGCAATGTTCGTCAGCGCGAGATTGCCTGCAGCGCCCGTGAGCCGGTGGGCATTGGCACGTAATGCGGCAGGCTGGCCCAGTTGCTGGCGCAGCCGCTCGACGATGTCCGGGTCGTCGAGCAAGAAGCGACGTACTGCTGCTACATGGCGCGGCCTGCTGCCCCACAGCTGTTCGCCACGGCGCCAGTCGATCGTCAACGACTGCCGGGCCGAAGGCGTGGGCAGAGGATCCGCATCCGCTGCAAACTCTGTCTCTTCCGGTGCGACCGCCAGATTCAGCGCCCGTGCAATCTCCCTGGTCAGCTTGAATACCTCCACCGGTTTGCTGGCAAAGCCGTTCATGCCGGCGTCGCGTGCGGCCTGCGCATCCTGGTCGAGCACGCTGGCGGTGAGCGCAATGACGGGCGTGGGCGCGCGACCGGCGTCGGCTTCGATACGGCGAATCTCCCGCGTGGCTTCCAGCCCGTCGAGGACCGGCATTTGTACGTCCATCAGCACGAGGTCATAACGGCCTCGTGCGAACGCCTGCACCGCTTCCCGGCCATTGCTGGCGGTGGTCGTGCGATGCCCGAGCCGGCCCAGCATGATCTGCAGCAGCTCGAGGTTCTGCGGCATGTCGTCGGCCAACAGGATATCGAGCGGGGGCAGGGCGATCGCCGCCTTGTCCTCTGCCAGCGTGACCTCGGCACCGGCCGGCAACGGCACCGCGATAGTGAACTGGCTGCCGATGCCGAGCTCGCTCTCCACCCAGATTCGCCCGCCCATGATCTCGATCAGCTGCCGTGCGATCGTGGTGCCCAGGCCCGTGCCGCCGAAACGGCGGGTCATGGAGGCATCGGCCTGCGCAAACGGATCGAAGATGCGGGCAAGCCGATCCGGCGCGATGCCGATGCCGGTATCACTGACGCACAGTTGCAGCTCGCCCTCTACGTGCCGCACGTCGAGGCTGACCCGGCCGCGATCAGTGAACTTGATGGCATTGCCGACCAGATTGATCAGCACCTGCTGCAGGCGCAAGGCGTCACCCTTGAAGAACTCTGGCAGGGTGGCTGGATAGTTGAGATCGAGCTGCAGGCCTTTGGCCTGAGCGTTCACCCGCAACGATGCAATGACCTGAGAACAAACGTCGCGCAGTGAAAAATCATGGATCTCCAGATCCATCGCGCCATGCTCGAGCTTGGCCGTGTCGAGAATGTCGTTAAGCAGGCGCAGCAGCGATCGCGCCGAGTTGCGCACGGTCGTCAGGTGCCGCTGTTGCGATTCGGTCGCAGGTTCGCTGAGCAGGATCTCAGTGAAGCCGAGGATGGCGTTCATCGGCGTGCGTATCTCATGGCTCATATTCGCAAGGAAGGTGCTCTTCGCATGCGCCGCCAGTTCTGCCCTGGCTTTTGCATCGCGCAGGTCCTGCTCCATCGCGTGGCGCTCGGAGAGATCGTTGGCGAACTTGATCACTTTGTAAGGCATTCCGTCCGGGTCCAGGATCGGGTTGTAGCTGCCGTGGATCCAGATGTCTTTACCGCCTTTGCCGATGCGGTGGAAGTCGCCCGACGTATAGATGCCCTGGCGCAGGGACTCCCACAGGTAGTGATAATCATCCTCCAGATCTTCCGGGCTGCAGAGCATTGCATGCGGCTCGCCGATCAGCTCGTCGCGGGTGTAACCGGTGATGGCCAGGAAATTGGCGTTGGCATCCAGGATCGTGCCGTCCAGCGCAAACTCGACCAGTGCCACCGAGCGGCCGAGGGCATTGACGATGCCCTCGAATTCCGCATTGCGCCGCTTGTTTTCGGTGACGTCAATGATGACACCGTCGATCCACTTGATCGTGCCGCTGGCATCCCTGACGCCGCTGGCGCTCTCGGAGACCCAGTGCTCCTGGCCGCTGCGGTCGATGACACGGTATTCGAGCAGATAGGGCTGGTTGGCCTCGATGGCACTGGCGACGGTCGCCGCGACCCGCTCGCGGTCATCGCGATGAATGACGTCGGCAAAGACCTTCCGGCCGCTGATGAACTCGTCTGATGGCCAGCCGGTAAGGCGATGGACCGCATCGCTGATGAACAGCACCGTCCAGTCGCGGTCATGGCGGCAGCGAAAGGCCGTTCCTGGCAAATTGCCGATCAGGGACCGGTAGTGCTGCTCACTGTTGCGCAGCGCCTCTTCCATTCGGTGGCGTTCGCTCAGGTCGGTCACAAAGCCGACAAATAGCGTCTCGCCGGGCATCACGGCCCTGCCGATCGCCAGGCGCATCGGGAAGACAGCACCGTTCATGGTCATGCCGTTGATCTCACGCACGGTGCCAACGGCCCTGGCGAGACTATCGCCGTTCGAATTCGGCAGGAAGCTCTCGGCCGTGCGTTCTGACGCAGCGGGCAGCAGCATGGTGAAATTGCGGCCCACGACTGAGGCGGCCGGCCAGCCGAAAATCCTCTCGGCTGCCGGATTGAATGCGCGGACCATGCCACGGCTGTCGATCGTGACAATGCCGTCGACTGCCGTCTCGACAATGGCGCGCAGGCGCGCCTCGTTCTGCACGGTGCGCAAATACAGGCTGCGAAATCTCAGCAGCACATTGACGCCGCCGGTGACCAGTATCGCGAGGATAGTACTGCCTGCAATCGACACTGCCAGATAAAGATTCGATTCCATCGGCAGGTCGCCCTGGGGGTTGCGCATGAAGCGGGCAGCGGCCATACCGGTGTAATGCATGCCCGTGATCGCAACGCCGAGCACGGCACCGCTGAGCACATTGATGCCGCGCACATGGAAGCGCCGCTGCTCGCTCAGTCCGAAGCGCAGCCACAGTGCAAGCATCGACAGCCCCACGGCCACCACGATGGACGCCGCAAACATGACCGGGTCGAAGCGCAGGACGAGCGACGTATGAATGGCCATCATGCCGGCGTAGTGCATCGTGCCGATGCCCAGCCCGACCGAGATGCCGCTGAAAACGAGCTGCAACGGGCTGATCCGTTTTTTGGACAGCAGCAGCAATGCGATCCATGACGCCAGAAAGCTCGGCAACATCGACAACAGCGTGATTGCCGGGTCGTAGCGCGACTGGCTGCATATGCTGTTCGCCAGCATGCCAATGAAGTGCATTGACCAGACGCCGGAGCCGAGCACGAACGCGCCGGACAGCAGCGCAATCTGCCGATTCAGCTGGCGTGCTTCGGTGCGCGCAATGCCGGCCAGCTGGATCGCCATGATCCCCGCAAGGATAGCGACGAACAGCGACATCGCGACGAGGTGGCCGTTGTACTCACCCGAGACCAGCGGTAGCAACTGGCTGTCGGACAGAAAAAATTGATCGATGTGCAAGGCAAAACTTTCGTCGTTCTGCGTCGGGCACCGACTGCCCTCTGCGTGAAGGAGCTGCAATGACGATCAGGAGGGAAGTCCCTGTCTCGTCAGGCCGGCGATGGTGCCGCCGCAATCACGAAGCCCGGGAGCGCAGGTCGGAACATCCGATTGCCTGCAGCCCTGACCGCTTACGCCACTAAGTCGATCTTGTTCACCTGTATGACGATGTCTACGATGATGACAATATCTGTAAACATTCTTATTCTTGCAATTTTATTATAGATGCAAATTTAGCATGTTGCGGGAGGAATGGGATAGCGCCTGTTGTTACGACTGCGCTGGCGCGCCGGGCGGATGGGCATCGGTGATTTCAGTGGTGGAATTTGCCCGGCGCGCGCGCACGTCAGCCGCAGCTTGCGGTGCCGAAGGAAGGGCCGACTGGCAGGAAGGAAGAGAAGGCGACGGACGATGCCGGGTTGTCGCCGCTGGTCAGAACAGCCGCAATCCGGCAGACCACTCGTCGCACCAGGCGATAAAACGATCTGCTGTCATGGGCCGGGCAATGCCGTAGCCCTGGATGTTCACGCAGCCGAGGTCGACCAGGATGTCCATTTGCTCCTGGGTCTCGACGCCTTCGGCAACCACAGTGCGGTCGAAGGCCTTGGCAAGCCCGATCACGGCCTTGACGATCAGCATATCGTTCGGACTGCTGGTCATGCTGGTGATGAAGCTGCGGTCGATCTTCAGCGTCTCTGCCGGCAGCGCCTTCAGGTAGGACAGCGAAGAATAGCCGGTGCCGAAATCGTCCAGCGAAAAGCGCACGCCCCATTGGCTGCATTCCGTCATGATCCGAGCCACGTGGGCGAGATCGAAGAATTTTTGCGTTTCAACGATCTCAATCTCCAGCAGGCGGTCCGCCTGAATATGCGCATCGTGAGAATCGATCAGCTTCTTCAGTTCACCCGGAAACGAGGGCTGGAGAAAATGGCGCGGCGCGATATTGACGCTCACCGGAAAGGACCAGCCCAGCCGATGCCAGGCCTCGATCTGCTGAAGGGCGCTTCGAATGACCCATTCTCCGATGTCGTCGATGACGGGCCAGTCTTCGATCGGCAAGATGAAATCGGCGGGGTAGAGCACTTGCCCGTCCTTGCGCCGCCAGCGCACCAGTGCCTCGGCGCCGATTAGCTGGCCGGTCGTGATGTCGACCTTGGGCTGGTACTCGAGGAAGAGCTCACTGGTCTCGATGGCCCGTGATAATTCATTGATCAGCGAATAGGTTTTTTGCGCACGCTGGTCCCGTGTCGTGTCAAAAAACTTGATCTGGTCGCGGCCGGCCTGCTTGGCCTCGTACATCGCCTGGTCCGCATGCCGCAGCAGCAGGTCCGGGCTCGACTTATCGTTCGGGTAGATAGTCACGCCTACGCTGGCCGACAGTGTCACTTCGATGGTGTCGAGCTTGATCGGTGTCTTGCAGAGGCTGAGAATGCGGCTGAGTGCGGTCAGATAATCTTCCGAGTCCCGCTCAAATTCGATGAGCAGCACGAATTCATCGCCTCCGACCCTCGCCAGCGTATCGTTCTCGCGCAGCGCCGAGGACATTCGCCGTCCGAACACGGCCAGCACATCGTCGCCGGCCGAGTGCCCGAAATTGTCGTTGATGGCCTTGAACCCATCGAGGTCGAGATAAGCCACCGCAAATTCGGTCTGATATTTGTCCGCTTTTTTGATGCAGCGCTCGAGTCGTTCGGCCAGCAGGATCCGGTTCGGCAGGTTGGTCAGCAGGTCAAAATGCGCCATGCGCTCCATCAGCTCCTGCTGCTCGCGGATCGCCGTGGTGTCCGCGAACATGGCGATGTAACGCCCTGGCATGCCGCCCGACTCCGTAACGCGGCTCACGCTGACCAGGGCGGCAAAGGCCTCGCCGGTCTTTTTGCGGCTCCAGACTTCGCCCTGGCAGTGGCCTTTGGCCTTGAGCTCGGCCAGCATCTTGATCTGCAGCTCCGGACCTTGCCGGCTCGATTTGAAGATCGCCGGTGTCTGGCCCAGCACGTCAGCCAGTCCATAGCCGGTGATGGTGGAGAAGGCCTTATTCACATGAATAAAGCGGCCTTCCGCATCGGTAATGATGATCGCTTCGCTCGCGTGATCGAACACCGTTGCGGAGAGCCGCATTTCACTTTCCAGCGCGCGCTCGATGGAGATATCTCGGACGATCTTCGATGCGCCGATGATGACGCCCTGGCAGTCGCGGATCGGAGAGACAGTGACTGAGACAGGAAACAGCGTCCCGTCTTTTCGTTTGCGCAGTGTCTCGTAGTGACGGATGCGCTCGCCGCTTTTGATTTTGCCGACGATGGTGTTTTCCTCGTTGACTAACTCAGGCGGAAACAAGCGCAGCACATTCTCGCCGATCATCTCGTCGGCGCTGTAGCCGAAGATTCGTTCGGCAGCCGGATTCCACGAGGTGATGATGCCGTCCAGATTTTTGGTGACGATGGCATCGTCGCTACCGCTGACCAGTGACCGCAGGAATTCCTCGGTCAGGTCGGGTGAAAACATCGTTAAGTCTTTGTTTTCCATTCAGTGTTTCTCGGCGAGCTGAATTGTCGCGAGGTGAATCACCCTTGGCTTTCGATTCGCGGCACCACAATAGAGGATCGGCAAGTCGCGGCAGATTTTAGTTTCTCCTATGCACAGCCAATCATACCGATTCTCGGCCAGAGCGTGTAGATGTGCGCGACGCGAACGCGCGGCCGCCAGCCTGGCCTGGGCCTGGCTGGTCTGCGTTCGGCGGGTGCCGTTAGAGTGGGGTTATTGCTGCGCCGCGCCGGACATCAGGTGAGCAGCCATTGGGCCGGGTCGATGTTCCATTTTTCGAAACGCTCGACACTGTCGACCCGGTCAATACCTTTCGACAGATCGACTTCTTCCGGCGGAATGTAATGCTGCCGGCCGGCGTGGTAGAACACTTTGACCACCGGCTCCAGCAGCTTGCCGGTGTTCTGCTCCAGCACGATGCCCATACGATTGCTTTCCAGCTTCACCAGCGTACCACTGGGATAAATGCCAATCGCGCGAATGAAGCTGTGCACCAACTGGGGGTCGAAGTGATGGTCGCTCCATTCCAGCAGTTTTTTCAGGGCCTGGGTGGGCGACATGCCGCGATGATACGGACGATTCGACGAAATCGCGTCATACACATCGACGATGCCTGCCATCTGGCCGTACAGCGAAATTTCCTTGCCCGCCTTGCCTGCCGGGTAGCCGGAGCCGTCGAGGCGCTCATGATGCTCGGTGATCACCTGCATCACGATAGGGCTCAGGCCCTTGATGCCGGACACCAGCTTGATCCCTTCGGAGACGTGCGCCTTCATCGCGGCGAATTCGTCGTCGCTGAGCTTGCCGGGCTTGTTGATGAGGCTGTCGGAGATATTCGAATTGCCGATGTCGTGCAGGATGCCGCCCAGTGCGAGGTCGCGCAACGCTTCTTTCGGCAGCTTCATGCTGCGCCCGTAAGCGACCAGCAGCGCGCAGACGCTGACCGAATGATGAAAGGTGTATTCGTCAGGCTTTTTCAGCTGGGCCAGCGGCAGCAGCGCGTCCTGATTACGAAAGATCGAGTCGATGATGCCTTCGACGGTGGGCACGATGCCTTCCACATCGATATGCACACCGAAGCGCGAGCCTTCCATCATGTTGCGCATCGAATGGCTGGCTTCCTCGTGCAGGCGCAGCGCCCGGACTTTTTCGTCCATGACGTCGACCACGATAGGGCGGTCCGGCGTCTGCCGGACGATCTCCTGCAAGCGCGATTCAATATCGGCATTGATATCGGCCAGCAGCTTCCCGCTTGGCACGTCATCGCCGCGCTCGGTGTCGATGTAGACCTCGTGGATACCCAGACCGAGGATGCGGGCCACGGTGTCGACATTGCGTACCGCGAATGAGTTGGTCAGAAAAGGATGGTCCAACCACGCACAATTGAGATCGTGGATATACATGCCCGGTTTGAGCAGGTTGACGTCAATGCGCTTTAACATGTGTGAATCCAGGCGTTTCGGTAGCGGGTGCGAATATCAGGCCGTTAACGGCAGATCTGCGTCCATGTTTTGCTTCATTGCTGGCAAAAAGTAAGTTTATCAAAGGCAAGCACTCGCAGGTTTGCAGGTTGCCACATTTGATTTTCTTTTCATGCTGCAAGCTGAGTAATTGGCCGGGATTGCGGGTCCGCCAGCACGTACAGTCGCATCGGTAGCTTGCAGTTTGCTGACAGCCAGCGCTTCATCGTCAGCGAAGCGTCCCGGCCGGCAGCAACCAGACGGCAGCCAGCACAACGATGGCCACGATGAGCAGCCCGTTGACCGCGTGCGCCCAGTCTTGCCGGCTTGGCCATCCGGCCAGCAGGCACTGCACGGCGACAAATTTCAGGCCGGCGCCGCCGCTCGACAGCAGCGGCAATGAGACCGACTCCAGCCACGCCCAGCCGCCGGCGGGCAACAGCGCCAGCGGCGCCAGGCCGACCGGCACACTGTTCCACCAGCGCAGCCGCGTAAATCCGACCGAACCCAGCGTCCAGCTGCCGTCCTGCTGGCGGCGCGGCAGCAGCGCCAGCGATACCGGCCGTGCGCCGGTGAGAGCGCCGGCCGCGTAATGCAGCAACTCATGGGCCAGCGTGCCGGGCAGCGTGGCCAGCGCGTAGCCGTAAGGCCAGCGACGCAGCGCGAAAAGCAACGCGCAGCCCAGCGCGAGCAGTGCGCCATGCGGAAGCATGGCCAGCAGCTGCTCGGGCGAGAGGTCGGGCAAGGGAAGATCGCGCAGAGTCACGCGCGCATTCTACGTCTGTTGACGGCGGCGGCCTGTGCGCATGGTAGGCTTTCGCCGCACGCGCCGAAGCCCGTACGCCCGGCGCGCAGAACACCATAAAAAAAGGGGAGACAAGCATGACCAAGGAGTTGTTTCAGGAAGACGCGACCTCGCTTGCGCAGCGTTTGGCCAGGCGCGAGATCACGGCAGAAGCGGTGCTGCGTTCCTGCCTGGAGCGTATCGATGAGCGCGAGCCGCAGGTGCAGGCCTGGGAATTCCTCGACCGTGATGCCGCGATCGCGCGGGCGCGCGCGCTCGACGCAGGACCGGCGCTCGGCCTCTTGCACGGCGTGCCGGTCGGCGTGAAAGACCTGTTCGATACCTTTGACATGCCGACTACCTACGGCTCGCCGATCTATGCAGCGCACCGTCCGCGCGCCGACGCGGCCAGCGTTGCGCTGTGCCGTGCGCAGGGTGCGCTCATGGTCGGCAAGACCGTCACCACAGAGTTCGCCACCTTCAAGCCGGGCAAGACGCGCAATCCGCACCGGACCACACAAACGCCCGGCGGATCGTCCAGCGGCTCGGCCGCGGCCGTTGCTGATTTCATGGTGCCGCTCGCGTTCGCGTCGCAGACCGCCGCGTCTGTGATCCGCCCGGCTGCTTTTTGCGGCGTGGTCGGCTACAAGCCCAGCCACGGCCTGATCAATCGGGCCGGCGTGAAGGCGCTGTCGGATCCGCTCGATACCATTGGCTTCCTCGCACGCAGCGTCGATGATGTCGCGCTGTTTGCCGCCGCGACCAATGGCGAGCGCGTCGCGCCCGACCTCAACGCCAGCGGGACGCCGCACATCGCGCTCTGCCAGACACACGAGTGGCCGCATGCGGACGAAGACACGCTTGCCGCATTCGCTCATGCGCACACGGCGCTGGCCAAGGCTGCCATTCCCGCCAGCGACCTGCAGCTGCCCTTGCTGTTTTCGCAGCTGCTGCAAGTACAGAAGGAAATCATGGCCTTCGATCTGGCGCGCTCGCTTGCTGACGAACGGCTGCGCAACGCAGCGCAGATCAGTGAAGGGCTGTCGCAACTGCTGTCGCAGGGTCTGCAGGTGCCGACGGAACGGCACCGCGCCAACCTGCAGCTGGCTGCCTCGGCGCGCGCGATGATTCCTTCCGTGCTCGGCGACGCCGACGCACTGCTGGCGCCAAGCGCGATCGGCGAGGCACCGGGAGCAGAGCAGACCGGCGACCCGGTGTTCGGCCGCATCTGGACGCTGCTGGGGCTGCCTTGCATTCATTTGCCATTCTTCCGAGGGCGCAGCGGGCTCCCGGTCGGGCTGCAGCTGATCGGCCGGCACGGCGACGATCTGGCGCTGTTGCGGCTGGCGCGCAAGCTGCTGCCGGTGTTGTCGGTGTACTGACGCCGGCAGATGCGATCTGTGACCGAAGCTTACAGATCTGTCAGCTGAGCGCGCTATATTTCCCGAACGACGCAGGCAATCGCGGGCCTGCGTCGCCAGAACATCCTCCGAGACCGCGCACCGCCTGATGGAGCTGTCATGAAAAAACTGTGGATCGCAACCTCTGTATTGCTGGCACTGAGCATCGCGCCGGCCCATGCCGCCAACGAACAGCAAAACAAGATGGCCACCTGTAACAAGGATGCCGCCGGCAAGAAAGGCGACGAGCGCAAAGCCTTCATGAAAGAATGCCTGAGCGCCAAGCCGGCCGAAGAGAAAAAGCCCGAAATGACGGCCCAGCAGAGCAAGATGGGCGCCTGCAACAAAGAAGCGGCCGGGAAAAAGGGCGACGAGCGCAAGAAATTCATGAGCGAATGCCTGAAGGCCAAGTAATTCCGGTCTGCCGCCTGTGCAGCCATCGGGCGCTCCCGCAGCGCCCCTCCCAGCGCTGGACGGCACTGCTGTCGAGGCTCGGCTCCCTAGTGGACTAAAGCGCTGCACAGCAAGTAAATTAGCGGTTCGCCAGACACCGCATGCCCTTGCTACTCCGGCATGCGGTGTCTGGCTGTCTTATCTTCCATAACAATCACACCAATAACGGAGACCTTGCATGTCGCAACAAGTCAAATTCCTGCTTCCTGAAGATCGCATTCCGCGCAGCTGGTACAACATTCAGGCCGATCTGCCCAAGCCGCTGCCGCCGGTGCTGCACCCGGGAACGTTGCAGCCTATCGGGCCCGACGATCTGGCGCCGCTGTTCCCGATGGAGCTGATCATGCAGGAAGTGTCGACTGAGCGCGAGATCGAGATTCCAGATCCGGTGCGCGACGTCTACCGCCTGTGGCGGCCGGCACCGATGTACCGCGCTTATGGCCTGGAGAAGGCGCTGCAGACGCCGGCCAAGATTTTCTACAAATACGAAGGCGTCAGCCCGGCGGGCAGCCACAAGCCCAACACCGCAATCCCGCAGGCGTTCTACAACAAAGAGGCCGGCGTGAAGCGCCTGACCACGGAGACCGGCGCGGGTCAGTGGGGTACGTCGCTGTCGTTTGCCGGCTCGCTGTTCGGCATCGATGTCACTGTGTTCCAGGTGCGCGTGTCGTATGACCAGAAGCCATACCGTCGCGCCGTGATGGAAACCTACGGTGCGCGCTGCGTCGCGTCGCCGTCGAACGAGACTGCGTACGGCCGTCAGGTGCTGGCCGAGCGCCCGGACCATCCGGGCAGCCTCGGCATTGCCATTTCCGAGGCCGTCGAAATCGCCGCTACCAATCCCGATACCAAATACGCGCTGGGCTCGGTGCTGAACCACGTGCTGATGCACCAGACCATTATTGGCATTGAATCGATGGAGCAGCTGGCAATGGCCGACGTCTATCCGGACGTGGTGGTGGGCTGCACCGGCGGCGGTTCGAACTTTGCCGGCATCGCGTTCCCGTTCATCGGCGCTGGCCTGCGCGGTGGTCCGAAGCCCCGTATCGTGGCAGTCGAGCCGGCCGCGTGCCCGTCGCTCACGCGCGGCAAATACGCGTATGACTTCGGCGATACCGGCAAGATGGCGCCGCTGACCAAGATGCACACCCTCGGCTCATCGTTCACGCCACCGGGCTTCCACGCCGGCGGCCTGCGCTATCACGGCATGGCGCCGCTGGTGTCGCACCTGAAAGAACTCGGCCTGATGGAGGCTGTCGCCTATCATCAGACCGAATGCTTCGCAGCCGGGGTGCTGTTCGCGCGCCATGAAGGCATCGTGCCGGCGCCCGAGGCCAACCACGCGGTGAAGGGCGCGATCGAAGAAGCGCTGCGCTGCAAGCGCGAGGGCAAGAGCGAAGTCATTCTCTTCAACCTGTGCGGCCACGGCCATTTCGACATGGCGGCCTACACTAATTACTTCTCCGGCAATCTGAAGGACGAGAAGTACAGTGAAGAAGAGCTGGCGATGGCGCTCGCCGGCCTGCCAAGCGTGCCGGAAGCGGCCTGATCGATCGCGATCGATAACGACACCGGGCCTGTGCCCGGTGTTTTTTTAGGTCGTTCTGCGTATGCAAGTGAACGCAGTTGAAGCAAATGCCATTGAATTGAGTGACATCAGTTACGCCTGCTAGCCATTGTCAGCCGAATGTCAGGGATTGCTCAGAACCACGAAAGCTTGACCGCCTAAGCTTTCCCAAAGTCGGCCCACTGTCGGTGCTGGCCCGGGTATTGGGAATTCCACATGCGTTTTGTATGGATGTTTGCCAGCATTGCGCTGGCTGGAGCGAGCTTTGCGGCTGAGACAGCGCCGTCGGGCATGCCCTTGTCGGCTGCACAGGCGCAGGCGCTCGCACTGGAGAGGAACTACGACCTCGCTATCGCAAAATCGACCGTGGCCTCCGCCCGTGCGAATGTGCTGTCGGCGGGTGCGGCGCCGAATCCGGTGCTGGGGCTGTCGACCAGCAGCATTAATCTGGGCGGCCATAACGGCTCCGGGCCGCTGTGGCGCAAAAGCGTCGACAGCATTGTCAGTGTCACTCAGCTGATCGAGCGCGGCGGCAAACGTGAGCTGCGCCGCGAAAATGCCGAGCATCAGGTGCGTGCCGCCGATGCTGACTTGCGCGACGTCCAGCGCCAACTGAAGCTGATGGTCGCAGCGGCCTATGCCGATCTGCATGCCGCGCAGGACAGACTGGCTGCCACGCGCGATGCGGCGCAATTGCTGGACACGATGTTGTCCGCCACGCAGGCGCGGCGCAAGGCAGGCGACATTGCCGGCGCCGATGTTGAGCGCGTCCGGGTCGACGCACTGCGCGCACGCAATGAGGTAGCCAGCGCCGACGCCGAACTGCAGCGCGCTCGCCGCGCTCTGGCCTTGCTACTGAACGAGCGCGAGCGCGCCGACGTGCTGGAGGCGGCTGACAGCTGGCCTGCATTGGATGAAGCGGCGCTGCCATCGGCGCAGTCAGTCCCGACGATCGTCGATCGCCGCGCGGACGTGCTGGCCGCGGCCGCACGCGTCGATGCCGCCGCCGCCGGCACAAAGCTGGCCGAATCGCTGCGTACGCGCGACGTCTCCGTCGGCGTACAGTACGAACACTATCCTCAGCCCCGCAGTAACGACAGTTCGTCCGGCAACACGCTGGGCGTCTCAGTGCAGGTGCCGCTGTTCACCCGCTATTACTACGAGGGCGAGATTGGCGCGTCGCTGGCCGCCCTCGATACGGCGAAAGAAAACCTGGCGCGCACGCGCGCCGCCGCCGAGGCGGACGTCAGCACCGCGCTGGCGGCGCTGAAGGGCGCCGCCGAGCGCGTACGGCGCAATCGCGATGAATTGCTGGTGGCTGCCGAGAAGGCTGCGGCCGCTGCCGAATATGCGTACAAGAATGGTGCCGTCGGCGTGATCGACATGCTCGATGCGCGTCGCACACTGCGCGCCACCCGCCTGGATGCACTGGCCGCTCTGGCCGATTTCAGCAAAGCGCTCGCCAGCTGGCGCGCCGCTACCGAGACGACTGACAATTCCCAATGATGAAAAAAATCAGCAAACTGATCCTGGTGCTCGCCATCGCCGGCGGAGCCGCCGGGGTGGTTCTGTACGCGCAACGTAACCATGCCGAGCAGGAAGCTGCCGAGGCCAAGCCCGCACCGGTGCGTCACGAGCCCGGGGTGATCCATTTTGAACCTGGCGAGCCGCAGTTGTCGGCGCTGCGATCTGAAGTCGCGAAGGCTGAGGCGATGCCGGCCGCCGACCCGGTGAATGGTCGCTTTGTCTATGACGAAAATGCGACGTCGCGCGTCAGTTCGCCGCTGACGGGCCGTGTGATCGGACTGCACAAGGGCATCGGCGACCGCGTCTCGCGCGGCGAGGCCTTGCTCGATATCGACTCGCCCGACCTCGCGAATGCGGAGGCTGATCAGGCCAAGGCGGGCAGTGACGAATTGCGCAAGCGGCTGGCGTTCGAGCGTGCGCGTCAATTACACGATCACGAAGTCATCGCACGTAAAGACCTGGAAGCGGCCGAGGCCGATTACCACCAGGCCCAGGCCGATACGCGCCGCGCGGCGGCACGCCTGCGCAACCTGCAGGCTTCCGGTCATCAGAATGGCAAATTCCTGCTGCGCGCGCCGATCGGCGGTGTGGTCGTCGAGCGGCATGTGAATCCGGGACAGGAAGTGCGGCCGGACTTGGAAGACGCGCTGTTCCTGATCTCGGACATCAGCCAGCTGTGGATCCTGGTCGATGTGCCCGAACGAAGCCTGGGCAATATTCATGTCGGCCAGACCGTCGGCGTCGAGACCGATGCTTACCCGGAACAGCGCTTTACGGCGGTGGTAGAGCGGGTCGGCGTTGCGGTCGATCCGGTGACGCGCCGTGTGCAGATACGCTGCGCGGTGAAAAACCTGGATGGCAAACTGAAGCCGGAAATGTTTGCGCGCGTGTCCTTCCTGGCCGACGGTGAGCGCAAGGGCATCCGTGTGCCGAACTCGGCGCTGGTCACTGAGGGCATCTATGTATACGTGTTCGTCGAGACCAAGCCAGGTACGTTCGAGAAGCGCAAGGTCGGACTGGCGATGCGCGGCATGGAACATTCTTTCGTCGAGAGCGGGCTGGCCGAGGGCGAGCGCGTGGTGGTCGAAGGCGCATTGCTGTTGAATTCCGAGGCGGCCGCCGATGCTCAGTAAGCTTATCCAGTTTGTCCTGACCCAGCGCGTCTTCGTGCTGGTGATGACGGCCGCGCTGTGTGCCTCCGGCTACCGAGCCATCACCAACCTGCCGATCGAGGCCTTCCCTGACGTCCAGGACGTGCAGGTGTTGATCGTGACCCAGTATCCCGGTCAGGCGCCGGAAGAAGTCGAGCGCAACGTGACGCTGCCGATCGAGCGCGAAATGTCCGGCGTGCCGCGCCAGACGCAGCTGCGCTCGGTGACCATCTCGGGCCTGTCGGTGGTGACGCTGACCTTTGGCGATGGTACGGACGATTATTTTGCGCGCCAGCAGGTACTGGAGAAGCTGCAGAACGTGAATCTGCCGCCGGGCCTGCAGCCGCAGCTGGCGCCGCTGACGACGGCCGTCGGCGAGGTGTTCCGCTATGTGCTGGAGATTCCGAAGGATATGCCGCTGAGCGAGGCGCGCGCGATCCAGGACTGGGTGATCCGCCCGAACCTGCGCATCGTGCCGAACGTGGCCGATGTGGTCAGCTTCGGCGGCACGATCAAGGAGTATCAGGTAAAGGTCGATCCGTATGCCTTGAAGCGCTACGGGCTGTCGATCGAGCAGGTCAGCGCGACGCTGGCGGCGAACTCGGCCAACGTCGGCGGCGGCTTCGTGCGTCGAGGCGACGAGGCACTGGTGATCCGCGGCATGGGCATCTTTGGCAAGCTCGAGGATATCGGCCGAGTGGTCGTCAGCGCGAAGGACGGCAAGACCGTGCTGGTGTCCGACATCGGCGATGTCGTCATCGGCGCGCGCAACCGTTCCGGCGTGGTGTCGTACAACGATCGCGACACGGTTGTCGAAGGCATCGTGCAGATGACCAAGGGCGGCAACGCAACCAAGGTCGTCACCGAGCTGAAAGAAAAGATCGCCCAGGTCAATGCCAAACTGCCGCCGGGCGTGAAGATTCACACGATCTATGATCGGACCGAGCTGATCGGCCATACGGTAACCACCGTGGCCGAGAACCTGATGGTGGGCGCGGCGCTAGTGATCGCCTTGCTGATCATCTTCCTGCGCAACTGGCGCGCCGCGCTGATCGTGGCGACCGTGATCCCGCTGTCGCTGCTGTTTGCCTTCATTTTCCTGGACGCGCGCGGCATCCCGGCGAACCTGATCTCACTGGGCGCGGTCGACTTCGGCATCATCATCGACGGTGCAGTGGTGCTGGTCGAGGCGCTGATGGTCAGGCTGACGCTGACGCAGTTCGATCCGTCGCTGACGCAGGAAGCGACCGTGGCGCTGCGGCTGTCACAGCTGCGGCGCACGGTGGTCGAGATGGGGCACCCGATCCTGTTCGCGAAGGCGATCATCATTGTGGCCTTCATACCGATCTTCACGTTCCAGCGGGTCGAGGGCAAGATCTTCGCGCCGGTCGCGCTGACCCTGTCGTTCGCGATGCTGGGCGCGGTCGTACTGACGATGACGCTGGTGCCGACCATGTTGGCGCTGACGCTGCGCCAGCACAACATGGAAGAGAAGCACATCGCATGGATGGATTGGCTGCAACGGCGCTATCGCGACTTCCTCGGCTGGGCTGCGGCGCGTCGCGTGCTGGTGGGAACGGCATCGGCGGGCGTGCTGGCGGTGAGCCTGCTGCTGTCGCCGCTGCTGGGCAGTGAATTCGTGCCGAAGCTGGACGAGGGCAATATCTGGCTGACGATCAGCTTGCCGCCGGCGACGTCGCTGGATGCATCGAAATCGATCGAACGGCAGGTGCGCGCGATCCTGCGCAGCTATCCGGAGGTTAAGAGCGTGATCGCGCACGTCGGCCGTCCGGACGACGGCACCGACCCGAAAGGGCCGAACAATATCGAGATCCTGGCCGACCTGAAGCCGGCCGGCAGCTGGCGTTTCCCGAGCAAAGAAACGCTGGTGGCCGACATGGGCAAGAAAATTCGCGCCATTCCGGGCGTACCGACCAACTTCTCGCAAGTCATTCAGGACAACGTGGAAGAGGCCTTGTCCGGCGTGAAAGGCGAGATCGCAGTGAAGATCTACGGACCGGACCTGGAGATCCTGACCGAAAAGAGCGAACAGGTCGCGAACGTGCTCAAGAGCATACGCGGCGCTACAGATGTGCAGGCCATACGCATCAGCGGGCAGAGCGAGATCGATATTTCGATCGACCGCGAGCGCATTTCACGCCTGGGCGTGAACATCGCCGGTGTGAATGCCGCGATCCAGACGGCGCTGGCCGGCATGGCGGTAAACACCTTCTATGAAGGTGACAAGCGTTTTGATGTGACGGTGCGGTTGAAAGAGACCTACCGGAATGCGGTGGACGACATCAGCTTGTTACAGGTGTCGCTGCCGGATGGCCGTGGCACGGTGAACCTCGGGGACATCGCGCACATTGAAGTCAAGCAGGGCGCCGCGCGTATCAGCCGCGAGGCGGGCGGCCGGATCGCGCTGGTCAAATCCAACCTGATGGGCCGCGACCAGGGCAGCTTCGTTGCCGAGGCCCAGAAAAAAGTGCGCGAGAAGGTCAACCTGCCGCCCGGCTACACGATTGCCTGGGGTGGCCAGTTCGAGAACCAGCAGCGTGCGGTGAAGCGGCTGATGGTGATCGTGCCGATCACCATTCTGCTGATCTTCTCGTTGCTGTTCTGGGCGTTCAAGTCCGTGCGCAAGGCGCTACTGATCATGATGATCGTGCCATTCGCGATGATCGGCGGCATTGCGGCGCTGGCGCTGGCGGGGCTGCATTTTTCGGTGTCGGCGGCGGTGGGCTTTATCGCGGTGGCCGGCATTTCGGTGCAGAACGGTGTGATCATGGTCGAACAGATCGTCGAGGTGCTGCGGCGCGAGCGCAGCGTGGCGGCAGCAGCGGTCGAGGGGGCGGTGTCGAGGCTGCGGCCTATCCTGATGACGGCGCTGATGGCCGGCCTGGGCCTGCTGCCGGCGGCGCTGTCGCATGGCATCGGTTCGGAGACGCAGCGGCCGTTCGCGCTGGTGATCGTCGGTGGCATCGTGTCCGCGACCTTTTTCACCTTGTTGCTGTTGCCGCTCGCTTACCCGTACTTCCATGACCGCTCAGCGGAGGTGATTCCTCCGGTGCCGGTCTGAGCCTCTGGCACAATATCGGGGTTATCCATGTCAAATTTTTATATGCATGTATTGCTGGTAGAGGATGACCTGGTGCTGGCCGACGGTATTGCGCGCATTTTGCGCGGCCATGGCATGGTGGTCGATGTGGTCCATAACGGCGACGACGCCGATCGTGCGCTGGCGTCGCGCGAAGTGTCGGTGGCTGTGCTCGATATCGGTCTGGCGGGCATTGACGGCTTTGAAGTGGTGCGGCGGCTGCGCGCGCGCGGCTCGACCATGCCTGTGCTGTTGCTGACTGCGCGCGACGACGTGCAGGACCGCGTGCGCGGGCTGGAGATCGGCGCCGACGATTATCTGGTCAAGCCGTTCGCCGCGCCTGAGCTGGTGGCGCGGCTGAAGGCGTTGGTCCGGCGCAGCAATCCTCGTGCAGTCGATTTGCAGATCGGCGGGTTGCAGCTGGATCCGTTCGCGCGCCGCGCGACGGTCGATGGCCAGAATGTCGACCTGTCTGCGCGCGAATGGGCCGTGCTCGAGTACCTGATGCAGAACGCGTCGCGGGTGGTGTCGAAGCAGCAGATCATCGATGCCATCCTGCCCTGGGGCGAGGAAGTCACGCTGAATGCGGTCGAGGTCTACGTATCGCGGATACGCTCCAAGATCGCGTCAGCCGGCATATCGATCAAGACCATTCGCGGTTTCGGCTACATGCTGGAGCCGACCGCCAGCGCATGAGCCTGCGCTCAAAACTGCTGAAATGGCTGCTGATACCGCTGCTGGCGGTGAATTCGATCGCCGCGGTCAGCGCGTACTGGCTGGCCTGGATTCCCGCGCAGTCGGCGTTTGACCAGAGCCTAGCGGATGCGGCATGGGCGCTGGTGCCGCATTTGCAGGAGTCTGGCAGTTCGCTCGAACTCAGCTTGTCCAAGCAAGCCGAGCAGGTGCTGCGGGTCGACCATTTCGACACCGTGTTTTTTGTCGTGCGCGACCGCTATGGCCGCACGCTGGCCGGCGACCACGATTTTCCCGAGCTTCGCTGGCCGGAAAAACTGAATGTCCACACGGCCTACCTGGCGACTATGCGCGGACAGGAAGTGCGCGCGATCACGCTGCGTACGATGGTCGCGGGCGAGCAGATCCTGATTGGCGTGGCGGAGACGCGCATCAAGCGGCAGCAGATTCGCAAGCGCATCTTGTGGTCGCTGCTGGCGCTCGAGATGGTGCTGCTGCTGCTGATTCCCGCCGTGATCTGGCTGGTGCTCGACAAGGGCTTCGTGCCGCTGAAAGCGATCCGCGACGATCTGTCGCGGCGCCGGCCTGATGATCTGTCGCCGCTGCCGATGGGCGACGCGCCGCAGGAAATCGCGCCATTCATTCTGGCGATGAACGATCTGCTGCACCGTGCGCAGGACAGCGCGCGCGCGAAGCAGGATTTTCTGGCGAATGTCGCGCATCAGCTGCGTACGCCGCTGGCCGGCTTTAAGGCACAGCTGGAATGGCTGCGTGAACATCATCGCGACGACAGCGAGACTGCGCATTCGACGGCGATGATGCTGGCGTCGACCGACCGCATGGTGCGGCAGGCCAACCAGTTGCTGGCCCTGGCGAGGTCGGAGCCGGGCGGCATCGTGCGCCAGCGCTTCGATCGCGTTTCGCTCGACCGGCTAGTGGCCGAATCGGTGCAGCAGTTTGTGCAGCAGGCGCTGGCCAAGGACATTGACATCGGCTTTGACCTGCAGCCGGCCGAGGTGTTCGGCGATGCCTTTCTGCTGCGCGACCTGATCGATAACCTGGTCGACAATGCGATCCGTTATACGCCGCGTGGCGGCGTCGTCACCGTGAGCTGCAGCATGACCGACGGTCGAGCGCTGCTGCGGGTCGAAGACAACGGACCGGGCATTCCGGAGTCGCAAAAAGACCGCGTATTTACCCGTTTCTACCGGTTGGATCAGACGCAGACGGGCACCGGGCTGGGTCTGGCGATCGTGCGCGATATCGCGACCGATCACGGCGCCGAGCTGGAGGTCGGTGCCGGGGCCGGCCAGCGCGGCACGGTGTTCCGGGTGCACTTCCCGCTGTTGCCGCAGCAAGCCGCCGTATAATCTCGCTCCAGCCAGCAACGGGCGTATCGCCCGCACCGCCGTGACTTACAGCGTCAAAGAAATCTTTTATACCTTGCAGGGCGAAGGCGCCCAGGCGGGACGCCCCGCCGTTTTCTGCCGCTTTGCCGGCTGCAACCTCTGGACCGGCCGCGAGGATGACCGTGCTGACGCCATCTGCCGCTTCTGCGATACCGATTTTGTCGGCACTGACGGCGTCAACGGGGGCAAATTTGCGTCTGCCGATGCATTGGCCGCGCAGATTGATGCGCAATGGCCGCCCGCGCGGCCGCAACGAAAATACGTGGTGTTCACCGGCGGCGAACCGCTACTGCAGCTGGATGCTGCGCTGATTGCGGCCATGCATGCGCGTGGCTTCGAAATCGCCATCGAGACCAACGGCACGCAACCGGTACCCGATGGTGTCGACTGGGTCTGCGTGAGCCCGAAAGAAGGTGCCGGGCTGGTCGTGTCCGGCGGCGATGAACTGAAAGTAGTGATACCTCAGCCGGGGCAGGACCTGGCAGCGTTCGAACAGCTGGATTTCGCGCATTTTTTCCTGCAGCCGATGGACGGCCCCGACAAATTACACAATACACAACTCGCGATCGATACCTGCAAAGCCAACCCGCGCTGGCGGCTGTCGATCCAGACCCACAAGTTATTGCAGATTCCCTGAATTGACACCCACGATGATCACCATTACCCGCAAGCTTGAGTTCGATGCCGGGCACCGAATCCCCGACCATAAGAGCCAGTGCCGCAACCTGCACGGCCACCGCTACACGCTGGAGATCACCCTGGTCGGCAACGTGATCGAGATGGAAGGCAATTCCGACAACGGCATGATCATGGATTTCTCCGACATCAAGGCGCTGGCGAAACAGCATCTGGTCGATGTCTGGGACCATGCGTTTCTGGTGTATTCGGGCGACGCCGCCGTCAAGGATTTCCTGGCCTCGCTGCCCGGCCACAAGACGGTGATCATTGACCGCATTCCGACCGTCGAGAATCTCGCACGCACCGCATTCGATCTGCTGAAGGCCGTGTTTACCGACCGCTACGGCACTGGCCTGCGGCTGCGCAAGCTGGTGCTGCACGAAACGCCGAACTGCTGGGCCGAAATCTGCGAGGACTGAAGTGACCGACGAGGATTTCATGCGTCTGGCCATCGACGCTGCCAGCCGCGCGAAGGCGCTCGGCGAGGTGCCGGTCGGCGCGGTGCTCGTCAAGAACGGTGAAGTGATCGCGACGGGCTTCAATCAGCCGATCGGCAGCCACGACCCGACCCATCATGCAGAGATTGCCGCATTGCGCGCCGGCGCTGATGCGCTCGGCAACTATCGTCTGCCGGGCTGCACGCTGTATGTGACGCTGGAGCCGTGCGTGATGTGCGCGGGTGCGATGATGCATGCGCGTCTCGCGCGCGTAGTATATGGCGCGTCCGACCCGAAGACCGGTGCCTGCGGCTCGGTGGTGAACCTGTTCGCGGAAGACCGGCTGAATCACCATGCCGAGATCACGGGCGGCGTACTGGCGAGCGAATGCGGCACAATGCTGTCCAACTTCTTTGCCGAGCGTCGCCGTCAGGCGCGCAGCAACCCCTGATGATCCGACCCCTGACCATTGCCGTCGTAGCGCCGAGCGGCTATCCGCAAGACCCGCAGGCGGCCGCGCGCGGCCTGCAGCGGCTGCGCGAGCTTGGACATCAGGTCAGGGATTTTTCCGCCGGCTATGCGCGGCACCAGCGGTTCGCGGCCACGGATGCCGAACGCATCGCGCAGCTGTATGCCGCGGCCGACGATGATGAAGTTGAGCTGGTGATCGCGCTGCGCGGCGGTTACGGGCTGTCGCGGCTGCTGCCGGACATTGACTTCGGCCGGATAGCGGCCAGCAGCAAGTGCTGGGTCGGTCACAGCGATTTCACGGCGTTCCAGCTCGGGCTGTTGGCCACGACCGGCGCCGGTAGTTTTGCCGGCCCGATGATCTGCGACGATTTTTCACGGCCTGACACGAGCGATTTCACGCTCGGCCAGTTCTGGCGCTGCATGGGTTCGCCGTCGCTGCGCATCGATGTGGCCAGCAAAGGAAATCCGGCGATACACGCCCGCGGCAGGCTGTGGGGCGGCAATCTGGCGATGCTGTGCCATCTGGTCGGCAGCCGCTGGATGCCGGACATTGACGGCGGCATCCTGTTCGTTGAAGACATCAACGAACATCCTTACCGCGTCGAGCGCATGCTGCTGCAGCTGGCACACGCAGGCGTGCTGGCACGCCAGCAGGCGATCGTGCTCGGCGATTTTTCCGGTTACCGGCTGTCTGAGGCCGATCATGGTTACAATTTTGATACCATGCTCGACTATGTGCGCGAGCGCCTCGGCATAGCGGTGCTGCAGGGCCTGCCATTCGGCCATACGCGCGACAAACTGACGTTGCCGGTCGGTGCCGATTGCGAGCTGCGTGCCGACGCCGCCGGATTTTCGCTCGACCTGAGCGGCTATCCTGCGATCGCGGCAGCGTAAGCGAAGCAGGGGACAGGCCACAACGGTCGGCCGTGCCATCAGCTGCCCGATGGTAGAATGACGGGTTTTCTGCCCCACGTTCCGGCATTGCCGGGATGCACGCCGGGCGCTCTGGTTTTAACTTCTATTCCGCTCCCACAAGGTTCCAGCTTGCTCTCCACCGCCAATATCACCATGCAGTTCGGCGCCAAGCCGCTTTTCGAGAACATTTCCGTCAAATTCGGCGACGGTAATCGATACGGCCTGATCGGCGCCAACGGCTGCGGCAAATCGACGTTCATGAAAATCCTCGGCGGCGACCTCGAACCGAGCGCCGGCAACGTGATGCTGGATACGAATGAGCGCCTCGGCAAGCTGCGCCAGGACCAGTTTGCCTACGAAGAGATGCGCGTGCTCGACGTGGTGATGATGGGCCATACCGAAATGTGGGCCGCCATGACCGAGCGCGACGCGATTTACGCCAACCTCGAGGCGACCGACGAGGATTACATGAAGGCCGCCGACCTCGAGGCGAAATTCGCCGAGTATGACGGCTATACTGCCGAGGCGCGCGCCGGCGAACTGCTGCTGGGCGTGGGCATTCCGCTTGACCAGCACAGCGGACCGATGAGCGCTATCGCCCCCGGCTGGAAGCTGCGCGTACTGCTGGCGCAGGCGTTGTTCTCGAATCCGGACATCCTGCTGCTCGACGAACCGACCAACAACCTCGACATCAACACTATCCGCTGGCTCGAGGGCGTGCTGAACGAGCGCAACTCGACGATGATCATCATTTCGCACGATCGTCACTTCCTGAACCAGGTCTGCACGCACATGGCCGACATGGACTACGGCACGCTGAAGGTCTATCCGGGCAACTACGACGACTACATGCTGGCGTCGGCGCAGGCGCGTACCCAGCAGATGGCCGCGAATGCCAAGGCGAAGGAAAAGATCGCCGAACTGCAGGATTTCGTGCGCCGCTTCTCGGCCAACAAGTCCAAGGCGCGTCAGGCGACGTCGCGTGCGAAGCAGATCGACAAGATCAAGGTCGAGGAATTCAAGCCGTCTTCGCGGCAGAACCCGTTCGTGCGCTTCGAGGGCGAGAAGAAGCTGCACCGCCTAGCGGTAGAGACTGAATCGATCTCGAAGGCCTACGACCGCGAGATTTTCCGTAACTTCAGCATCGCCGTCGAAGCCGGCGAAAAGATCGCGATCATCGGCGAGAACGGCGCCGGCAAGACGACGCTGCTGCGCTGTATCGGCGGCGATGTCTGCGGGCTGCAGCCGGATTCCGGCCGTGTCAAATGGGCTGAGAACGCAAATGTCGGCTACATGCCGCAAGATCCGACGGAAGAATTTGCGGCCGACAAGTCGCTGACGGACTGGATGGGCCAGTGGACGCAAGAAGGCGATGACGATCAGGCCGTGCGCTCTATCCTGGGCCGCTTGCTGTTCTCCGGCGATGAAGTGAAAAAATCGGTGAAGGTGCTGTCTGGCGGCGAGAAGGGCCGGATGATGTACGGCAAGCTGATGCTGGGCCGTCACAATGTGCTGCTGATGGACGAGCCGACCAACCACATGGACATGGAATCCATCGAATCGCTGAACATCGCACTGGAAAAGTACGCGGGCACCCTGATATTCGTCTCGCATGACCGCGAGTTCGTATCGTCGCTGGCCACCCGCATCCTGGAAGTTCGTCAGGGCGAAATCGTGGACTTCCATGGCAGCTACGATGAATATCTCGCGTCGCAAGGTCTGCAGTAAGTTGTCCGCCAGAGGGTGAGCATGGAAATCAAGACGGTTGAATTCGAACGGCCCGACGGCGAGGGCGCCAGCTGCGTCGCGTCGGCCTGGGCCAAGGTACCCGAGCCGCTGACGCCGGAGCGTCGGGCGCAGCTGAAAGAGCGCGCGCGTGCGTTGCTGAAGGAAAAGGGCGCAGTGCTGGTCGCACATTATTACGTCGACGCTGACCTGCAGGACCTGGCCGAAGAGACCGGCGGCTGCGTGTCCGACTCACTGGAGATGGCGCGCTTTGGCCGCGACCATGCAGCGCAGACGCTGGTCGTGGCCGGCGTGCGTTTCATGGGCGAGACCGCGAAAATCCTGTCGCCGCAGAAAACGATCCTGATGCCGGACCTCGATGCGACCTGCTCGCTGGACCTCGGCTGTCCGGCCGATGAATTCGCCGCCTTTTGCGATGCGCATCCGGACCGCACCGTCGTCGTCTATGCGAATACCAGCGCAGCCGTGAAGGCGCGCGCCGACTGGATGGTGACGTCGTCCATTGGTCTGGATATCGTCAAGCACCTGCATGCGCAGGGCAAGAAAATCATCTGGGCGCCGGACCGCCATCTGGGCGGCTACATCCAGAAGCAGACCGGTGCCGATATGCTGCTGTGGCAGGGCTCGTGCCTGGTGCATGACGAGTTCAAGGGCATCGAGCTCGACTTGCTCAAGCGCGAACACCCGGGCGCGAAGGTGCTGGTGCATCCGGAATCGCCGGCCTCCGTGGTCGAGCAGGCCGATGTGGTCGGATCGACCTCGCAGCTGATTGCCGCTGCGGTGAACCTCGAAGCGACCGAATTCATCGTGGCGACCGACAATGGCATTCTGCACAAGATGCGCATGGCCGCGCCGGGCAAGACCTTTATCGAAGCGCCGACCGCCGGCAACAGCGCCACCTGCAAGAGCTGCGCGCATTGCCCGTGGATGGCGATGAATGGCCTGCAGAACCTGATCGACGTGCTGGAAAGCGGCCGCAATGACATCCAGGTCGAGGCCGGCATTCGCGAGCAGGCGGTCACCTGCATTAACCGGATGCTCGATTTCGCGGCGGCGAAGAAAGCCAATGTGCGCCCGGCCGCCGATCTGGCCGCCGAGCAGGCGCTGTTTGCCGGCATTGGTCCGGCATGAGCACACTGAAGAACCCGTTTGCGCCGTTCGATACGGCGCTGGCTGATGCGTTCGAGGCGAACATCCGTGCCGCGCTGGTCGAAGACATTGGCAGCGGTGACTGGACCGCGATGCTGCTGCCGCAAGATGCGCAGGTGAAGGCGCGTGTGCTGGTGCGCGAGGCAGCCGTGCTGTGTGGCGCGCCGTGGTTTGAGGGTGCAATGTTGCAGGTCGATCCGCGCCTGCGCATTGACTGGCACGCGGCCGAGGGCGATCTGCTCGAGGCTGATACTGTCGTCTGCAGCATTACTGGCCCGGCACGATCGCTGATGACGGCCGAGCGGCCGGCGCTGAATTTTCTGCAGCTGTTATCGGGCGTGGCCACGGCCACGCGCGACTATGTACGACTGATCGAAGGCACGCAAGCGGCGATCCTCGATACCCGCAAGACTCTGCCGGGGCTGCGGCTCGCGCAGAAATATGCGGTACGCGTCGGTGGTGGCCGCAATCAGCGGCTTGCGCTGTATGACGGCATCCTGATCAAGGAAAATCATATCGCTGCGGCCGGCAGCATCGGCGCGGCGATGGTCGCAGCGCAAGGCTTGAATGCGGGCGTGACGATACAGATCGAGGTCGAAAGCCTGGATGAATTGCAGCAGGCGCTCGATGCTGGCGCGACCTCGGTCTTGCTCGACAACTTCAGCACCGACATGATGCGCGCAGCCGTCAGCCTGACAGCGGGCAGGGCGCTGCTGGAAGCATCAGGCGGCGTGAACCGAGACAGCGTGCGCGCCATTGCTGAGACAGGCGTTGACCGTATTTCGATCGGCAGCCTGACGAAAGACGTGAAGGCGACCGATTACTCGCTACGGGTGATCGGCTAAGCCCGGCCCTCGCAGGCTGCACGGGTCAAGCCCCCGCAGCCGGTGATTATTTGCGCGGCGGCAGTTTGCGCAGTGGCGTCAATACCGTTGGCAACGCCTTCGGCAGCGTGTCGGGATAATCAAGACTGTAGTGCAGCCCACGGCTCTCGCGGCGCGACAGCGCGCTGCTGACGATGAGTGACGCCACCTCGACCAGATTGCGCAGCTCCAGCAGGTCGCGGGTGATGCGGAAATTGGTGTAGTACTCGTCGATCTCTTCTTTCAGCAGGGCGATTCGGTGCTGTGCGCGCTCGAGCCGCTTGGTGGTGCGCACAATGCCGACAAAACTCCACATGGCGCGCCGTAGCTCGTCCCAGTTTTGCGTGATGACCACTTCTTCATCGGCGTCGGTGACGCGGCTTTCGTCCCACGCCGGCAGTGCCGGCGATTTTGGCTTCGGCTGACGCTCGATGTCGGTGGCCGCCGCGCGGCCAAGCACCACGCATTCAAGCAAAGAATTGCTGGCGAGTCGGTTCGCGCCGTGCAGGCCGGTGTACGCGGTCTCACCGACCGCATACAGACCGTGAATGTCAGTGCGGCCGTGCAGGTCGGTGACGATGCCGCCGCAGGTGTAATGCGTGGCGGGCACGATGGGAATCGGTTGCCGGGTGATGTCGATGCCCAGCTCAAGGCAGCGCGCGTAGATGGTCGGGAAATGCTCGCGCAAAAATTCGGGCGGCTGATGGCTGATGTCGAGATCGACATAGTCGAGGCCGCGCTTCTTCATTTCGTAGTCGATAGCCCGTGCGACGATGTCGCGCGGCGCCAGTTCGCCGCGCTCGTCATGTGCCGGCATAAAGCGCTGGCCGGCCGCAGCACCGGCGGTGGCTGGCAATTTCAACAGGCCGCCTTCACCGCGCACTGCCTCGGTGATCAGGAAGGATTTTGCGTAGGGGTGGTACAGGCAGGTGGGGTGAAACTGGATGAACTCCATGTTCGCCACCCGGCAGCCGGCGCGCCAGGCCATCGCGATACCGTCGCCGGTCGCCGTGTCCGGGTTGGTCGTGTACAGATAGACCTTGCCCGCGCCGCCGGTGGCCAGCACGGTCTGATGCGCGGCGATGGTCAGCACCTTCAGACTGTTCACGTCCTGCACATACAGGCCATGGCAGTGAGGTGCGCCATTGCGATTGCCAAGCTTGTCCGACGTGATCAGGTCGATCGCAATGTGATGCTCGAGCAGCGTGATGTTCGGGTGGCGGCGCACCTGCTCTTCCAGCGTCACCTGCACCGCATGGCCGGTGGCGTCCGCCGCGTGAATGATGCGCCGCTGGCTGTGGCCGCCTTCGCGCGTCAGATGAAAGCCGAGCTCTGCTTCGCGGTCACGCGTAAAAGGCACGCCCTGTGAGATCAGCCATTCGATGGCCTCGCGCCCGTGCGACACGATGTAACGTGTGGCAGTTTCGTCGCACAAGCCGGCGCCGGCAACCAGCGTATCGCTGACATGCTGGTCGTGACTGTCATGAGAATCGAGTACAGCGGCGATGCCTCCCTGGGCCCAGTCGCTGGCACCGTCGCGCAGAGCGCGTTTGGAGATAACAACCACTTTGCGATGCTGCGCGAGGTGCAGCGCGACCGACAGACCGGCAAGGCCGCTGCCGACGATAGCGACGTCAAATTTCATGTGCATATTTTTCTCTTGCGTGCCGGCACTATATGCGATTTGCGCAGGATCTGCCCAACAGGAGTGGGACTGACCCACACACGTCCGGTCAATCAGACGACGCCGTGAATTTGCACTGTTTCGAGCTATCTCAAAAAATTGATGAAATTTTTAGTACGCAGATTCTTCTCAAGTATAATTCTCGGGACGTTGAGGCTCAGGTAGTAGCGGTGCAGTATCAGGCTGTAATTCCTTACTTGGTTGAGACGGTCGTTCGGCGGAGTTTCCGCCTTAACCAGGGCCCTGTGTATGGCCCAACGAAAGGAAATGTAATGGCAACTGGTACTGTTAAGTGGTTCAACGATGCAAAAGGCTTTGGTTTCATCACTCCGGAAGGCGGCGGCGGCGATCTGTTCGCGCACTTCTCGGCAATTCAGTCGTCGGGCTTCAAGTCGCTGGCTGAAGGTCAGCGCGTCGAATTCGACGTCGTGAACGGCCCGAAAGGCCTGCAGGCTGCGAACATCAAGCCTATCTAATCGCGTTCTCAGATCGCTAACGCGATCGAACTGCGAAATCCCTGCTCCGGCAGGGATTTTTGTTTTTGGGCCCGACGAATCTCCCGTCTGGCATGCAATCGACGTTGCAATCCGTGCTGTGCGTTGAAAAAAACGCGCCTCGAAGATCGACGGCGCTTCTTATTTTTTGCGCCAGTAATCCGGCTGTGCAAATGCGCGGCGCAGGAAATCGACGAAGGCGCGTATCCGCAGCGGCAGGTGCTGACGCTGTGCGAAGACCGCATAAATATCATTTCCGGGCGCGGAAAAATCGTCCAGCACAGTCTCAAGATGGCCCGCTTCGATTTCCATGCCGACTTCCCACATGGATCGCCAGGCCAGGCCACGGCCGGCGAGCGCCCAATCATGCAGCACCGCGCCATCATTGCAGCCCATGGTGCCGCCGACCTTGATCGTGACGCTCTTGCCATTTTGCCGGAATGTCCAGCCGCGCTGGCTGCCGGCGCTGGAAAAGGCCAGGCAATTGTGCCGGGATAGCTCATCCGGTGTGGCGGGCCGGCCGAATTTTCGGAAATATTCCGGAGCACCGACGACGACACGCTTGTTGTCGGCCAGTTTCACGCCCACCAGACTGGAATCCGACAGATCGGCAATGCGAATGGCAATGTCGACGCCTTCGCCGATCAGGTCGACGACGCGATCATTCAGGTTCAACGTGAGCGTGACATCGCGATGTTCGGCCAGAAAAGAGGGGATCAGCGGCGCAACATGCTGCCGACCGAATCCGGCCGGCGCCGATATTGACAGATGGCCGCTCGGACGCGCACTGCGCTCGGACACTTCCGCTTCCGCGTTCTCCAGGTCATGCAGGATGCGCTGACAGTTTTCGAGAAAGGCCAGACCTTCATTGGTCAGCGCGATCTTGCGCGTCGTCCGTTGCAGCAGCTTGACGCCCAGCCGCGCTTCCAGCGCGTCGAGCCGCCGGCCAATCACGGCCGGCGCAATGCCTTCGGCCCGTGCGGCCGCGGACAGGCTGCCGCGCGATGCGACATCGACGAAAGTAGAAATCTGCTTGAACTGATCCATACCCGCTCAGATTTATAACTGAAACGCAATGATATTCGGATTTCTCCGATCTTTCTTAAACATTTTGGTTAGAAAGAACGAATATAGACCTTCACGCCTACCAGCAGCATCTCGATAGCGATGGCCGTCAGAATCAGCCCCATGAGCCGCTCGAACGCCGTGATGACCGCGTCGCCGAGCACGCGCTGCAGCCGCTCGGCCGACAGCAGTACCCCAAGCCACACCATGGCGACCAATGAAATGACGGCCACATACAGCCACATCGCCATCTTGGCCTGTGACGAGAACAGCAGTACCGTGACCAGCGCGGACGGGCCTGCGAGCGCCGGGATGGCCAGTGGCACGATGAGCGGCTCGGCGCCGCGCTTGCCGCTGTCGCCGAAGATGCCGCCGGGTTGTGGAAAAACCATGCGCAGCGCGATCAGGAACAGGATCACGCCGCCGCCGATGCGCAGCGAAATCTCGGACAGCTGAAGCGCCTTGAGAAAAGGGCTGCCGATGAACATGAAGGCCAGCAGCAAGACGAACGCGATCACGCATTCGCGGACCACGACCAGATTGCGCCGCTCCGGCGCCACCTGCCGCAAGGTGCTGACGAACAGCGGCACATTGCCGAACGGGTCAGTGACCAGAAGCAGCAGGATGAACGACTGGAAAAAGCTTTCGGTCATGGCCACCTCGGCTCGGGAGTTCGGGTTAGCATGCCACGAAAATTCAAACAACAAGGCTTGGAACAAGGCGCAGACCCACGCTTGCCGAGCCGAGCCAGGGAGTCCACCCATGGGAAGTGCAGATGAGCTCAACCGGCGCCGTGTGCGGCGACGCCGCGTGCTACTGGGCGGGCTGGGTATTGCCGGCGCGCTGGTGATCGGCTGGAGCGTGCTGCCGCCGCGCCAGCGTCTGCACGCCAAGCCGTCACACAGCCTGCCGCCACAAACATTTGTGCTGAACGGCTGGGTGCAGGTGGCGGCCACTGGCCGCGTAACCGTGATGCTGGCCAAGAGCGAAATGGGGCAGGGCGTGACGACGTCGCTGGCGATGCTGGTGGCGGAGGAGCTGGATGTGCCGCTGTCGATGATCGACATGCAGCAAGCACCGCTGCAAGCGATCTTCGGCGACACCACGATGGCGCCCGACGGCCTGCCGTTCCGGCCGGACGACCATGGCCTGCTGGCGCGCGGTGCGCAATGGATGACGCGCAAGCTGATGCGCGAGCTCGGCCTGGTGGTGACGGGCGGCTCGTCCAGCGTGAAGGACGCGTGGCTGCCCATGCGTGCGGCCGGTGCGGCGGCGCGTGCGCGCCTGGTCGCCGCAGCCGCGCAGGCGTGGCGGGTGCCGTCGGCAGAATGCCGGACCGAGGCCGGAAGAGTGCTGCATGCGGACGGGCGCTCGCTTGCCTATGGCGATCTGGCCGCTGCGGCGGCGGCGCTGGACGATGTGGCCTATGCGCTTAAATCGCCGCGCGAATTTCGTGTCATCGGCCGCGCTGCCCAGCGGTTGGATGCGCCGTCCAAGGTGAACGGCAGCGCGCGCTTTGGACTCGACTTGCGTTTGCCGGGCATGCGCTATGCGACTGTCGCGATGTGCCCGTTTAGCGAGGGGCAGCTGGTCTCGTTCGATCGCGCGTCGCTCGGCAACCTGGCCGCGAAAGTGCAGCTGTTTCCATTGAAGGCAGATCGTTCTGGTGCGCCGGACGCCGTGGCAATCGTTGCTCAGTCGCGCTGGGTGTCCCTGCAGGCGCTGAGCAAGCTGCAAGTGCGCTGGCAGGAAGGTCCGCATGCCCGCTGGTCGTCGACGCAAGGGCTGGCAACACTGCGCGAGGCGCTGAACAAGAGCGACGGATTTTCGTTCTATCGCCGCGGCGATGCGGCGGCGGCACTGAAGTCAGACAAACTGATATCGGAATATAGTGCTCCTTACCTCGCGCATGCGGCGCTGGAGCCGGTCAACTGTACTGCGCAGCTCAAGGACGGCCGGCTGGCCTTGTGGGTGCCGACGCAGGCACCATCGACGGCCGTGGCGGCCGGTGCGCGCGCCGCGGGCGTGAGCAAGGAGAAGGTCGATCTGCAAATTTCGCAGCTGGGCGGCGGGTTTGGTCGCCGGCTGGACAGCGACATGGTGGCGCAGGCAGCGGCGATTGCGCGCGAACTGGCGGGCGCACCGGTACAGCTGCTGTGGACGCGCGAGCAGGACTTGCGGCACGACTTCTACCGGCCGGCGGCGGTAGCGCGCTTGCAGGCGCAGCTGGATGCGCAGGGTCAGGCGGTCGCGCTGATGTCGGAGTCGGCGTCCGGTGCGCCGGTGCAGCAGCTGATTCAACGGGCGCTCGGGCTACCGCCCGCCGGGCCCGATAAGACGACGGCAGAAGGGCTATTCGATCATCCTTACGATATTCCGAACCAGCGCATTGCGCACACGAAGGTCGATTCACCGTTGCCGCTGGGGTCGTGGCGCTCGGTCGGTCATTCGCACAATGCGTTTTTCAAGGAAAGCTTTATCGACGAAATGGCGGCCGCTGCGAAAGCGGATGCGGTCGAATTCCGCCGGCGTATGCTGGCGCACAAGCCGCGCCATCGTGCGGTGCTGGACGCGGCGGTGCGTCTTGCCGGTGAGGCGGCACCGGGACACGCGCTCGGGGTGGCGCTGCATGAGGCCTTCGGCAGTATTGTCGCCGAAGTGGCCGAGGTGTCGATCGAACGGGGGCGCATTCGCGTGCATCGGATTTCTTGCGCGGTCGATTGCGGCACGGTGGTGAATCCGGAGGGTGTGCGCCAGCAAGTGGAGTCGGCCGTCTGCATGGGACTGTCGGCGGCGCTGCATGAGCGTATCAGCGTTGAGGATGGCCGCGTGCAGCAGTCGAATTTTTTCGATTACCGTATCTTGCGCATCGGGGAAATGCCCGAGGTGGCGGTGGTCATCCTTGCGAGCGACGCCGGTCCGGAGGGCATGGGCGAACCGGCCACGCCGCCGGTGGCGCCGGCAGTCGCAAATGCCGTGTTCCGGCTGACGGGCCAGCGCTTGCGCAGCCTGCCGCTGAAACTGGCGTAGCGAGCAGCTTCAGGAATCGAGTTCGTCCAGCAGCGCGCGCAGGTTGCACTCGCGTTGCCACTGCTGGCGTTCCGGCGTGCTGCCAGCCTCGCGGCGCAGATCGTCGTCGCTGCGTTCCTGTTGCGACCCCAGCAGGCGCGCCACTTGGCGGGGCTCGGGCAGCATGGTGCCGTAAAACGCAACGATATCGTCGCGCTGCATCAGGATGGTGGGGAAATTCTCGACGTCAAGGTCGCCGACCAGATCGGCCTGGTCTTCGATGTCGATCCATACGAACTGCGCGTCAGGGAAATCGGTGGCAAGCGCTTCAAAGCCGGCACGGTATTGTTTGCAGACATCGCACCAGCCGGCGCACAGGCAGGCGACAACCCAGCGACCGCCGTCCAGTGCGTCGGCCAGTTGCGAGAAGTTCTCGGGCACAAGGAAAAGTGAACTCATGCAAGGATTCTACCCGAAGGTACGCTTGGTAAAATGGCGACCATGCCTTCTCAATTTCCTACGATAGTTGCTATCGAAACGTCCACTGAACTGGCGACAGTGGCGCTGCTTCACCACGGTCAGTTACGGTCCCGCGAATCGTCCGGCGTGCAGACGCATTCGGCGTCGGTATTGCCGATGCTTCAGGGCCTGCTGGCGGAGGCCGGCATCTCGCTGGCTGATGTCGATGCGCTGGCGTTCGGCTGCGGGCCCGGATCGTTTACCGGGGTGCGCACCGCCTGCGGACTGGTGCAGGGACTGGCAATCGGTGCGCAACGCAAGGCGGTGCCGGTCGTGACGCTGCTGGCGATGGCCGAGGCAGCACGCGAAGCCGGTGCCGGCGACGATGTGGTCGCGCTGCTCGATGCGCGCATGGGCGAGGTCTACCGCGCGCGCTACCGGTATAAAGGGTACTGGCAGGTGGTCGATGCCCCGGCGCTGATGAGTGCCGGCGATGCTGCCTTCATCGACGGCAGTCCGGCCATTTGCGGCAATGGGCTGCTTGCGTATCCAGAGGCACTGGCGCCGCTAACTACGCTGAGATGTTTTCCGCAGATCGTACCGGATGCGCGCACGATGGCGTCGCTGGCGGTCGCAGCGCTCGAGCGCGGTGAATCGGTCGCCGCACGCGATGCACAGCCGCTCTACCTGCGCAACAAGGTGGCGCTGACCACAGTGGAAAGAATGGCCGTGGCGGCATCGAAAGCGGCGGGAGCCGCCGCATGACGACGCTCACCGCCGGTGCATCGCGCGGATCAGTGCAAGATGCAGTGCAAAATGCAATGCGAGATTCATTGCCTCTGACTTTCGCGCCGATGCGCGCAAACGATGTCGATGAGGTCGCGCGCATCGAGGTCGATGCGTATCCGTTCCCATGGACACGCGGCAACTTCTTCGATTCACTGGCCAGCGGCTATCTCGCCTGGGTTGCAAGGGATGCCGACGCACGCATTGCCGGCTATTTTTTGCTCATGCCAGCGGTCGATGACATGCATTTGCTGAACATCACCGTGCGCCCCGATCTTCAGGGACGCGGCATCGGCCGGCGCTTGCTCGACGAAATCGGCGCGCTGACGCGTGAAGCCGGTATCGACGCGGTGCTGTTGGAAGTGCGGCCGTCGAACGCGCAGGCGCTGGCGGTATACCGTCATGTAGGCTTCATACAGATCGGGCTGCGCAAAAATTATTATCCGGCCGCCGGTCAGGCACGCGAGGATGCGATCGTGATGCGGCTGATGCTGTCCGATGTGCCGCTTGCACCGCCGGGACATTCACCGGGCGCGAGGCAGTCGTGACTGCGCGCAAACAAACAAGACTGCAGCAGATGGGGCTTGGACCGGTGTGGGTCAGGCGCGATGCGGCATCGATCAGCGAAGTCATGGACGACAGTGTTGCGCTGCCTGCAGCGCCGCCTGAGCCGCTTGACCACCTGTCCGACCGTTGGGTCGGGGCGCCCGTCACGGTCGCTGCGGAGATGCCGTCAATCGTGGCGGCCGGTGCTGCGCCTGGGGATGACATCGGCACGATGGACTGGGACAGGCTGGAAGCGTCCGTTCGCAGCTGTACGCGCTGCGGCCTCTGCGAAGGTCGCACGCTGGCCGTGCCGGGCACGGGCGACCGGCGCGCGCGCTGGCTGTTCGTCGGCGAAGGTCCGGGGCGCAATGAAGACAAGCAGGGCGAACCATTCGTCGGGCCGGCCGGTAAGCTGCTCGACAACATGCTGCGCGCGCTGGGCCTGGCGCGCGGTGCCAATACCTACATCGCAAACATCGTCAAATGCCGGCCGGTCGGCGCTGACGGACGCGACCGTCCGCCGACACCACAGGAGGTGGCGGCCTGTCTGCCGTATCTGCAGCGGCAAGTCGCGCTGATACGGCCGGACGTGATCATTGCACTAGGCAAGACGGCGGCCGTATCGCTGCTCGGACTGGGCGACGATGTGCCGCTGGCCAGCCTGCGCGGCAAAGTGCGCGACTATGCAGGGATTCCTCTGGTGGTCACGTATCATCCCGCGTATCTGCTGCGTAAGCCAATCGATAAGGCCAAGACCTGGCGCGATCTGTGCGCCGCCAAGAGCCTGGCCGATGGCCGCTGAAATCGTGGCTGAATCCGCCGCTGAAGCCACGCCGTCCGCGCCCGCTTGCGTGCCGGCGTTTCAGCAGAATTTCCATCAACGCTGGCACGCGCTGCGCAACCCCCATGTACGCGCGCTGGCATGGCTGCTGGACGCGCCCGATCTGCTGGATGCGTCTTCACCTCGCTGGCAAGGCAAGATCGCGCAGCTGGGCGCGCAGGCCGGCGACGATGCGCGCGACTGGCTGCTGCAGCTGGATGCCGCGCCGCAGGCCCTTGAAGCGTTTCTGAATGTACATCCGCTGACCCGTCTGGGCCGCTATGCGGAAAACCTGCTGGCCTGGTACTTCCGCCACCTGGGCATATTGGCGGCGCATGGCCTGCAGGTACGCGCTGGCAAAAACCAGACCATCGGCGAATTCGATTTTTTGCTGCAGCAGGGCGATGCGCTGTTGCACTGGGAATTCGCGACCAAATTTTATTTGCTGTGCTCGGACGATCCGGCACTGGCGCCGCTGCAGCGCGCTGATTATTTTGTCGGCCCGAACCTCGCGGA
>JACCDT010007863.1_pt1 | contig 38629 bp, 29 predicted proteins | sample 7446291 | NCBI WGS metagenome assembly JACCDT01 (sample SAMN15323446, study PRJNA562643) | freshwater metagenome | isolation source: river surface water | place: USA:Blue River Watershed | collected 2017-08-17
CTGTATTACATAAAATTAAAAACTTTTTTTCTTTGCGCTCCTTTGCGTCTTTGCGCCTTTGCGTGATTTTTTTTATTTTATAAGATCAAGCTATGGCAATATGTTTTGGATATCAGTCTTTTAAAATAAATTCACGCAAAGGCGCAAAGGAGCGCAAAGAAGAAAATAATATAAGAAAATTAAATTTTTTTTGATGTTCTATGGAAGGTTTTAGGACAGGCTCTAAGAAGTTGTCCTAAAGCTTTAAAAGTAATTTAATCCGTACTAGGACGTTAGATGTATTTTGCATGATTTATAGGATACACTTGATATATAGGATAAAAAAAGGAAACGAGAGAGAACAGAAAGGATAGATATTGGAGGGTTTTTTTAAATTTTCTTGTCATAAATTGCGTGATCAGCCTATCTTTGTCTACAAAACCTTTGAGATAATCCGTTTAGATGGTAATAAAATATTATTACTTCCCAAATTAACAATTATAGACTAATAAAAGGTTTAATAAATTAGGTCGTATCTGTGAGCAAAATATTAATCATTGTTGAGTCCCCTACAAAAATCAAAACATTGAAGAAATTCTTAGGGAAAAACTATTCTTTTGAATCCTCCATAGGTCATGTAAGGGATTTGCCGGCAAAAAAATTCGGTATCGATGTCGAAAATGATTTCACTCCGGATTACGAAATTCTTTCAGGAAAAGAAGAGGTCATTAAAAAAATTAAAGCAGCTGCAAAAGAAGCGGATGAAGTCTATCTCTCTCCTGACCCTGATAGAGAGGGTGAAGCAATTGCATGGCACATTGCTTCTGTACTACCTAAATCAACTAAATTTAAAAGAGTTACGTTTAATGAATTTACTAAAGATGCAGTACAAGAAGCGCTTACTCACCCAAGAGATATCAATCAGAATCTAGTTGATGCTCAACAAGCTAGACGTTTGCTTGACCGGATGGTCGGATATAAAATTTCCCCAATGCTGCACAAGAAAATTCCTCGAAAAGGACAAACAGGATCGCTTTCTGCAGGTAGAGTACAATCTGTTGCACTAAAACTTGTTGTTGATAGAGAAAGAGCAATCGATGCATTTAATCCGGTAGAGTATTGGAACTTAGGCTCATATCTTAAACAAAAAAAATCCACACTGAGGTTTGAAGCAAATCTTCATCTAGTTGATGGCGTTAAGATAGAAAAAGAGAAGATCGAAGGTAAGAAGACTTATATAATTGGTAATGAGAAAAAAGCAACGGAAGTAAAGGCGAAATTAGAAAACGCAAAATATAAAATTGCGACCGTTCAGAAGAAAGAAAAAAAGCGATCTCCATCCCCACCGTTTATCACTTCTACACTTCAACAGGAAGCGGCGCGTCATTTTGGATTTTCTGCCACAAGGACTATGCAAATTGCTCAAAGCCTTTATGAAGGGGTCGAATTGGGTAATGAGGGCACAGAAGGTCTTATTACCTATATGCGAACAGACTCAGTCAGAGCTTCTCCCGAAGCAATTGATCATGCAAGAGAGTACATCTCGACCAAGTTCGGCAAAAAACACCTACCTGAAAAACCAAATGCTTATACTTCTAAAAAAAGCGCTCAGGACGCTCATGAAGCAATTCGACCAACAAATGCACAACGGTCGCCAGATTTAATTGAAAAATTTCTTACGAGCGATCAAAAAAGACTCTATATCCTTATATGGCAAAGATTTATAGCATCGCAAATGTCTAATGCTATATACGATACTATTTCCTCCGATATCGAAACGGACAATGGATTAACTCTTAGAGCTACAGGATCTTTGTTAAAGTTTCCGGGATACCTTGCTGTTTACAAAGAATTACAAGATAGTGATGAAGAGCAAGGAGAAGATGCTGAAAAACATCTTCCCGATTTAAAAGAGGGCGAGCCATTAGATCTTGTTGAAGCATTTGCTACTCAATCATTTACTAAACCACCTGCTAGATTTACGGAAGCCTCTTTAATTAAAGAGCTTGAGAAATCGGGAATTGGAAGACCTTCTACATACACTAGTATTATGCAAAAAATTGTAAGTAGAGCCTACACAGTAAAGGAAAAAGGAGCCATCAAGCCAACAGAGCTCGGAAAAATCATTTGTCAAATGCTGGAAGAAAATTTTCCTAAAATTATGGATATTAAATTTACAGCTCAAATGGAAGATGATCTCGATAAAATTGCTGAGACCGATTTTGATTGGAAAGCCTTTCTAAAAGAGTTTTGGGATGAATTTTATCCTACAGTTGCACTTGCTGAAAAAGAAGCAAGAGTACCCCGTATTAAAACAGATCTTATCTGTCCTGATTGTGGCTCACCCGTTGAAAAGGTTTGGGCCGGAGATAAGTACTTTTTAGGCTGCAGTAAATATCCTGATTGTAAATACACAGCCCCGATTGAAGATACTACCTTTAATAAAGAAGAATTTGCAGAAGATTTTGATTGGGAACAACCCTGTCCCATCTGCAAGGGTGAAATGAAGGTACGTAAAAGCCGTTTTGGTCATTTCCTTGGTTGCGCAAAGTATCCTGAATGCAAAGGCATAGTTAATCTCCCACGAAAAGGAGAAGCTGCAAGCGAAGATCTTCCTAAGTGTCCAGCAATTGGTTGCACCGGTCAAATTATGAAAAGACGGTCACGCTTTGGGAAAATCTTTTATTCTTGCTCCACATTTCCAGAGTGTAATGTGATTGTCAACGATATCAGCGAGCTTGATACAAAATATAATAATTATGAGAAAACCGCATATGAAAAACCTCCAAAAGGAGCGCCTCGCGGAAGGGCCTCACTTTTAAAGCCCTCCAAAGAGCTTAGTGCTATCATTGGCGAGGAAGGTCTTAGCCGTGGTGATGCAACGAAAAAGCTCTGGATCTATATTAAGGAGAAAGATCTTCAAGATCCTAAGAATAAAAGAACAATTGTACCTGATAAACTTTTAGCAAAAGTTATCGGTAAAGAACCAATTGACATGATGAAACTAGCTAGCTTTCTTTCTAAACATTTGAGCAGGTAAAGCGAATTAGGATAATCAATAGCACATGTACGATAAGATTTACTAATCGAAATTTATACCACTATACTAAGAGAGATTCAAAATTTGGTTTTTTCTTCGCTATAAATACCACTATTGAAATCTACCTCCGCTCCCACTAAAATTGTCCTCAGACATTTATTTTAACGCATCACCCTTCTAACCGGAATTTTGGGATTTCTGACCCCTAAAATTCCCAATTTTTGAATCACTCCACTATAATTAAATGTAAATCATTTATTTTAATATAACTAATTTACTAGAATTTGTTATAATTAACAAAACTTGGAGTTAATTTGACTATTAGAAACGATCTTCCAATTGAACAGTATGGCATCCATACCCTTATTGCAATTAAAAATTTTAGTTGCAATATTACTCAAATATCACGGTTTATTGAATTAATAATTAGACCTGTTTTCATTCTTTTAGGGAACCTATTAAATATATTTAGTAATGTACATTACAATGAAGTATTTCAAGATGATTTCCAAAGAGAATTCAATCCATTAAATATTGCACATGAATCAATAGTTGCGCCTGAAGCTGGAATTGTAGAAAGAAGATCCTTAAATATTTTGAGGGGAATTAACCCAAATCTAGAGTATGAGATTATGTCAACGGCCTTGAGTTGGAATGATTACTCTTTAAAATCTTCTGAGGGCAATCATTGGGTCATGTTTAAAAAATCGGGAGAAAATTATTACACGCGAGAAAAATTTCATATATCTCTTACTCGAAACAAAGAAAATATTGCTCAAGCATTTTGTATTGTTAGATCTATCCTGCTTAAACATAACATAAAAATGTTTAAAGTTCTAAAAGACAGCATGATAGATTCCTTTGAAAAAAATCCAATCGGCAAGGAAATTGTAATATACATTCAATCTCCTTCTGAAAGCGACCCAAAACTATGGAGTCATAGGATATTTCCAGAAGTTTTAGACCTCTTTAAAATTCATGACATTACTTTCGGTCAGCCATCCTTAGGAGATATTCCCATTGCAGGCGGAGAAGGATTTATATACTCACGAGCTTCATTTACTGCTTTAGGGCATTATGCACCTGCAGAATACTTAGAATCATTTGGTAGATTTACTGCCTTCGAATCCGCACATATTTCTTCAACATATCTATGGACAAAGCTTCAAATTAACGATAATCCTCCTATTTCTGAAATGAGCAGACAGTTGATATTAAAAAAGCAAATTCCAGATAACTACAGAAGTCCTGATGAAGTTATTGTAAAATCAGCATTCGATAACCTTTTTACAAACAATCGATTTTTTGAGATTGCGACGGGATTTGATACCAGATATCTTTCAGGGGATACTAGAAAATTCGAGCATTTATTAAACTTATACGGAAATAATATAGGCAATCCTAACGTAGATAGAATATCTAAGGTAATTTCTCAAAGTAGATTAAGAGAAGAAATTTTTAGACCAATTTTTGATATAACACAAGAAATAGTACTTAAACTCAGATATGCTTTTGAAATTACTACGCCAGTTGGCTTAATTTACCCAGCATTATATGAACATTTTACAAAAAAAGTATGGGAATCAGATTTCTCATATGATCCGACATCTCCTTTAAATCTAAGAGCGGTCATAAGAGACTGCGTTCTTTGTGCACTAAGAGATGGGTCAGAAAGACCAGCTCAACCTATCACAATTGATGATGCATTTCTTATAGATCTTATTGATGCAGAATTAGCAAGACCACTAACCTAGCGCAAACTAACTGAGAAGAGCTCTGTTCTCTCAGTATAAAAGTCTATATTTTAAATACACATGTTAATTATTTTTTTAATTGGCTTGTAATAATAGAAATCTACTATAATTAACCATCAAAGGAGATTTTATGAGCATAACCAGCAATATCGTAACTGCCTCAAATAGCATCCCTAGCCTGAGTGCAAAAAGATATTTTAGCTGCGTTATTACTCAAATAGCACGGCTTATCGAAATACTAATCAAACCTGTTTTTACTCTTATAGCCAATATTTTAAATGTTTTTAGCAAGGTTAATTTCGATCAAATATTTCAAGATGATTTCCAAAGAGAATTCAATCCATTAAATATTGCACATGAATCAATAGTTGCGCCTGAAGTTGAAGCTGAAGTTGAAGCTGAAGTTGAAGTTGAAGTTGAAGCTGAAGTTGAAGTTGAAGTTGAAGTTGAAGTTGAAGCTGAAGTTGAAGTTGAAGTTGAAGCTGAAGTTGAAGCTGGAGCTGAAGCTGAAGCTGGAGCTGAAGCTGGAGCTGGAGCTGAAGCTGGAGCTGAAGCTGAAGCTGGAGCTGAAGCTGGAGCTGGAGCTGAAGCTGGAGCTGAAGCTGAAGCTGGAGCTGGAGCTGAAGCTGGAGCTGGAAATGAAATTCCAGCACTCACTAGGGCGCAAGCGTTTAATTTGTTAACTCCTTTGTCTTACGTTCAAGAGTTAAGAGTTTTTGATATTTTGGAATCTTCAGGGAAATGGCTTTGCTTAAGGGGAATACCAAATGGAATACACAAACTAGGCAAGCATATGGGAAAAAGCACCTATGAAAGTGAATTATATAAAATAGCCAAACCTGCGGGATTCAAAGACCGCTCCGTTTCACCTTGCGGATATCTTTTACCTTTTCACTCCCAAGGTCTTATTTTATCACTAGCAGAAGAAAATATTTCAAAATGTATTCGAAGTAGCACAGGTGAAATTATCCCTTGGATTGGAACAAACCAAAACACAGGTTTTGGAAAAAGATCGTATGTTGAAATTGAACAAAATGGAGAAAGGGTGAAATATCTAAATGAGAGTGGACGTGCTCATAGGAATCTTTTGTTCTCAAATTTTTCCGCATTTAGAGCACATAAAGAGAGCATGATTAGCCAGGGTTACCCCATTAAGGGAATGGCATGGACATCCAAATATGGGGGGGGCGATGAGTTTATTGCAACTATTAAACCTGAACTTGTTATTGGAATTTTTTTATATAATAGCTATTCAGTTGACAATTCCCCTGTACAGGGAGCCAGAACGATTCAATCCCTATTTTTTTCAAAATTCAGCAGAATTCTCCCTATTTACCAGTACACCATAGATACTTTGGCAGCATTCTCACCTGAACTTGAATGACAGAGTAGAATTCCAATTTTTTGTAAAAAAATGGTTAAATAACGCAAATTTGGAACAACAATTTTTGTTAAACGCACTCGAGCTTAGCGTATTTAGCAACAAGGCTCTTTTTTGAGGAATCTTGTTGGAACTCAACGTCATAGGTTAGTCCAAATGATGTTTCATAGGTTTTTAAGACAACCCCTTTTCCAAAATCGCGGTGACGAACCATGTCGCCGACTTGAAAAGCAACTTCCTGCGTTTTGTACGGGGCTTGATATTCCACGATTGAATCAGTTTTACCTTGAGCAATAAAATGCCTTGGAACTTCCTTAAGAAAGCGGCTGGGATACATGGTTTGAGCGCTTCCCCATAGAAATCTTCTTCGGGTATAAGAAAGATGTAAGTGCCTTTTGGCTCTTGTCATTCCGACATAAAAAAGTCTGCGCTCTTCTTGGATGTCTGCATCAGAATCTTTGGAATTAATGTGAGGGAATAGATTTTCTTCAAGACCCACCATAAATGCAACGGAAAACTCAAGCCCTTTTGCATTATGAAGGGTCATCAGTCTAACGCCACCTTTATGCATTTCTTCCAGATCCCGAGGAACATTCAGTGTTAAATCTTCAAGAAAACGTTGCAGAGTGGGTTCAGGAGCTGTTTTCTCCCACTCGTAGGCTTTAGCAATCAGCTCTTCAATGTTAGATTTTCTGTCGATGAAAGTCTCTTTATCCTCGCTTAAATAAATATCATAACGGGAAAGTTCAATAACTTTAGTGATCACTTCATGAACTTGTTTACCTTCTGCAATATATTTTTTAGCGCCATTAATAATATTGAGATATTCATAAAGAGCGCTTTTTTGTTTAGGCGGAAACTCGTGCAGGAAAGACTCTATAGCCTCAATAATAGGCTGCCCACGCTCATTTGCAAGCTCAATTAATCTCTCTACAGCTTTTGGACCAATCCCTCTTTTAGGTAAATTAATTGTGCGTTCAAAACTTACGGTATCTGTCGGAATTGCAACAAGCTTTAAGAAGGACATGACATCCTTTACTTCTTTACGAGCATAAAAGGATAGGCCTCCCACAATTGTGTAGGGGATTCTTGCCATGAGTAGCTGATCTTCAAAAGACCTTGACTGCGCATTTGTACGATAAAAAATTGCCATCTCTTCTGCAGGATAGGTCTTCAAATAGTCTTTAATTTCTCTAGCTACAATCCTTGCTTCATCCAAATCCGTATCGAGTGTATGCAAATGGATTTTATCCCCATCTCCGAGCGCGCTCCAAAGCTCTTTTTCATAATGCCTGTCATTTTTGCCAATCACAGCGTTAGCGGCCTGCAAAATTGTATTTGTACTCCGGTAGTTTTGCAATAAAGAGACAACTTGCGCGCCTTGAAAGTCAGACTCAAATTTTAAGATATTCCCGACATTTGCGCCCCGCCAGGAATATATAGATTGATCAGGATCACCCACAACAAATAAATTTTTGCTTTTTGCAGTGATTAACTTACACATTGAATACTGCGCTTGATTTGTATCTTGATACTCATCAACAAGCATATAGTCCCATCTATCTTGGTAGGGAGAATCTGGATGCTTTAGTACTTGTACACAAAAGAAGAGCAGGTCATCAAAATCAAGAGCTCTGTTCTCTTTTAAATTGAATTGGTAATTTGCATAAATTTCTGAAAACACTTTGTCCTCTGTAAACGCTTCTGGACCTTTCAGATTATTTTTTGCGTCAGAAATTGCGCCGCGAATTGCCTTGATCACATTTTTGTCTTCACTACGTGCGCATTTTTTCAAGATATCAAGACTGTCTTTTTCATCATAAATTGTAAATGGCGTTGGAAATCCAATTAAATGAATTGATTCGCGTAAAATTTGCGCAGATAGTGAGTGAAACGTTGTTGCAAGAATTTTAGCATAGGTAATTTTTTGCACCCGAGAGCGCATTTCCTCTGCTGCCTTATTCGTAAAAGTCACTGCAACAATCCGATTTGGTGCTACACCTAATTTTAGCAAATTCGCAACTCGAAATGTAACAACTCTAGTTTTTCCAGAACCTGCGCCCGCCAAAACAAGCATCGGACCGTGAACATGTTCAACTGCCCGTTTTTGTTCTTCATTTAAAAGATTGTCATTGCTCATAATGGGCTTCATTATATAGGAGCTTCCCTTGATCCGCAACCCCATTTTAACAAGTACTATTAAAGCCTTGAAAAGAAAGATGCACCGCAGAGACGCAGAGAACTCTGAGGAACGCAGAGAAGAATTAAAAATTAGAAAACGAATGCATTTTTTTCTTTATTTATACCTCTGCGAACTCTGTGTACTCTGTGTCTCTGCGGTGCATCTTTCTTTATTTGCGGAATATATAGAGCTCGGGATTGATCGGTTTTTCAAAGAAGGTTATGTTAAAGAAATTGAGGGCAAACGTGTTGGCCTTATCACCAATCAGACGGGCATTAACAGCTCTCTACAATCAACTGTAAAACTCTTTCTCGAAAGAAAAACTTATTCAGTAACAGCACTTTTTGCTCCAGAACACGGTATTGATGGGAAAATATATGCGGGTCTTGAAGTAAAAAATTCAGAGATAGATAAGATCCCTATTTACAGTCTCCACGGCGCTACTAGAAGGCCTACAGTTGAAATGCTAAGTAATGTGGATGTACTTATTTTTGATATCCAAGATATTGGAGTAAGGCCCTATACATATGCATCCACTCTTTTTTATGCAATGGAAGAAGCTGCAAAAAAGGGAATACCTATTATTGTTCTGGATAGACCAAATCCAATGGGCGGACTTATGGTTGATGGCCCCATGCTAGAAGAGAAATTCAGGTCATTTATTGGCTATATCAACGTCCCTTACTGTCATGGCATGACAATTGGTGAGCTTGCTCTTTTTTTTAACAGTGAATATAAAGTAGGGTGCACACTCAAAGTTGTTCCGATGAAGGGGTGGAAAAGACATATGCTATTTAGAGAGACAGGCCTTGTTTGGGTCCCCTCAAGCCCTAATATACCTGAATGTGACACTCCTTTTTATTCGGCTACTACTGGACTTCTGGGAGAACTTGATCTTGTTAATATCGGTATTGGATACACTCTCCCATTCAAAGTAGTTGCAGCACCTTTTATCAATGCAGAAGCCTTTGCATCAGCACTTAATAACCAAAACATTCCCGGCGCGTCATTCTCTCCGATTCACTATAAACCATTCTACGGTTCACACAGAGAAAAGGAATGCCACGGAATCAAAATTAATATTACTAATCATGCGCTTTACCGCCCACTTTTCACCCAAGCCTTTATAGTAGGGACGTTAAAAACGCTCTATCCTAATGAAGTAATCGCAAAATTAAAACTTTCGACAAAAGAAAAACAAGACCTTTTTAATAAGGCTCATGGTAGCAGCGCAGCTTACGAACTCCTTCTCAATGAAAAACTTGTCACATGGAAACTTATCACACACCACAAAGAAGAACGGGCTGCATACCTTCTAAAACGGCAAAAATATCTACTGTATTAATGTGACTTTATATATATTTTAGCGCGATTATGATTAGGCTATCAACAGATGCAAGACATCCAATAAGTTTTAATAGAGAAATTCATGAAAGGTACTATCCTTTTGTTACATTTGCCTGTAATTTATTTTTAAGCAACGCTTATTCAAAATTGTATTTTGATTTTCCAAAAAGAAGTGCATACAGAAAGGATTCACAATTACCTGACGCTTTCTTAAGGGCAAATCACTCCATACGCCGTCTTAATGAAAGCGATTTTCTTTTAGAATCATACAGGAAATGTAAAGAAAATATAGTTGGCAAGGGGACTTATAAAATTGTAAAACTTTGCTATTTAATTAGCATTCAACCTGCTGGTCAAGTCCAAATTAAAAGAGCAATCATCGCAAAAGATCTTCGATCAAAAAGTGCTTTCCCAGTAAGGCGTTGTTTTGAAGATTTAAGAGACCTATCTTACATTGAATGCGTAACTAAAATCACTCACCAAACAAGTGAAGGCAAATTTAAGCAGTTTCATTACTCAAAGGAAGCTCGCTGCAACGCTCTAAACATAAGCAGGATGACACCGGCTCTAAATTTTAATGAAGTTGTAACTATCTGCGAACAAGTCATTCGTGGAATTATAGAGCTTCGCGATCTAGGTTACGCGTTCGGTGATCTAAAAGCTTCAAATATCCTTGTTTATACTAAACTTAATACTAAGCATTGTGACCTTGACTCTATCGGACGAGTAGGTACAATTTCAGTTGAACAAACAGCTGAATATCTTGCTCCCCGTGAAAGATACTCTTTTTTAAAAGACTATATTAAAAGTAAAAGTCGTCTTCATTTTATCGACTATTACCACAAAAATCCACGCACAATCCTATCTATAGAAAACACAACCGCTTCTGCAGGAATTGTGATAGCAAATATTTTACTAGAATCATCCGTTATGGCTACTTTCTCACAAGTTTCAGAATTTTGGAGAATTGTTAATGGACTTGTCGGAGATTTTGATCTTTCCCACTCCCTCAAGACAATAACTAATATTATAAAAAAAATTGAATCCCATCTCCCTCCTCTCGATAGCGAAGCTGATTTTCCACCTGCCTTATTACCGACAATGACACTTGATCATGCTCAAGCAAGACTACTAGCTCTCTCCCTTAGAGGGACTCCTGCAGAAATCAACATGATCTCAGCTCCCTTAACTATGGAGGGGTTTTTATCCATCTGTAAACAAATAACATTAGAAATAGACGCTCTACATAAAGCAGGAATTCTGCATGGCAATTTTACTTCAAAGCAAATAGCAATTTTCAACTCTGAACTGCCAGACGACCCTTTAAAAGCCACCTTAAAACCATTTTCTTGTAATGTTGCCGATGGTTCTCTAACAAAAAAGGCATCTTTCCTATCTCTTTCCCCAAGACTACAATATCAAATACGCTCTAAAGTGCTCGTAACTACATATGACTCTTCTTTTAAAAATATTATTTATCAATATAGGGAAAGATCTGAGCTTCAATCAGTAGTCATGACCAAAGAAGATGAGACAATTTCTGTAGGAATTGCCCTTCTAGACATCGCTATTCAAAAAGGGCTCTTGAAGGAACCTACTCCAGAACATCTGGTAGAAAGGTTTTTACTAATTATTTCTGACCTTACCGGGGGCTTAATCCTTACACCCCTTGCTAATACCAGCAAAGAACTATATGAAGCAGTCTACGATCAAGCCTCTCTCATAGGAGCCTTAAAAGCTCCGTTTCCTGCACCATTAATTAATCTAGAACAAGCTGCTATAGCTTTTGAAACTTTTTTGTCAGCTTCTTAGCGGGGGATAAAGTGGGGATAAAATTCGATTTCAAGGCAACTTTTCCTCTCGAGGGCAGGTAACGTAGAAAGGTCGATTTTATAACCTTCTAGGAGACGGTCATTGAGCTCTTCTTTAGTATAAAGAGGAGCTTTTTCATTGGACTGTGCGTTTGTGATTTGGAGAGGGAGTGAAACAACTTTGGAAAGGCTTGGGAAGAGTCCGATTTGATAAAGATCGGTACACTTTTTAAAGGCTGCTTCAAACTCAGGGATTGAACCAAAGTGAATTTTAGAAAGTAATGTGACGATTGTATTTTTTGGATAAAGAGTCATGTCGATCCGGTTACAAGCGCGCCATTCATTTTCACCTAAACTAAAATCCCAAACAAAAAAACCTTCAGATACAGGGAGAACTTTTAGGGGGGTCTCGCTTCTATTAAGGCCTAAATCAAAGAAGGCAGCATAAGCTCCTGTTTTTTCTAAGACATCTACTGTTAACGGCAAATCTAACGGGGCTGTCAGAGCAAGCGTATCATGCGCAAATGTGATATAAGGAGACTCGCAATTGAGTATCGTTTCAGTGAAATCTTCTTCTCCAGACCAATAATGAAAGAAAAGTTTTGGACCAGATGTTGATTTAATAAGCTCATATCCTTTTTCAAATTCCTGACTACTTGCGGTATAATAAACATGAATGGGAGCAAAAGCAGCTTCTTGAATTCTTAAAGAATCAAGAAGAGCAAGGAGTTGCAAAGGTCTATCTTGCGAGAATATAATTAGGCTTGAAGTTTTAAGAGAGTCATCCCCTTTAATTGTAGCAATAGCTTCATAGCAAGGTAACGATTTTATATATCTTTTTAATACGACCTCTTCTTCCTTATGGATCTTATTGTCATTTAAGGGTGTTTCACGGTTATAGACATAGAGAACGTCTGGTATGAATACAGAATGGTCTCTAGCCATTTCCCAGAGGGGAAATGTTATAGATAAATCCCAAGATGTTTGAAAAAACTCCCCTTTATATAAAAAATCTCTTAATTTGATTTTCTTAAACAGTCCTGCATAAAACGATCTGATTTGAGGTAATGGAGATTGTCTTCGCAAACTTCTTTTATTTGGATTTAAAGAAAAAATTTTACCTTTTTCATATTTTGGATAGGTTATATATTGACTATAAGACATCCATATATTTGGATCAGAATAGTATCTATTTAGCTCTTTTAACACTCTTGTGTGAGCAAACCAATCATCTCCATCAAGTATGATAACAATTGCATCATCCGGGATACCTTGAATCGTATAATACAAATTGTAAAGCGCTTTATAGTTTTCCGGATTTGAGATAAGTGTTACTTTTTCTGAAGCATCAAAAATCTCAATGCATTCTTGGGCAGTTTTTTTTGTATCATCTGTTGAGCAATCATCAATATATAAGACGGTATAATTCTTGTAATCTTGCTCTAAAACGGATGTTAAATTCTTCTCCACATATTCTTCATTATTATAGGAAGGAATAATGACAACAAACGGCTTTTCATCCTTATTCAAGCGAAATTCTAAAGCCTTTTTGGGTACTGCTTTTCCAAATGTAATCCCTCTTCCAATCACATTCCAAACAAGCAATGTAGCAAAGATTCCAACCGTTAGTAAAAAAAAGACTTTAGCTTTAATCATTTTCTCTCATGATAAATTGAGGCTCCAAATCTGCATGCGCAGAGTGATTTTCAATCTGATAAAATGGATTAATATCAATTTTTAATCCCTCTAAAAACATAAAATTCAGTTCTTCTGCAGAAAAAGTATTAGCAGCTCTGTTCTGATTTGTAGAAACAATGTTCATCGGAATATTTACCATCTTTGCTCTCTCATAGCAAAGCCCGATTTTACTTGCATCACCATATCTTGCCCATTCCCCTTCGAAATCATTTGGGAATGTATATTTCATTTTTTCCAAATCTCTTTGAATATCGCTTTTTGCATATAACACAAGATCAACTGAATTGGGGTAGTTCCAATCGGCTTTTCCTTGTTTAAATTGCCAAGCAAGACACCCATTTCCAACTTCTAGTAAATTAGGAATTCCTTGAATTTCATCATCATGCATATAACAAACATCTACATGTTTACCAAGCCTATAATATACTCCATATGCACCTGTCTCTTTTAATTTTACAACGCCATCCTTAACATCAATTTTATCTGTAATAATTATGTCATCTACAGCAAAAGCAACATGTGATGCGCCCTCACCAAATTTTCCGAAAACAGCATCAAGTACAAGTGGTTTAAAGTCGTCTTTAGGCCTATCATTTGACTGCTTAAAGAAATGCGCGGAAGGAAACGCCTTTTTAACGCTATCATATCCAGAAACAAATTCTGGATCTTCTCTATAGATAACGCCTGTTTTCCTAAAACCGCCTGCATGCTTAGTGATCGATTCTAGAAATGCATAAAGTTGCATGGGCCTGTTGTAAGAAAACACAATTAAATCTGCTTCACCTCTTTCAAGCGGAGCTCTTGGATCCACTTTTAATGCTGGATAAACAGGCATTTTTCGAATAGACTTTTCAATTCTTTCTTGAGTGTCTAACCGTACTTTTGCATCCGTAAGTGGCGTTTCGTAATTGTAGACGTAAGAAACTTCAGGAACAAAATAAGTGTGCTCTCTTGACATTTCCATCATTGGAAGCATAAGAGCAAGATCCCAGGCAGCAACAAAATAATCTCCGTTCTCAGTTAAGTCAGAGAGTTTAATTCGTTTAAATAAGCCTGCATAAAACGTGCGCAAATGAGAATACTGCCATTTATTAGACCGCATTTTTGCTTTTTTTAGAAATGCCTTTGTAACAGGCGCGCACATTCCTGCTTGATTATCAGGATATCTAATATATTGACCATAACTCATCCACATATTGGAGTTTTGATAATACTCATTTAAGTCACTCAGTACATGGTCATTTGCAAACCAGTCGTCACCATCCAAAAGCACAACAATTTTATCGTTATCCAAAGAGTGAATTGCTCTGTATAAGTTATATAAAGCCTTTCTATTTTCTGAATTATGAATGATTGTAAATCGATCTTCCATTTGGGCGTTAGCTACACAATGATTGACATTTGCAAATGTATTATCCGTCGAACAATCATCGATATAAATAACATGAAAATTTATATAGTCCTGTGAAAAAATTGACTGTAAATTTCTCTCGAAATAGGAATCATTATTAAAAGATGGTACGATTACTACAAAGTCATGCTCTTTTGAAATAGGTAACCCCTTTTTTACCACATTCAATTCATCGCCAAATCCCTTTAGAACATCTGTTTGAAGTAGAAATATCGCAAATGCGAGTATAAATGCGAAGCTTGCAAGTCCATAAGTGCTTTTTTTATTCACAGCGCCCTCTTTTTTGAAGAAAATATAACCAGTTCATGATATGGGTGATTTAAATTAATGGCGAGAGGAAAAAGATGAACTACCTAATTTTACTGATACTCTTTCTATTTTCAGAGTTACGAGCGTGTACAGGAATAAAACTGGTTGCCGAAGACGGCTCTCTTGTTCACGGGCGAACTCTAGAGTTTGGCCTCCATCTTGACCTATACGCCACCATGATTCCAAGAGGATATGCATTCAGAGCTACAACGCCACTAGGAGTTGGTCTCCGTTATAAATCTAAATACGCAGCAATCGGATCTTCTAGTTTTGAAGAGATCCTCATACTAGATGGTGTTAATGAAAAGGGACTTTCTATTGGCACATTTTATTTTCCTGGTTTCGCAGGCTATACTCCAACTACAAAAGACAATCAGAGCAAATCACTCTCACCTATTGATTTTCCCAATTGGATATTAACGCAGTTTGCATCCGTAAACGAGGTAAGAGATGCGCTTCAAGATGTAGTGATTGCACCTACAATAAATGAAGATTGGGGCTCGTTACCCCCCCCCTTTCACTACATTGTTTTCGATAGTTCAGGAAATTGCCTTGTAATTGAACCGCTTGGCGGCACTCTCGTCATATACGATAACGAACTTGGAACTTTTACAAATTCCCCCAATTTTGACTGGCATCTAACGAATCTTAGAAATTACATTCATCTAAGTCCTTATAATGCAGGTCCTGTATCGATTAATGGCACTATATTCAATGCCCTCGGTCAGGGATCTGGCATGATAGGACTTCCTGGAGATTTTACCCCCCCTTCTAGATTCGTAAGAGCCGCTATTTTTTCAGCAGCCGCAACTCCTGCAAAAAACGCAAATGAAGCTATATTCCAAGTATTTCACATTCTTAACCAATTTGACATTCCGCTTGGCCTTGTAAAAGACAAAACTGGCGATATCATTCACAGCGAGCAGACCCAAGCTACTTCCGCAATTGATCCTAGCTCCCTACGCTATTATTTTAAAACATATGACAATCAAGAACTTAAAATGCTTGATATTAACGATTTCGATCTTAATTCTAAAGATGCAAAATTACTTCATATCTCAGGTCAATCTAGAGCCACAAATATTTCCTCCCAGTTAAAATAGTTCTAGCTAATATTTCTAATATTATTATGTTTAATATTAGGTTTTAATGTGGGGTTTCTGTGAATACAGCGATAATTAACTGGAATTCTAATGTTCCTAAAATTGCTATTGTATTTGATAGTAATAATCAGTTTACGTTTTTTGATCAGCTCCTTCATAATGAACTGCGAGATTTTGGAATCTATATTCCCGAAGGACTTAGAGATCAATACGAAAATAAAAAATACGTTACATTACCCGATCCCATAAAATCCAATACACCAGCCATTAAGCAATTTAGAAAGGCATTTGACGAAATCTATTTTCCTCAACACTTACAAAATCATAAATTTACAAAATCAATCGTACAAAGGTAAATATGGAACCAACACAAGGCTTAACACCCACTAGCCCAATTTCTTCAGCATCCATTTCCTCGTCTCCTGAAAATGCTCTAAAGGCATCCCCAGCAACGTCACCTCCTCCCGAAATTGTCATCAAAGCAACTGCGGTTGCATCTCGTGTTTTAGCCCGTCCACCTTCATTATCCATTGCATCAGCATCCTCAACGGCAAGACCCGCTGCGGCACCTGCAAAAAGAAGGCCCATATTTGTTGCTTCGTTAGCTGATTTGACACCTCCATCTAGCCCTTCCTCTGGATTAGCATCCCGCTCAGGCGCTGGTGATACAGTGAAAAAATTTGAAATATTAAAACCACCTAAACGTGATGAAGAATGGGTAGCACACGCCTTAGAACTTTGCAAAATAGAAGGGGGGATTGATACAACTGCCCTTGCTGCAGGATCTAACGGTTCATATTTTGCTGGTGAAATAAAGATGGTTACTAAAACAGACGCTGAGGGGAGAACTGCCACTGGCCCTTCTAAAGTGAATGAAGCGATTCTAAAGCCCTGTGATGAAGAACTTGGCTGTCTAAACACACAAATTTCAATACGTTATGCTGAAAAGGCAAAAGAAGGAATAAAACCCGGTACAAGTGCAATACGTGAAGTGGCTGCTCATTATTTATTTCCAGGTATCGTTCCGCCAACATGCCTAGTAGAAGTGACATCTCCTGCATTTTATTTCAAATCGGGAGTTGTTGTTCCCAAAAAATGTTCGATGCAAAAAATGATTCCGAATGCTTCTGATTTTCACAAAATTGAAAGCCCCTCAGAATTAAAAGAGGAACTAAAACCTATTGCCCTAATAGACATAGTGTTACATAATGCAGATCGCAATCGTGGCAATCTTCTAATTACAGGTGAAGGGAAAGAGAGAAGAGCTCACCCAATAGACCATGGATGTATATTACCCGATAATTGTCAATCAGGAGGAGTTTTTACTTGGTATGAACACCTTGATCCAAGTGATATGTTTTCACCTCCGCAGCAAGAGGAGATTTTAGGAATTAATCTCGGAGAATCTGAATCTCAACTAAGAGAGTTAGAACTTGGTGATGGGTCTCTTAACACACACAATGTCAGCACAATAACCGCAAAAGCTTTGTGCAGAACAACTCCTATCCGAGAGATTGCGATGTACCAAATAGATAATCTCACACCAGATGGACCAGGATTCACTTCGTGCTGTCTAAATAAATCTATACTATTGATGGCTGCCTATAAACAAAATCCAACGCTTGTTTCCAGTGGAAAAGTAACAGGCACTGTAGATAAGGGAAAATTAGAAGAAGTAGTAAATGAGGTAACAAGTTTTATTTCAGGGCAATCACAGTTTATTGATGAAATTTTATCGAGTTGTACAGACCTCACACCCGCTGAAAAACTAGCAATTAAAGAAGGCGATGGACCTTCAAATCAAAGAATTAATTTAGCCCATCAAGTTACAAGAGAGAATTTATCACTCGAGACATTTGAACTAGGACATCACGAAGAGCCATTTAATCCCGATTATTCAAAAATTCATACAGAAATAGAAACAATCTTAATGGCTAGAATTGCTGCAGCACGCGAGAAAAGAACTTAGCGCCTGCTCTAAAACCCATAATTTGATCGCAACTGATAAATGGGATAAAAAATTGTTTTATTTCTTTGTTTCTTCTTTGTCTTTATCTGGGAATGCACTGTCCTTAATTGTGAGAAATGTAGGCTAGTAAAAATGAATGTTATTTGATATAATCGTCTCATTCAAGGTGGTTATTATGAAATGGGGACCTGTTTTAGGCGGGATTTTACTAGTTGCTGGAACAACAATTGGCGTAGGAATGCTCGGCCTACCTGTTATGACTGGATTTATGGGCTTTATGCCTTCTATGCTCTTATTTCTAGTTTGCTGGCTTTTTATGCTTTTTACAGGCTTTTTGTTCATTGAAATTAATGATGCCATCGGTGGCAATGCGAATTTAGTTACAATGGCTGGCAAAACTCTTGGATTACCTGGAAAAGCTATCGCATGGGTATTCTACCTACTTCTACTTTACTCACTTGTAGCAGCTTATATTTCAGGATGCGGTCCACTATTCATCGAAATATTTCCTGAGATCTCACCTGGTTTTTCAAAATTTCTTTTACCAATTCTGTTTGGTGGTTTCATCTATCTAGGCACGCGGGGTGTTGATCTTTTAAATCGAGGACTAATGATTGGTCTTATTCTCTCTTATGTGATTTTAATAGCCCTTATTCCCCCACACATTCAAACAAACTTGCTCACACATGTATCATGGCCACCGTTTGCATTAGCAGCTCCAGTTGTTCTAACTTCTTTTGGCTACCATATTATCATTCCAAGCCTTGCTACCTATCTTAAGCATGACAAAAAAGCGCTCTATAAAGTTGTTATTATAGGCAGTTTATTAGCATTTGTTATCAATGCAATCTGGCAATTTCTTGTTCTTGGGTCAGTTCCTCTTGACGGACCAAATGGACTTGCAGAAGCGTGGGCACAAGGAATTCCTGCAACAGGACCGATTGCAAACATCATTAAATCACCACTAGTAAAAATCGGTGCATATGCGTTTTCTTTCTTTGCTATTGTAACTTCCTTTCTTGGAGTCAGCTTGAGCCTTGCAGACTTCCTTACAGATGGCCTTAAAATTAAAAAAAGCTGGGAAGGTAGACTCCTTGCAATTTTGCTCACATTTGTCCCTCCCCTCATTTTTGTCTTCTCCTATAAACGGGGGTTTCTCATGGCTCTTGAATACGCTGGCGCATTTGTAGCCATTCTTCTCATCATTCTCCCTGCTGCAATGGCGTGGAATCTAAAATCGCCCAAGTACTTAAAAACAGCGAAAGGCAGAATCCTTCTCACACTTACCATGCTATTTGCCCTTCTTATTATTGCAACATCAATATTTTCATGATAAAAAAGGGATTCACCACAGACCAGAAAAAATACGAAATTATTGCTAATAAGCAAAAGGTCACTTAAAAAATGTTTATCTTTGCGTTTCTTTGCGACTTTGCGTCTTTGCATGAATTATTTTTTAACAAAATGAATTCTAAAGCATATTGTAATTTTCTGATGCAATTAAACCGATTTCAAAGATTCACGCAAAGACGCAAAGTCGCAAAGAAACGCAAGAATTTTAACTTGTGTATTATCAGAAATATACAATCGAGCTATTCAAGTGTTGGGGAATTTTTCTTTTTTGAGGACTTAATATATGTTTAAGCTAGAAACGGATTTTGAGCCGAAAGGCGATCAACCCAATGCAATTGAGGCCCTCACTAAAGGTGTTCTTGCTGGCAAGAGCGCGCAAGTTTTACTGGGCATCACTGGTTCTGGCAAAACCTTTACAATGGCAAATGTAATTCAGGCAGTTCAAAGACCCACTCTGATTCTCGCTCATAATAAGACTTTAGCAGCGCAGCTCTACCAAGAATTTAAAACGTTTTTTCCTGAAAATGCAGTTGAATATTTTGTTTCGTATTACGACTACTATCAACCTGAAGCTTACATTCCAAGGACTGATACCTATATTGAAAAAGATTTGGCGATCAATGACCAAATTGACAGAATGCGGCTCTCTGCAACAAGAGCTCTACTAGAGCGGCAAGATGTAATTATCGTTGCTTCTGTTTCTTGTATTTATGGTCTTGGATCTCCAGAAAACTATGCAAAAATGATTTTGAAAGTTGATAAAGGAGAAAAAGTTTTACGAGATGACTTTTTGATTCACCTAATAAAATTGCACTACACTCGAAATGATATGGAACTTGCTCGAGGAACATTTAGAGTACGTGGTGACATTATAGAAATTGTCCCAGCTTACGAAAGCGAACTTGCCTACCGCATTGAATTTTGGGGTGATGAGATCGAACGAATGAGCGAAATTGATCCGTTGACAGGCAAGGTGAAAAAAGTATTAACTACACTTTCTATCTATCCAGGATCTCACCATGTAACTCCTGATGATATTCGAAGCCAAGCCATTGAAACCATCCAAAAAGAGCTTGAAGAACGGATAGAATTTTTTAAAGAAAAAAACGCTCTAATTGAAGAGCAACGTATCCGCGAAAGAACTAAGTATGATCTGGAAATGATCAAAGAAATCGGCTTTTGTAAGGGGATTGAAAATTATTCGCGCCACTTTAGCGACAGAAAGGCTGGCGATTCTCCACCAACATTGATTGATTACTTTCCGAAAGATTTTTTATTTTTTATTGATGAATCGCATCAATCCGTCCCTCAAGTTAGAGCTATGTATAACGGTGACAGGGCCCGTAAGGAAACGCTCATTAATTACGGTTTTAGACTCCCTTCTGCCTTTGATAATCGCCCTCTGAAATTTGAAGAATTCTATGAAAAATTAAATCACGTTATTTACGTCTCTGCAACACCAAATCCCTGGGAAGTGGAAGAGTCTGAAGGGGAACTTGTCCATCAGATTATCAGGCCCACAGGTCTTCTTGATCCTATCTGCGAAATTCGCAAGGCAGAATTTCAAGTAGATGATTGTATGGAAGAGATTCAAAAAGAGATTGCAAAAGGCGGGCGAATTCTTGTTACAACTCTCACAAAAAAACTTTCTGAAGACCTTTCTAACTACCTAAAAGAAGTAGGCGTCAAGGCAAAATACCTTCATTCTGACATAGACACCCTAGAAAGAATTCAAATTATTAAAGAGCTCCGGGATGGAAAATTTGATGTTTTAGTCGGAATCAACCTTTTAAGAGAAGGACTTGACATTCCAGAAGTCTCACTTGTTACCATTCTAGATGCCGATAAAGAAGGATTTCTGAGAAGCGAAACTTCTCTTATCCAAACATCTGGTAGAGCTGCTCGAAACGCAAATGGCAGAGTTATTCTCTATGCAGATAAAATGACCAAATCAATTGCTGCTTGCATCGAAATCACACAAAAACGGCGCAAAATCCAAGAAGAATACAATAAAGCTCATGGCATCACACCCCAGACAACTATTCGCAAAAAAGCTCTCTCACTTCTCGAATCATTCGGTATCATTGAAACCCCCGATGAATCCATTCCCATCAAACTTACTGCCAAGGCGCTTACTAAAAAAATTCGCGAACTTGAGAAACTCATGATGGACGCAGCAAAAGAATACAATTTCGAAGAGGCTGCCAGATTTCGTGACGAAATCCGCCACTACCGCTCTCTGGAACTCCTAGAAGATTTTTGAATTTCGTTCGGTATAAAAAAATGTTTTACCTGTGATTTTACTAAGAAGCTGTTTAAAATGGATAGTTTAACAAATTTTTTATATGAAACAATACAGAATATCAAGCAGCTCTATTAGTTAACCAAAGAGAAACAGCTGCTGCAATGGAATGCTTAAAGCTAAGCAAAGATCCGGCGATGTTTGCTTATGAAGATTTATTATTAAGGCGGGCTACGAATATTCTCATCGGAAAAGCAAATGTCGAAGCTCACAGCACGATATTCAAATTTACCAAAAAGGCTAAGGGAATTACAATAATTACATGCTCAGCAGGAATAGTAGCTTTGACAGGGGTTGCAATTCGGTATTTTTCAATTTTATCTGAATCAAAATAGATTTTTTTGAATTGCGATCGTTATAGCTTAGAAAATTTTAATTGACTTTTAATCAAGGGAGGTACATAATATATTTATGATAAACGCTATACATAATCAATATAATGCATTAAATCCAAATCAAAAAAATTTTGCAAACGGTATTGGCTATAGTTGTGCGGCAGTTTTCTTTGGCCTAACATCTCTAATCTGCGAAAACGCTAGTGAAGAAGCTCCTGCTATGCGCATTTTTGAAGGCATTACCCTAATAGTTACAGTCGAAAGCGTTAAAAGTGCATGGCGATCGTTTCAAGCCGCGCTCAATTAATTCCAATCGGTATTATTTATAAAAAATAATGGTTAATCTCATCTCTATTGACGAAAGAAGCCTCTAACTCTCGCAGTCAGAGTAGCTGGAATGGTGAATTCACCCAGTGCTTGCACTACTGTAACTGCTAATGATGTGAGAACTGAACTACCTGTTGAATAGTAAATAGCGCCAGCAGTTCCTGCAGAAATCGCTTTTGAAAGTTTACTACCTGAGGTTGTTACTCCCACTGCAATGGCACTGCCCGGAAATCCAAGCACAGAACTTGCAAGATTAACGACTGTATAGTTCAGATAGAATTTCATTGAGGATGTGGCTGCTTGACGAAAGCCATCTCTAATTCTTTCAACCCCACCAAGATCATCAATTACTATTTTAGATACATGCGCGATTTTTGCAATTTTAAGAATAACTACGCCTCTTTCTATTAGATTTGAGCAGGGAGCTAATATGGAGGATACAGACAAAGCTTGGTTGTAAGAATTTCTAACAAGAGCGCCAGGAACTTTATCTTGAATGTATTTTGATCCCGCTTTAATGACATCATTGTCGATCATTTTTTTCATCAAAAATGGATGATTTAATATAATTGCAACTGAATTTACACTGATTCTTACAGCAGCTGATCCGCCTCCTAAAGCATCGATTGTAGTCAAGCCAACTGCCAAGATACTTTGAACAAACATTGCATCGATAACTTCAATTTTTCTAGAAGGAACTAATGTATTTATCAAATGAAGATTTGTAAATGCGTGAATACTTGGGGACAATGTGGGTCTAAGAACAAGCATTGCAGATCCGATAAGCGTTTGGAGCGCTAATCTTTCTGATTTATTAATTGTTTTTTGCGAAATGCCATATTCTGTCCTTAATTCTCTTCGAACCAAGTCGTAGGTATTTTTCACTATACGGGTTGCTTTTGGGACAATTTCGATCTCACCTGAATCAGAAGACGCGCGCGGAATGAAAGCAACAATTCCTTCTGTAACAATAAGCGGAACAATGCCTTTTATTGAAATAGCGGCAACTGTACCAATTGCGCGAATTGTTACTTCACGTAGACTTGGGTATTTTGAACTGTTTGCAATAATGGCAAGTGGGGTCGCAATAGTATTTAGAGAAACAGTCCCAACGACATACGCTAGGCCATGCACACTTAAAGAGAGAGCGCATTGTTTCGGCTGTTCAAGACCGAATTCTTCCATTAACTTAAATGAACCCATCATAAGGTCATCTAGCCCATCTTTATCAATTTGACCATGAGCTAATGCGCGCACTTGATCGGTTATCTCACTTGTCAAATAAAGAGATTCATCACGCTTTTTACGATAGAGGTCAATAGCTTCATGCTTAAATACAGTGACCATTTCTGCAGGTGTTGAACCAAAGTTAATATTTCTTAATAAACACGCAGCAGGGGTAGCTAATAGATATGATTTTAGCCACCGAATGGCAATACTTTTTCCAATGCTTTTTTTTTGATCACCGATTGCTCTAAGTAATTTAATAGCAATTGACAATTTTGCTCTTTGAAATTGAGGTGAATTAACGATACTTCTCTGTATTAGAGGGGAACTTAAGGATGTTAATATAAACTCGCTGTTAAGCGGAGAAGCTCCAAGCAATCCTTTAAATAGCAAAAGCAAGACGCTATGATACAGGTAATTATCAAATTCGCTTATTGTCTCTTGTGGCCCTGTGAGTGAAGATACACTTGATTGTAGCAGTTCGGTTGTGTATAGATATTTAAAGGGGCCCGCAGGAACTAATGAACTTACGGCAGCTGCACCAGCTGTAAGTCCAATATCGACACATATAGATCTACTATGGTTCAGTCCTACTTCCATATCAACTATTATAACATAATTATAAATTTTAATGCAAGCCACTAAACCATAGTGTGCAGCTGATAAGTCAATATGGTTAAAGCTATTAGAAAAATAACAGTCAGAAGTGGTTTACCACCAATGACTTGGTATTTTGAAGGAGTATTTCTTTGATATCTTCCGCGCCAGATCATAAGAACTGGAAAGATTCCAAATAGAATGACCGCGCATACACCGCCTGCAAAGCCAAGAGCCTGGTAAAAAATGGTAGGGTAAAGGATTGCAAAAACAAGAGGAGGGACGAGGGTGGCAAGGCAGATCCAGATGTTTTCCCGACCCTTATGAGCAATTTTCAATCCATCAGACAGAAAGTGCACAAGACTAAGGGTTTGCGTCAAAAACGAGGTCAAAATCGCTATAAAAGCAAGAATCCCCGCAAGATTTCCGAGCCATGGAGCGCTAACATAGTTTTTTAAGGCTTGAGCTGCGTCTAGACCTAGTTTGTAGCTTTCAAGAATTCCCCCCTTCCCTTCTATAGGAAGAGATCCGAGCGCAATAAGCTGCCAGAATAAATAGATTGTCAAAGTGAACAGCACTCCCCCAATAATGGATTTTCTGATTCGCTTAGTATCTCCCCCTAGGTAATGAGAGAGAGTAGGAATAAGATTATGGAAACCAAAAGAAATGACAAGTATAGGCAATGCAGCGAATGCGTATTCTAAATGCACTTCCTTGAGGAGCTTCACTTCGACATAACCAAGTCCAAAAACAAGAAGGGCTATATATACTGTAATCTTTCCGGCCATTAAAAATCTATTCACGAGATCAACAGATCTAGTACCAAAATAGACAATCCAACCAAAAAAAAGGACAAAAAATAGGCTTCCCACCCAAATTGGAAAGGAGATTCCTATGCTTTTGAAAAATGTTGTAACAAGATGAGAGCTATCTGCCAAGTAGGCTACTAATAAAGCATAAAAAAGAAATAGGTATAAAAACCAGCAGGCAATTTTTCCAATCGGGCCTAAAAGATCCGAAATCATCGTAATAAAATTGGTTCTGCCGGAAAACCAGCCGTTTACCTCCACAAGCATAAGGCCCGTCATCGTCATAAAAAAGGCTGTGATTGCAAATAAAATTAAAGAGGGAAAAAACCCGACAAGACCTGTAAGTATAGGTAACCCGAGCATTCCTGCGCCAATACAGCACCCTCCAATCAGTAAAATGCCTCCAAAGACACTTCCTTGTTTCTCAGAGCTCATCTACTTTCCACTCGTCTTTCATTTCGAATCTCTTGACCAAGCCTTCCCAAGTCATAGCCATCAAAATCAACAAACTTGAAGAACCGCTTGTATTCGGGCATCACTTCAAACACTTGATGTGCCATTGCCTGCGCAACTCTTCTATACGATGGGTGACCCTGTGGAGTTGACCTAAGTTCAGTAAGCCATTGAAGTGATCTTAGATTAATATGAAAATACCAACGAATATTAAAAGCCATTGGAACGACATACTGCGCCTCCTCTGGCAAATCTCTTGCAATTTTATCATATAAATTTTTTGCCATATCCATTGCATCGCGATATTTTTTTTCCATTCCCGTTCCAATCAAATCATCTGCTATATAATAACCTAAATTACATGTTAATAGCTGTCTGTCCTGTGTAAGAATTCGGTGTCTTTGCAAATCTCTGTAACTTCCGAAATCTGCAGTGATTTCAAATGTAAAAGAAGCTCGTTCCAATGCTCTTGGAGATTTATGCCGTCTATTTTCTCTGCTACTTGCCGCAGCTTCCAGAATTTGTTCCACCTCATCCTTTGGCAAAACCATTAGCTTCCTCTCTAGTTCAGGAAGCGAGCTGTTTGTGTAGGGAAATAAAAGTGCAGCAGCGACTCGATAAATACTATCAGGGTCGTAATCAACAAGTTCTACTCCCCTTCTTTCACTTTTTAATGAATCGTAAGATTTTGCGATTTCCTTAAGTCCACTTCCCATCTTATCTTTAAATTGTTGCATCATTTGGAAGTGACGGTGACTTGAATCTCCCCTCCTTACAAAAGAAGGGATAACTTTCGAAAGCTCATTTGAAGCTCTTTTTCCAACTTCTTGAAGTTCAGCAAGCTGTTCTGATTGAAGCTTTTGCAATAGACCCTCACAGAAACGACCATTACCAAAAAAACCCATGTTCGTCAGAGCGCTTGCAGGCAGCAACCCTCTTAAACAATCGAGCACCTTAGCCCGAATCGCAGCCATATAAGCTGACCTTGAAACACTTGAATCGTTTGGAAATTTGTTTTCCATGATTTCAGTAAGCTCTGGAATTAGCTCTCCGTACACTTCAAACAGCCTATTACATACAGAAATATACTCTTCTTTAAAAGCAGAGGTCATTAAAATAGGCTCTCGAACAAAAAGAAATTCTCCGTCTCGCTTTTGATCAAAGTAAATATATCTAGTCGATTTTTCTAATGGTGATCCACCAATGCGGCAATCCTCTATAACTTTTGCAGCGAGCATAGAAATATTTTCAATAGCAAGATGCGCTCCGCCTAGCTCACCAATTGAGTCATCACCGTATCCATCTAAAATTCGATCATAAAAGCTTTGCGCTTTTGCAACGGCCTCATTTTGAGCATTCATTGCCTGATCATTTGCAATTGCATCAAATTGTGCCTCTTCGCCACCCACAAACTCTTTAAGCAAAAGCTGCCTTAGCCCAAGACTCGATCTAGAGTATTTGGAAAATAAGGCCCCCTTAATTACTTCGGGCAAATTCCTGATTGCAAACACATTACTAACAGTGCTCGTCACGTATTTATCAAGGATTTTTCTTTCTGTTTCAGTAAATTCTTCGTAATCTTCAATCATAAGCCACCTATTATTCCAGTGTATACCGCCTGTCTTCAAAAATCAAGATGAAGAAAGGTGATTTTTTGGGTTGCGTTTCGAGAAAATTCCAGTTATACTCCCCTGGAAAGACTTGGAGAGGGATCTGAATGGAATACTTTAAGCAATTTCAAAATCATATTTTAAATAACGACTTACCTTCTTTTATCGCTTTATGGCAAGAATATTGCCTTAGTGATGAAATTGATGCCGCAGAATTGAAGTTGACTCTTCAGGAAGTGAAAAAGTCCCCTTTAGCACCCTCTTTTGGAAGATACGTAGCAGACATATTACCACTTTGGCAGAGCCTTCCTAAAAATGAACTTAGACACGATTGTATTAAACTTATTTTCGATCTACAAACAAGTAATGATCCAACTTTAGCTGAATTTGCTTATAGCTATCTTGAGGAGCGTTACAAAAATGACCCTTCATTCCAACAAAAAATTAAACTTGTAGGTCTAAGAGAAAGAAAATCATTTCCTTCAGCAATAGCAAATTTTGAACTTTTGGCGCACATGAAAGTACGGAATTTCTTCTTGCATACAGGCGGCTGGGGAATCGGCGAAGTGATTGATGTGTCTATGCTTAGAGAACAAATCACTTTGGAGTTTGATAATGTATCAGGTAATAAGGAGATCAGCTTTGCCAATGCATTTAAAACTCTTCTTCCTGTAGCAAACGACCATTTTCTAGCAAGACGGTTTGGTGATGCCGAAGCCTTTGAAGCCTTCGCAAGAGCAAATCCACTTGAAACTATTAGAATGCTTTTGAAAGATTTAGGTCCTAAAACAGCTTTAGAAATCAAAGATGAACTTTGTGATGTTGTAATTCCAGAAGATGATTGGGCAAAATGGTGGCAACTTACTCGTACAAAGTTAAAAAAAGATACGTTCATTGAAGCTCCTGAAAATCAAAAAGAATGCTTTAAATTACGAACAACAGAAGTTCCTCACGAAGAAAAAATCTTAAAAGCTCTAGCAGAAAAGCCAGAAACCCCTGTATTGATTGAGTTAATTTACTCCTTCTTAAGAGATTTTCCACAGGCAACAAAAAACGAACCCTTTAAAGAAGCTCTTAAATCAAACCTAACAGAAGTTCTTGCTAAAAAAGAAGTTACTGACACAGAAGAGCTAGGGATTTTATTTATCTTGCAAGATTTAGGTCATGAAAAGGCAAAAGAATTAGCTGAGCTGATAGCAAAATATCCAAATCCTGAAAGAATGGTATCTCAAATCAATGTGCTTGCACATAAAAAGAGATTCTTAATTGAACTAAAAAAAGTCAGATCTGAATGGCAAGGGGTATTTTCAGAAATACTTTTAACAATTGATCAAAATCCTCTAAGAGATTACATCCTTGAAGAGCTCATGAATAGTAAGCAAGAAAGCCTTCTACAGTCTAAATTGACAACACTCATCCAAAATCCGATGCTTTCACCAAATGCCTTTCTCTGGTATTTTCAAAAAATATTATCCCCTGACCAAAATTACCCATTTGCAAATCAACAAGGTCATAACTCATTTTTTGAATCATTCTTTGTGCTCCTCCACAAACTAGAAACCTCCCACTCACACAAAGACCTCATAAAAAAAATGCATTCATTTCTTACTTCTGGAAGATATGCAAATGTTCGTAGAATTTTCGAACATTCCGATATCGAAACAATTAAGGAAATCCTCCTGCTATCCTCAAAATGCATGACACTCTCAGATCACGATCTTAAAATTCTTCACTCTCTTGCCGAAGTAGTTCACCCTTCTCTTTCAGAGCTTCGTAAAGAACCACTCGATGAAGAGCACACCGTTTGGACAACAGCAGATGGATACCGTAAAATTAAAGAGCGGATCGAACAAATTGCAACTGTAGAAATACTTACAAATGCAAAGGAAATTGAAGTTGCGCGTTCACATGGCGATCTTCGTGAAAACAGCGAATACAAATTTGCCCAAGAAAAGCGAGCAAGACTTCAAAGCGAGCTTAAATTTCTCTCAGACCAATATAAGCAAATGCGCGTTCTCACAAAAGACGATATCCAGACAGATTCAATTAATGTTGGAACAGTAGTTGAGCTAGGAAATAGCAGCGGTGAAAGAGCAACTTATACACTTCTTGGCCCATGGGACACAGACCCAGAGAAAAACGTTCTCTCATCTCAATCAAAACTTGCAAAAGATCTTATAGGCCTTTGTATTGGGAATACTTGCAAACTTCAAGATCAAGAATGGAAAGTGCTTTCAATAAAAAGCTTTCTTTAGTCATAGATCTTATTTGGAGTTAGTGATATTGTTTGAGGATCATGGAACTTGTAATAGCTACTGCTAATTTTCATAAGATTTTAGAATTGAAAGCGATGATCCGCGCATATTTTAAAGATATGGAAATTTTTTCTCTAAAAGATTTTCCTGACTATGAAGCCCCACTAGAGGTAGGAAGTTCATTTTCCGAGATCGCAGACCTAAAGGCTTTACATGCTGCAAAAGAAACAGGTCACTACGTAATTGCTGATGATAGCGGTCTTGTTGTTCCTGCATTGAATGGAGAGCCGGGCATATTCAGCCGTCGCTATGCAGGTGCTGACGCAACAGATAAAGAGAATCGAGATATGCTTATTGAAAAAATGAAGTTTCTAGAAGGTGATTCAAGATTTGCCTACTTTGAGTGTGCGCTGTCATTTGCAAGTCCTGAAGGAATCATAAAAACGATCCGCGGTGTTTGCGAAGGTCATATTCTTCCGGAATCAAAAGGAAGAGGCGGGTTTGGTTACGATCCTCTTTTTGTTAAACACGACTACAATAAAACATTTGCAGAATTAGAAGAAGACATTAAAAACCGCATTTCCCATCGTAGAAAAGCTTTCGACAAACTGATCCCTTACATTGAGAGCGAGCTATTAAAGGTTACTTCTACGTCATAGACGCATATAACCTTCTCTTTAAAGCAAGGCGCCCTTCAAAATTTTCAGAGAAAAGCAAAGCAGATTTTATTCACTTTCTTGACGAATGGATGGGTGTTCTTGGACTTAAGGGAATTCTTATTTTTGATAGTAATCCAGGCCATGCAAGAGACTACCCCACTAAAAGTTCGCTCGCTCATCTTGAAATCGCCCACGCTCCGATCCATCTTGAGGGAGACCTCTACATCCTTGAATACTTATCAATTGTAAAAAATCCTGCAAGATACCGCCTTGTCACATCCGATAGAGCTCTCGCAAATGCTGCAAAAAACTTAAAAATTGCATCTATCGACTCGTCTGATTTTTATAATCTCCTAAAAGAGACCACCGGAAAAAACGCAAGCCTCCAGTCAGAACAAAAACCGCAAGGTGAAACTAAACGAGAATTCGAGCGCCTACTCAAAATCTTCGAATCTAGGTAAAAAGATCCGCCGCAGAGACGCAGAGCACACCGCATCCTATTACCCATATCTTTTTTAGCAAGGATAGAATGATGGAAGAATAAAAAAACATTCTAATTATAGGAGAGATACAAATTTATTTTTCTTATCCTTCCACCATTCTATCCTTGCTAATTTTCTCTTTTTTTTGCGGAGAATTTTGTTTTATAAAAAACGGAGGTACTTGGGATTGTGTTGTTCTACTTGTTTTAGGCGGACCGTAAGATCGGAGATCACAATGCCGTCATATTGCCGCGATTCAATTACTTTATTATATGGAAGAACAATTAACATATGGCCAGGCCAAACTATAAGATCAAGTGGTTTTAGAGTGGGAACTTCCGGATAAACTGTATAAATCTGGGAAGTATTTCGGGGGGTAGATCCGTTTGTGAGAGCATATAGAAGGCCTGAACAGTCCACTCCTTTTAGCTGCCAGTAGAGATAGTCGTAAGGGGAAAGATTTTTTTTGGGAGGATAATATTCTAAAAGCTGGGGTATTCCCTCAAAAACATTTCCACCCCAAATATAGGGTAACTTGGGAAGATTTGTTATTTTTTCGAGTAATTCAAGCTTAGTAGGCATTGCTTTTTTTCGTGGTAGCGGGGATGTATCCTGCATACAGACAAATCGTTTATCAATGTAAAGCGGTTTTACTGAACTGTATTCATCGGTGGAAATTTCTAAAGCATTACCCATTTCAGAAATAATTGTGAGCGCACTTTTAGGAAATAGGATCATCTCAATTTCACGAACTAGATGCACTTTATCATAGTTTAGAAAAACTTCAGATATGATTGGAGTATTGAATAGAGGGGCATTTTCAAGAGTTGTTGCAAACATTTGTTGAATTTTAACTCTCCACCGAGTAGATTCTGTCTCTTATTACTATATTAGGAGACCCGCATGAGATTTTGCAATGCATTTTTAATTTCCCTATTGTTTGCATCCTGTGGCTGTAAGGTGCCAGGTCCTAATAAGAAAAGCTTTTCAAACCAAAAAATTTCGATCAATATTGAATCCGAACCTCATACACTCGATCCAAGAAAAGTAAGGTCGCTTGAAGACATCAACTTAATTCAGACCTTCATGGATGGGCTTATGCGAGTTGGAATTAATGGCACAACTTCACTTTCTGTTGCAGAGAAATATAGTGTTTCAGAAGACATGAAAACGTATGTCTTCAAATTAAAAGACACAAAATGGTCTAATGGTGATTCAGTAAGGGCATCTGACTTTGTCTATGCATGGAAAAAGGCGTTAACAAGCGATTTCAACTCTCCTTATGCATCTCTTCTCTATGTCATTAAAAATGGCAAGTCTGTAAAGCAAGGACTATTACCTACAAGCATGCTTGGAATTACTGCAAAAGACGATTATACACTGACTGTAAACTTAGAATATCAAACTCCGTTCTTTCTTGAACTATTAACACTGCCAATTTTTTTCCCTGTAAATCAAAGAGTAGATGAAGAGCAGCCAAATTGGCATCGCGCGGCAAATACTTTTGTAGGAAATGGACCGTTCAAAATAACAAGCTGGAATCATAATGACTCGATAACAGCTACTAAAAATGAAACCTATTGGGATGCAAATGCGGTCTCTCTAAAATCCATTGAACTCATAATGGTCACTTCTGAAACAGGCCTTATGATGTTTAAAAATAAAGAGCTAGATTGGGCAGGATCACCATATTCTTCGATACCAACTGATGCAATTCCCTCATTAAAATCACAAAATTTAATTAAATCTGATCCCTTTCTTGGTACCTACTGGATCAGGACGAATACGGAAGCTGGACCACTTCGAAATGAAAATTTACGAAAAGCGCTTGCTCTAGCAATCAATCGAAATGAAATTGTATCTCATGTAACAAATAGCTATGAGCCTGCAACAGGGATTGTTCCGACTTCATTTGGCCTTCAAAATGTCCCCTATTTTTTAGATGGAAATGAAGATGAAGCGCGCGATCTTTTTGAACAAGCAATCGAAAAGGAAAACATCTCACAAGACTCCTTACCCGAACTAACCCTTACGTATGCAGCAGACACAAAAAATCATCGGATTGCACAAGCAATTCAAGACCAATGGAAAAAAACTTTAGGACTGACAGTCAAACTGGAAGCTCTCGAGGGACCGGTCTGTTTAGAAAAAGTTTCTAAAGGAAATTATCAATTAGCAGTAGGATCATGGATAGCAGATTTTAGAGATCCGATCAGCTTTCTGGAAGTTTTTAAAACAAAACTTGTGGGAACAAATAACACAAACTGGGAAAGTCTTAACTATCAGAAAGCATTGGAAGCTACTTATCTTGCAAAAAACTCTAGCGATCGTTTGAATGGTTTAAAAGAATCTGAACAAATACTTATGGATGAAATGCCCGTAATTCCAATTTTTCATTATACAATGCTTCACGTAACAAACGACCACCTCAAAGATGTTGTATTAACTGATGCAGGTCACATCGACTTTAAATGGGCTTATGTCTCAAAATAAAAGAGAGAATTTTATCACTATTTTTTCCCTTTTCTCTGTGTACTCTGTGCTGCCTTTGGTGTTTTACTCTTCCTGTCTTTTTGGATCTAGTCTTACATTAGTAAACGACAGTCCCTATCCACTTACAGCAGAGATTTTTAATGCGAATAACGAAAAACTTGCAGCAGTGAAATTAGCACAAAATCAAACCTATATTTGGGGAGATAATCAGTCTCCTTTTAAAAAGCAAAATGATACAACCATTACACCGTTTACTATCACTTTTATTTGCGCAAATTCTCGCCCTTATGACTACAGCCCTCCACCTAAGAAAGGAAGTAAAGTAAAAAGACAAGCCTATCAAGCTGAATTTGGCTCATGGGTAGGTGTACCAACAGGAGCAACAGTGAATGCTTTAGGCGTAAATGGTGGCAGTAGATCGTGTGTCATCAAGCAAGGCACTAAGAAGGGCGCTCCCACAGTTAAAAAACCAGGTCCTAAAAATTCTAAAAATGATGGCTTCAACAACTTCAGCAATGATGGCGGCCAAACATGGACAAATGACGGTGGAGAAGGTTGGGAAGATTCCGACTTCTCAGAAGACTTCCCCGACTAAAAGAGGTAGCCGAGAGAGAGCATTAAGGGGACTTGCACACCGCCATACTCTGGATTTGAAAGATTTGCTCTAAAATACTTAACGGCCTTCAACTCTAGACTAAGACCTGACCCTGCGCCAATTTCAGCACCAATAGCAAGATAGTTTTGAAAAAGAAAGTTGGATTTTAAATCGACAAAATTTAGCTCGCTTTTAGAAAGAATTGTTGGACCAAAAAGACTTGCCTCCACATAAGGGTGAAGCAAAACTAAGTGCATAATCCAAAACCTTCCTGAAAGAGAAAAAGAGGCGGAATAAAGAGTGTCCGATTCTTTATGATACTGACCTATATTCCCGCCGCCATAAAATGATAAAGCAGAAAGGACATCAAATATTTTTTTCTCATAGAAAATCATGTAGCCTTTTTCTAGATTATTACTACTTTCCCCTTTCATAAAATTTGGCATATTTGGGATATCCATTCGCACACGGTCTTGATTAAAATAGCAAACGCTAATAACTTGATTAGCAGTCGATGCCTCAATAAAACGAAGGGGAAGAAATGCGCCGCCTATAGCGCAAATAATAAAAAAATAGTTTATTAAAGAGGGCATAGTTTTTGTACCGGTATATCGTGACTTTCTTTAGGTAAGGGAACCAAACTCAATTGTTCTTGAAATAGTATCCCTATTGTATACGCCCTATTATATTTAGCTAGCAATTTATCATAATGTCCTCCACCTCTGCCAAGCCTGATTCCTGACACATCAAAAGCAAGTCCAGGAACTAGAATGCAATCATAATCAGCCTCTGCATGAATTTCATTGGTAATAATCTTTGGAAGAAAGAGTTTTTTTTCTTCTATAAGGTAAGAATTTAGCTCTGAGAGATCAACTTCATCTTTAAAGCTTGCAAATGAGAGAACCTTTCCATAAGGCTCTAATAGGGGTTTTAAAACAGTAAGCAGGTTTGTTTTTGCGAAAAATCTTCTTTTAGTAGGAAGGTTTCTTAAAACTTCTTTGTATTCCAAACGGAGAATTTTTTTTTCATTCACTTGGAACACCCTTCTGATATTCAGTCTTTCGAAGAAAGTTGCCCCTTAAATCATATATAGTTGCAGTTCCTGCGCCCTGCACAATTCTTGATATTGGAACCTCCTCGCCTCGTTTAAAATACTTACCGTTTACGAGAATATCACCTTCATATTCCTCAATCATCATCATGTTCCCATCTTCATACCAAGCAATGTATTTTCCTTGTTTCTTATTTTGAACCATTTCTTTTTCACTTTCAATTTTACCATTTGGATACCATGTTCTAACAAGGCCATGAACCTCATCGTCAAGCCAACTAATTTGAAACATGGGATAATTACTTTCAGGATAATAACTTGTTTCTTCACCTTGTTTTTGACCATCTTTAATTTGAAATACAGTTTCAAGAGTACCATTTGATCGGTAAATTTTTACTAAGCCCTCAGGCTTTCCTTTAATATATTCATGTTCCGTAAATAAATATCCATTTTCATATTCGGGCCTAATTCCATAGCCGTCATGAATTTCATGGGTTATCTCATCCTTAAAATTCCAGTATTTTCCTGAAGCAAGCAAACCCTTTTGATAAAATTCCTCTCGTTTAGCAGAGTGCTTATCTCCAAGAAAATAGGAGATTCCCTCTCGTAATCCCTCACTATAATTTGTGCAGCCAATAAAAGTCCCTTCAATATCATATACCCTTTTCTCGCCTTGAAGAACGTCATTTTTATAAGGCAATTTTTTTGCAAGCTTACCATTTGGATGATAATAGAGCGCTTCATTCTGCAGCTTGCCCTTTTCATAATATAACTCGGCCAATAAACTTCCAGAAACATCATAAACCTTACTTTCCCCATCAAAGACCCAAGATGTCTGTGCATCAGGACTTAGATCGCCAACACCCTCCATAACATGAGAAACAATTCGAATATTTCCATTTTCATACCATTCTTTGTAGAGCCCCTTTGCTCTTCCGCAAGCAACTTCCAAATACTGATAAAGCTCTCCATTTGGATGATAGGTGGTTAATTGAGAGTGGACCTTTCCTTCATGATCTCTCTTAAAAACTCGAACTACCTTCTCATAGGGTTGAGCTGACAGAAAATCAACCTTCTGATAAAGCTCCAGGCGATCCTTTTGACTAATTGTCTCATTCACCCCATTTCGATCAATCAGTTGTATATGAGCTAATGGATCTCCATTTTGAATATGAGCCTTTGAGCAACCCAGCATAAGACAAACAAAAATTAGGCTAGCCTTTTTCATAGAGATTCCTTTGCAGAAGTTCCAAGTCTAATGAAAAAATTTTTTCACCTTCGTTTTTTGTTTTTAGTGATAGTTTTTTTATAACAAGTTGAGGCCTAGAATAGTTAGGTAAAAATCGATCTAACCTTACCCCCTCAATTAATGATAAAACTTGGTTAATATCACTAAGGGAGACTTCTACTTGATGTTCAAGCTTCCATTCAGTTTCTTCATAGCAATCTGATTTTCTAGAAGTGTCTTTTAGAAATATCATTTTATTTGCAGGTGTTGATAAAAATTCAAGCCTATTTTGCACAGGTTTGTAATCTGTTTTCATAGCAATCTTTGAAAAAAGAAGAGCTTCATCTTTTAAAAACGATAGGGTCTCTAATGAGTTTTGCAAGAAGTGTATATCACATGACCCAAATTCTCTAACAAATTTATCATGAGTATTTTTTAATAAAGCCAGCTTATTTACTTTTTTTTCCAAAACTGTCATTTTGACATTCAAGGCTAATTCATGTTTGTTTAAAGCAAGCGCATAGAAAAAAACAAGCAAGGGAATGAAAAACGAAAGTGCAAAAATGCCTAGAAAGGTATTTAAACTCATAAGAAAAATATTATCATTGGTTAGGGAGATAATTTTTTCTTTAACTGTTTCAACATTCTTGCTTAAGTACAAGAACCATTTGGTAACCATTTTTTTCCTTAATATATTCTAACGATTTTTCCTGGATACCCTCTTTAAACTTAGTGGAAAACTCTTCAAAAGCTTTCTTAGCAAGAGAATCAGATTTACAGGTATATAGAATTTGTAGTTTTATCATATAAGCATTTTTAGGACTACTGATATTTGGATACTCAAGAAGCTCATATCCAATATCTTTGATTTCCATGCTTTTTGAAAGCTCACTCATATAGCTAGTTAAGCAATATGGTTCTCTTAAGAATCCACCATTATGATTTAGTTTTTTTGTTTTCTCTAAAAAGAGATTTACTCCACTATTAAACTGGTCCTCAGAAAAGAAATTTTTTTGAATTGCACTATATAATTTAGGCTCTTCTCCTCCCAAACTTACAATATAATTAAATCTCTCACGTATCCCCTGTTCCTTCTTTAGATAAATAAGGGTCATTAATAGAGCAATTACCATGCTACAAATCGTTGAAACACCTAAAAACGCTTTTATTTTTTGTTTTATTTTTACCATCTGTTTAGCTGGAGCAAATTCCCCTATTCTAAATTGAAGAGGATTTTTATTTCCTTCAAAAGAATCCAAAGCAAGCCCAATTTCTATTGCATATGAGCACAATTCTTGCCTGTCAAACTCAAGATGAGGGCTAATTTCCATTTTTTTTGAAGAAAGCTCAAGCATATTTTCTGTCATTTCTTCAGTGATACTACTATAACCTAAATGAACCAAATTCAATTGATCCAAGCCCTCTTTCCTTTTAATATATTCAAAGGATCGCCATAACCCCTTTTGTAGCTTTCCAATAGTAAACTTAAGATTTTTTCCTTCGATTTCCTTTTTGAAAAACTTTGAAATCTCATTTTTAAGAAAATGCAAATCAACCTCTTCTACACTTGGGAAATCAGTTCTTGCAGCATCAATTAACATTCGAAAACCCACATCAATCACTAAACTATGCTTGGCCTCACATCCCTCGACAAAAATTAAATACGATTTTTCCCAACCAAAATAGATTAATGGCACTTTCTCATTTTCACCGATAAAAAACACTTTGAACCGAGCAAGTCCTTTAGAAACTGTCGAAACTATATCGGGATCAAAACCTAGAGTCTTAATATCTTGAAGATGAGCTTGCAGAGTTTCGTTAAAAAATGTGTACAGAGCTACATGACTCTCTTTCTTCCCAAACCTTATTTCAGAAATCGTTGTAACGTGCTCCTCAGAAAATGGCAAAAGCTTTTCAATTTGAAACGGTAGGGCTTTAATTACAGAACTTTTTTTTGCAAAAGGAAACGAAAGATTTTTTACAAAAACCTCTTCTGGTGTAAGAGCCGAAACAGTCGCTATATTTTCATGACGATACCTGGTTTCTTTTAAGATTCTTTTTTTTAATTGGTTAAGGTCTAATATATCCTTTTTAAACTCCTGCAAAAAAATAATTCTCATTTTTTTGCCAGAGCGTTTTAAAAGAGCAACTTTAAAATAATCCCCATCCGGGTGAATCCCAAGAACATACATAACTATTCGACGCCTAAATATATAACAAGTGCATTTTAGTCGATGACGAAAAAGATTGCACTCATTAAAATTATAGAATGGGATATTTTAGACACCTTATTCATTTACTTTTTGGAGCCTACACACTAATGCTATTTGTGAGAATAGCCCTGTCATGGTTTCCCACCCTTTACCGGTATCGCCTCACCCATTTCCTTCTTTACTATACAGATCCCTATCTAAATCTATTCAGAAAGCTCATTCCCCCTATCGGTGGAATGCTTGATCTAAGTCCGATCCTTGGCTTTTTTTGCTTAAGACTTCTCGAATCCTTCCTCATGAAGCTCCTCTAAAAGCAAAGAAAATCCATGTGTTTGCGACAATAGGGTATTATAAAAACAAAGACGTACACAAGTATCTAGAAACATCTAAGAAGCTGTCCTAAACCCTGATTGGATAGCTGCATTACATAAAATTAAAAACTTTTTTTCTTTGCGCTCCTTTGCGTCTTTGCGCCTTTGCGTGATTTTTTTTATTTTATAAGATCAAGCTATAACAATATGCTTTGGATATCAGTCTTTTAAAATAAATTCACGCAAAGGCGCAAAGACGCAAAGGAGCGCAAAGAAGAAAATAATATAAGAAAATTAAATTTTTTTTGATGTTCTGTGGAAGGTTTTAGGACAGGCTCTAAGATA
>JACCDT010163281.1_pt1 | contig 38626 bp, 37 predicted proteins | sample 7446291 | NCBI WGS metagenome assembly JACCDT01 (sample SAMN15323446, study PRJNA562643) | freshwater metagenome | isolation source: river surface water | place: USA:Blue River Watershed | collected 2017-08-17
AGACAAATACGACAGCGATGTCGGCTCATCTTATCCTGGTGGTGGAGAAGCTACCAAGGGTATGGCTGTTCGCCATTTAAAAAGATACGTGAGCTGGGTTCAAACCGTCGTGAGACAGGTTGGTTTCCTATCTTCTGCAGCCGTTCGAATATTGAGAAGATTTGCTCCTAGTACGAGAGGACCGGAGTGAACTGACCTCTGGTGTATGGGCTCTAGCGCCAGCTGGACCGCCCAGTAGCTATGTCGGGAATGGATAAGTTCTGAAAGCATCTAAGAACGAAGCCAACTTTAAGATAAGTATTCGTTATAAGGGTCGTAAGAGATGATTACGTTGATAGGAGCTAGATGTACGCACAGCAATGTGTTTAGTCAAGGCTTACTAATTACCCAAATCCTATTAGGAAACATGATTAGCACATAGTGATAATCATCCCTTGCATTGTCTATGCAAGTGTTTGTTCATGTAATGATTCTGTTGCGTAGAAAACTACGCAAAATATTCGTAAGTATAAAAATACTTATTTGAATTTTTTGTTCTCCTGATTTGGCCGAGGGGTCACACCTCTTCCCATTCCGAACAGAGAAGTTAAGCTCTCGCGCGGCGATGATACTGGTTTACTCCGGGAAAGTAGCTTGTCGGGAGAACAAAGAATTCAAATGAAAAACAGCTGCTTTTAAAAGCGGCTGTTTTTCATTATGTGCAGTATCTCGTAGGTGTTTTACGTGATATGCTAGTTGATATGAATTGGGATACAAAAAGAAAAGTGCTCTATGCGCTTGCAACAACTGTAGCACTTCTGGCTATTTCTGTTTTTCTTTTACGAGATACTCTTTTTCCAGAACCAACATGTATAGATGGAAAACAGAACGGTTTTGAAGCAGGTCTTGATTGCGGAGGGGTCTGTGTTCTTAGATGTGAACATGAAGTAAAACCTCTTAGTGTGCTTTGGTCAAAGGCATTGCAGTCAGGTCATCAAATATACGACCTTGTTGCTCTTATTTCTAATCCAAATATTGATAATGCTTCTCAGGTGCTTGGGTATACATTTACTGTGTATGATGAAGAGGGGGGTCTTGTTACAACTTTATCGGGCTCAACAACCGCCCCTCTTGATGGAAAGTTTCCTGTTATTATTCAAAATGTTTCACTTTCCAAAAAACCAAGTAATGTTGTGGCAACACTAAATGACACCTCACACTATAAAGTGCAAGAAAACCCAAGATCTCCAACAGTACGAATCATTGGTCGTCGTTATGAAGGAGGGCTTATCCCAAGAGTCTATGCAACAATTGCCAACACAAAACGTATAGAAATTAGAAATCTTCCTGTCCGTGTGCTTATTTTTGATGAAAAGGATAATGTGTATGGTGTTGGGGAGACGTTTATTCCATATCTTCCAAAAGAGGGTGTTCATGATGCTGTTATTACATGGAATGAGTCTTTCCCATACCCTCCAACTCGCATCGAAGTGTATCCAGTTTTTAGTCCGTTTGAAATAAGAGAGTAGTCCAAAGATATGCTGAATAGTCTTTTTTCCCTTGTCAAAAAAAATGACATTATGCTTTTAGTGTCAGTATGTGCAATCGCATTTGCCGGGCTTTTCACTATGAGTTCTTTTGACGGAAGTGATACCTATTTTTGGAAGCAGGGGCTTTGGATACTTATTTCCCTTTTTGTTTTTTTATGTGCTTCACGTTTTGAGTATCGCTTTTTAAAACAGACGCGCGTTGTTGTGATTCTTTATGCTGTTGCTCTGTTTATTTTGTCACTTCTTTTTATTTTGGGAACAGTTGCTAAGGGTGCTGAGAGTTGGTTTCGTATTGGAGGTATCGCTTTTCAGCCATCTGACCTTATGAAACTTACGCTTATTATTGTTCTTGCAAAATATTTCTCGCGTCGTCACATAGAGATCGCAAACATTCGTCATATTATTGTTTCTGGTGTGTACACCTTTATCCCTTTTGTGCTTGTGGTGCTTCAGCCAGATTTTGGTTCTGCTATGGTGTTGTTTACCATCTGGTTTGGGCTTATTTTCGTTTCAGGGATGTCGATTAAGCATCTGACAGTTGTTTTCCTGCTTTTAACGGTTACGTTTCTCCTAGCGTGGAATTTTGCCTTTAAGCCCTATCAGAAGGCTCGTATCATGAACTTCTTTAACCCTCTTCAGGATATTCGTGGAACTGGCTATAATGCCTACCAGTCAACGATTGCTGTAGGGTCTGGCAGATTGTTTGGAAAAGGGGTTGGGTATGGGACGCAGTCACGACTTAGTTTCTTACCAGAACATAAAACTGACTTTATTTTTGCGGCATATGCTGAGGAATGGGGTTTCTTTGGGGCAGTGCTTCTTCTCTTTTTCTTCTTAATCATTCTTATAAAATTAGCAACATATGCACTTGTTGCAGATACCACCTTCGAAGCTTTGTTTACCTACGGGGTAATGATATGGTTTTTAACTCATATTCTTATTAATATTGGTATGAATATTGGAGTTATGCCGGTAACAGGTATTCCGCTTCCTTTTATGAGTTATGGAGGATCACATCTTTTAGCTGAATTTTTGGCGCTTGGAATGTGTGTAGGGATGAGAAATTATGCAAGATCTGGTCATAAATATCAAATGAAAAATGAGTTTGTTGGATTAGAATAATGCAGTTGTGCACAAAAAAACATTGTTTACCTTAAGTGTTGTTATACTTATAATGTATGAGTAAAAAAATAATACAGTATCTAGTGCTCCCCGCTTTCTTTGTTGCAGGAAGTGTCTTTGTTCAGGCATATACGTCTGAAGATGGTTCGATTAATGATTTTAATACAATAAATATTAAAAAAAGAAATATTGCTAATTTACAAGAAGAAATAACTGAACCTTTTTCAGGTTGTGTTAATTTGAAGAGCAATAACTTGTACTATCGCTCAAGTGATCGTATTTCAGCAAAAGAAGTTACCGTAGTTCAGAATTTTCTAGTTAGCCAAGGTTTACTTAATGTTCAGCCGTCAGGTTATTTTGGAACAGGAACATTTGCTGCAGTTAAACGTTTCCAGAGTAATTATGATCTTAACCCTACAGGATATGTTGGTTCACTTACAAAAGCTAAAATAAAAGAAATTACCTGTCATTCTGATTCCGGAAATTCTTTTATACCAATGCCTGAAGCCCCAAACCAAACGTTCCCTAAAATGTGTACTATGGAAGCACGTCTTTGCTCTAACGGTCAAGCTATGAAGCGTGATAATAATTGTGTTTGGCTTGAATCAAGCTGTTTTGCAACTTCGACAGAAGATAAACCAATCCATCCGAAACCTTTAGCGGAAGGGGCTTGTCTTACTATGGATTACAGAGTGTGTTCAAACGGTAAAATAATGCCTCGAGGTGGTGACTGTGTGTGGCGTCAAGATTTATGTTCTGCTACGGTGGAAAATAAAACAATTACAGCAGGTGAATGTATGTCAACAGGTTTAAATGAAGGTAAGGCATGTAACGAAAATGGTGTGCTTGGTATTTGTAAGTATGCTGGGACTCGTTCTGCAAAATGTTTAATTAGAGAAACATTGCCACCTCAACTAAATAGAGAAAATGAGGTAAATCTGAGACAAATTATGCAGACAAATACTCAAGTAGAAAATAAGAAGGAGATTACGCGAGAGACTTTGCCACCTGTTCTAGGTTACTAGTATTTGTAAAAAAACACCACATAATGGTGTTTTTTTGTTTTATCAGACACCGCTCTTGCTTACCAGTACTTTAATCGTTCTTATCATTATTGCAATGTCAGTGAGTAAACTTGAGTGTTCGAGGTAGTACATATCATACGCTAGTTTCGTTTTTGTTTGTTTAATGTCGATACCAAATTTTGGAACCTCGTGTTGTTGTGTTTGCGCCCATCCAGAAAGCCCTGGACGTACAATATGACGAATATTGTAAAAAGGAAAAGCCTCAGCGTATTCTTTTACAAGGAGAGGTGTCTCAGGTCGAGGTCCAACAAGTGATATGTCTCCTTTAAGCACATTCCAAAGCTGAGGAATTTCATCAATGCGTGTCTTTCTGATAAATGAGCCAACTCGCGTTACTTTTTTTGTTTCTTTAAGGTCACTTGTCGGAAGGTTTTCCATTGATCTGAATTTGTATACTTTAAAAGGTTTTCCGAAACGTCCGACACGTGTATGTGTATAAAAAATAGGGCCATCGTCTTCAATTTTTATTGCGATATAGACACATGGGTAAATAAAAAGTAAGCTACCAAGCGAAAGAGGAAGCGTTAAAATAATATCGGTTAAACGTTTAAGGCTGTCGTAGCGCTTTGAGATGTTAATCGATCTAAATGCCCAGTCCTGATTAATACAGTCAAGAGGAACCATGTCAAATACATCTTTATAGACGTCAACAATATCAAGCACCACCACACCTTTAAACATCTCTTGATAAATAGTGTCAAAGTGTGTCTTTATTCTTTCATCACGCATGTCGACAATAATAGAGTTCGGCTGAGTTGCAAGAAGGGTACTCTTTAATTTTGTAAGATTGTAGTTGTCTACATCAATTGTTGCCAGTAAAGTGATACCTATATGTGGGTTACGGCTAAGTTCATCAACAATTGCGTCGTACGATTCGCCGCTTCCAATAATGATGCTGCGCTGTTTTTTATAACGAAGTACGATTGAAAAAGCATAGGTTCTCCATACGCTCATCAGTAGTGCCGAAATAAGCACATAAATAATAAGAATTGTTTTTGGCGCAATTCCCAGGACAGGGAGAAGGTAGAATAATACTGTCGCACAAATAACAACAATAATTTGGCTTGTAAATATCCTCTGATTTAAGTCTCTGATAAGGCGAAGTGTGGGTTTATCGTAAAGACCGTAACTATAAAAAATAGAAAGAGAAACAACTATGATAACAGTAAAAGGCGTACAAAAATTTAAAAATTCATCTATAGTTAAAGCGTTTTTAAGTCGCAATGATAAAGCAAAATAAAGAGAAAGAAAGAGAATAACGGTGTCCACAATAAGTAGAATAAGTCTGCCTGGAGTGTGACGTATAATCATGATTGGTATAGTATACTCTGTATATTATCATGAAAATCCTCTATGTAATTACTAAGTCAAATTGGGGAGGCGCTCAGAGATATGTTTATGATTTGGCGAAGTCTTTTAGTAAGAAAGGGATTGAATGTGTTGTTGCTTCAGGAGGAGATGGGCCTCTTTTCGATAAGCTTACAGAAAAAGAAGTTCGCACTATATCCATAAAAAGTCTCGCAAGAGATTTCTCCTTAAGAAAGGAGTTTTCTGTTCTTTGTGAGATGTATCATGTAATTAAAGAAGAATCTCCAAATGTGCTACATCTTAATAGCTCAAAAGCTGCAGGTTTCGGTGTTCTTATTGGCAGAATGCTTAAAGTTAGAAAGATTGTTGTTACTATGCACGGTGCACCGTTTCGAGAAGATAGAAATCCTGTCTCAAAAGCTATTATTTATTTTCTTACGTGGCTTACTTGTTTAGGTGCTCATAAAATTATTACAGTTAGTAAGCAAGACGAACGAGATATCGGGGCAATGTTTTTTGTAAGAAAGAAGGTGTGTACTATTTACCTTGGAATTACCTATGAGCCCAAACAAGAGCGTACGCTAAAAAAAGGACGAGAACTTAAAATTGTAACAATTGGTGAATTTACAAAAAATAAAGGTCAACTCTACGGTCTTCAGGCTATTGAACTTTTGAGCAAAAAAGGTGTATCTTTTTCTTACACGCTTATAGGTGAAGGTGAGGATAGAAAAAAAATAGAAGAATATATCAAACTTAAGCAATTAGAAGATATTGTTACATTGCCAGGATTTCAAGATGCCCGCTCAGTGCTTCATGAGTATGATATTTATTTTTTGCCTTCAGTAAAGGAAGGTCTTCCATATATTTTGCTTGAAGCAGGTAAAACAAGTCTTCCTGTTGTTGCGACAATTACTGGAGGGGTACCAGAAATTATTCGTCATGAAGAAACTGGCCTTCTTGCCAATTCAAAAGATGTACACGCACTTGCGGAGGCGTTGTATCAGATGATTATAAACAGAAAGTCTGCAAAGCAGTTTGGTCAACAGCTTCACTCACACATTGTTCAACATTTTTCATATGGCAAAATGCTTGTAGAAACTGCACAAGTGTATGGTCTTATTGAACCACGGGCGATTGCTTCAATTAAGAAAAAAATACAAGGCTAGCAAAAATTTTGCAAGAAAAACCTTCTTGATTTTCTTCTAAAAGTAATGTATAATGCTACGACTATGATGCAAGTTACAACTGCGCCCCGCGCCCCAAAAGAAACCAAAAAAGAAGGCTTCATTCTCGGTGTTTATTATGGAGCACACGCAAAATCAACCCCGATTTTTGTTGATGTTAAAGAAATTAATAAAGTGGTAGCTTCAGAAGGAACATCAGGAACTTTTACTCTTACTACAGAGCATGGTAAGGAAACGGCTATGATTAAAGATATTGCTCGACACCCTGTAAAAAATAATATTACCCATGTTGACTTCTATATTCTTGAGAAAGGACAGAAAGCACATGTTAAGCTTCCAATTATTTTCGTCGGTGAATCTCAGGCGGTAAAAGATGGAGGCGTTCTCGTAAAGGTGCTTCACGAGCTTTCTGTAGAAGGTGAACCATCGGCTCTTCCTCATGAAGTAACGGCGGACACTTCTCTTCTTGCAACTGAAGCAAGTAATATTTTCGTAAAAGATATCGCTCTCCCTAAAGGAGTAACTCTTTACCATGTGAATACTGATGATGTTGTTGCATCAATTTCAGTTGCTGAAGAGTTAGGTGAAATTGCAACGATAGATCTTTCTGCTATTGAGGTAGAGAAGAAAGGTAAGAAGGAGGAGGCTGAAACTAAGTAATTTAAAAGATATATTAAAAAAGATGTCACAAAGTGACATCTTTTTTGTTTTCTCTTATAAGAGTAACATGCAGCTATCTGGTATACTATATTTCTATATATGCGACGATTCTATATTCCAGTAATTACTGTTTTTTTACTTTTAAACATCGGCAGTGTTCAAGCTCAGCAAATCGCTCAATCTCGTGCTGAACTTGAGCAAGAATTACAAAATCTTGAGACACAAATTAAAGCGCTTACTCAAAATATATCAGAGACTCAAAAGCAGGGTTCATCGCTTAAAAATGATATTAAAATACTTACTCAGAAAATTAATCAGAGTAAGCTTAAAATTCAAACACACGACAAGGCTATTAGTAAGCTCAATCAAAATATCACCGAGAAAAATAAAAAAATGGTGGAACTTGACGCAAAAGCTGAGCGTCAGCGAGATTCCCTTTCTCAGATTATGAGAAAGACTATGTATGTTAATGATTATTCACTCGTTGAATTCGGTCTTCAGTCTAAGTCTTTATCTTCTTTCTTTGAAGATCTTGATTCTTTTTCTGTGATTAATCGAGAACTTAAAGAAAGTTTTAATGAAATCAGAACTACAAAAGTTGAAATTGAAGAAGTGAAGAACGGGCTTCTTGAAGCAAAAGACGAAGAGCAGCAGAAAAAAATCCAACAAGAACTTGAGAAGAAAAAAGTGGAAAGTAATCAGAAAGAAAAGAATAGCCTCCTTACTATTACCAAAAACCAAGAAAGTGAATATAAAAAAGTTTTAGCAGCTCGCGAGAAAGAGGCTGCAAGTATCCGTTCAAGACTTTTTGAACTTCGTGACACAAATAGTATTTCTTTTGGTCAAGCGTATGATCTAGCTCTTGCTGCATCAAAAGGAACAGGAATACGGCCGGCGCTCGTTCTTGCAATTCTTATGCAAGAATCATCTCTTGGTATAAATGTCGGCGCTTGCTACCTTAAAGACACAGTAACTGGCGAAGGGGTAGGCATAAAAACTGGCACCCCTAAGTCGCGCACAATGAGCCCTACTCGTGATGTGCCAGTTTTCACCTCACTTCTTTCTCGATTAGGTAGAGACATTAGTAAAACACCTGTATCTTGTTGGATACCTATGTACAGTAAAGGTAACGCAGTTGGATGGGGTGGGGCCATGGGGCCTTCACAGTTTATTCCTTCAACCTGGAAGATTTTTGAAGATAAAATTGAGAAAATAACAAGTGCAAGTACTGCTGATCCGTGGAATCCGCGTGATGCAATCACGGCGACTTCTTTGTACCTTGCTGATCTCGGTGCTGTTGTAGGAAATGAAACAAGCGAAAGAAATGCTGCATGTAAATACTATTCTGGGAGGTCTTGTTCGTCTCTTTCTGAGGCTGCTTCTTATGGCAATTCTGTAATGCGTAAGGTTTCTGCTGTTCAGGCAGATATTGATAAGTTGCAACGTTAGATTTATTGCAAAATTGTTTATTTAATGGTATAATCATAAAACTCATTAAAAGTTCTCAAATTTCTTTATGAAAGCAGATATTCACCCAACATATTATGAAAACGCAGTAGCAACATGTGCTTGTGGGGCAACTTATGTTGTAGGTTCAACGCTTGAAAAGATTGATGTTGAAATCTGTGCAACATGTCATCCTTTCTATACAGGGCTTGAAAAAGTTCTCGATACAACAGGGCGTGTTGATAAGTTCAAGAAGCGTGCAGAAGCAGCAGCAAAGAAAGCGTAACAAAGCCATAAGCGCGAAAGAGTATCAAATCTTTCGCGCTTTTGCTATGGTATTATTTACTACAGAGTATGACTCTTGAAGAATTTAAACAAAACCCTCGCACTATGTATACAGCTCAGGAGTATGAGCGACTTTTGCGTGCAAAAGAAGAAGCTGAAACTCTTCTTCGTGATCCTGACATGAAAGAGCTTGCAGAAGGCGAGATTGCAGCACTTGCTCCACAGCTTGAAGCCCTCTTTAAGCAGATGGAAGAGATTATTGAAGCAGGAAAAGAAGAGGAAGAAAAACCTAAGAGCATGATTCTTGAGATTCAGGGAGGTGCGGGAGGTGACGAATCGTCTCTTTTTGCTGCAGAACTTGCTCTTATGTATCAGAATTATGCAGAATCACGAGGGTGGGGCTGGAGTAAATTAGATGAAAGTGTTTCTGACGTTGGTGGGTATAAAGATGTTTCATTTGAAGTGAAAGGTAAAGACGCTTATGATGCTCTTCGGTACGAAACAGGGGTGCATCGTGTGCAGCGTATTCCAGAAACAGAAAAAAATGGACGTGTTCACACTTCAACGGTAACTGTTTCGGTGATGCCTATTCGTACCATTAAAAAAGTGACTATTCCAACTAGTGATCTTGAATTTGAAACGTCTCGGTCAGGTGGTGCGGGAGGGCAAAACGTAAATAAAGTGGAAACTGCTGTGCGTGTTATCCATAAACCAACAGGTATTGCTATTCGCTGCACCATTGAACGTTCACAGCTTAAAAATAAAGAGCGTGCTCTTGAAATGCTTCAGGCTCGTCTTGATCAAATGGCACAAGAAGAAGATGATAAGAAACATGCTGACGAAAAGAAAGCACAAGTTGGAACAGGAGATAGGTCAGAAAAAATTCGTACCTATAACTTCCCACAAGATAGAGTTACCGATCATCGTATCAGACAAAACTGGCACGGGCTTCCGAAAATTATGGAAGGAAGCATGTCTCCTATTGTTGAAGCGCTTCAAAATTTCACAGGTGAATTTGGTGACGCAGGAGAGGAGTAATTCCTTTTAAAGAAGACCTCTCTTTAGTACACTTACTTTGTACTATGGAAGGACTCTCTCGTAACAATGATGGAATATCAAAAGAAAATGAATCCGTAAAAGATTACTCAGGTAAGCATCTGTATGAAACTTCATATGCCTATGCTCAGCCTGCGTCGCCTGCGCGCTCCCTAGAATCTAAAAAAGATACTTTTGCCGAACTTCCTAAAGAAATAAAAAAGATTACCGACCAATACACTTCTTACCGTCAAGCAATCTTTGGCCAAGAAAAAAGTGATCCATTTCTTCTCTATCAAAAAAGAAAAACAGAAGTTGCACTTTTAAAAACTGTTGGCGTTGCAGAAAAAATGGAAGAAGTTCGTGATACGCTTCGTCGATCTGGAAAACACGGAAGAATCGCCGCTGACTATCAAGAGCTTATCAATAAGGTGGTAGGGGTGATGAGTGTTGAACGTAAAGCTCTTAGCATTAAAAACGGCGAAGATTTTTATTCTGTACAGAAAATGTTGTACGGCAATCCTCCTCTGCAGGCAATACCGTATAAAGGTGAGTCACGCTTTTCAAAAGAAGGTGCGGTTGATGCTGTTATTATTGAGCAAAAAGATACACCTAAAGATGTTGCTGTCTCAGATCCTTGGGAGAGATTGAGAAAAAGTGAATCTTCTCGTTTTGGTCATGAAAGACCTCTTTCAACAATTGAGCAACCAAAAAATCTTGAACGTATCAAAGATACTCTCCATAAAAGAAAAGAAAATACGCTTAACAGATTAAAGTCTCTCAATCTTAAAGCTGCCCCTGTTGCTCTTCTTGAAACATTTAATAAAATATCTCCAAGAAAAAAGCTTGCTTGTGGTGTTGTGTTTGCTGGAGCATCTGTTGCAACGGGCGGAGCTCTTGCCGCTCTTTCTTTTGGTCTCTCTACAACATCCTTTGCTTCACATTTTTATAAACGATCCCTTACAAAGCTAGAAAAAAGTAAGAGCACAGGAGAGATACTTACCGACAAAGAGAAACAAAAAGCAGCGCTCCGGGCTTTTATTTTTGGAGCAGGGGCTTCGGCTGTAACATATTTTGGTATAAAAGAAATAAGTGAAGCAGTTGGTCCTTTGTATGAAAAATTACAAAATACGTTTAATGGACTTTTTACTTCTTCACCTTCTACAGGAGTTCCTGTAACCATAGCTCCTCTTCCTGTGGAGGAAGTGCTAACTTCTCCTCCACCTGAACTTCTCTCAGAATTACCAGAAGAAGTTACTTCACCTTTATCTGAGCCTTTTGTAGAAGTCTCGGAGGGTGAAGAGGCTTTTGATGCTGCCAAAGCAGAAGCTCGTAATGGTGTGTACGAGGCTTACGAGCGTACAAGAAATCAAATCTATAATGCGTACGAAGCAGGAAGAGTGACTCCTCCTACGTCAGGTACAAACATTGCTGAAGAAATAATGAAATCTAGACAAGAAACGCTTGCAAACATAGAAGAAGCAAGACGTGCAGTTCTTCGCCCTCGAGGTATGTAATTATATGAATGAAACTATTTTAGCAAAACTACACACTGCACTTTATGAAGTTGCACCACTTACGAGCGATAGAGAAGATCTTATTGCTGAGATGGGGCATACTATTTTACTTGAAACATTTACAAAAGCTCTTATGCTTGTGTCGGAAGAGAGGCGACCTCTAATCGTTGAAGCTCTTAATGTCGAAGATAGAGAAAAAGCTTTTGATCTTTTCTTGGAAGAGGAGGTTCCGCTTGAGGATATTTTACAAGAAACAGCAGACGAAGTTCTTCGTGAAGTGTTAGAAGAAAAATCTTAAAAGAGTTTTAGTCTTTTAAAAATGTACAGAGTTTATGTGTCCGAGCTAAGACCTCTTACTTTTTCATGAGAAATGATTTGCCGGAGCGCGACGGTGCGAGGCAAAAGAAATCCGCCAGCAGGCGGATATTTTGGTCATTTCGATGAAAAAGCTAAAAAGAAAACGAGATATTTGTATAAAGACGTGTTTCCTGCACAAATCACAACCTCTTAACAAAATAGTTTGTTTGTGTTATAATGTGCATATTCATCCAATCGGGCAAATCAGGATTTGGACACCTGAGCATTACTTTCGAGCATACCCTGACGCGTGCAAAATCTTAGCACTTCGGAGAAAAATAATGTGGCACGAGTAAATGTTTATTAAAAATACTGTAATTAGTAATTAGTTGTTAATAATTAGTGCTGTAAGCACTTTTTGCATTATGACCAATTGCTACTTACCACTAACTAATTACCATTATGTCAATCAACATAGATGCACTTAAAAAAGCAGGTCTTCAGTACGGATACTCTCGTACACGTCGTCACCCAACAGTTAAGCCTTTCATTGAAGGAACTGCAAATGGAACAGACTTTATTAAACTTGAAACAACAAAGACACAACTTGAAGAAGCTGCGGTTTATCTAAAGAGTCTTGCTCGGTCAGGAAAAACTATTCTTTTTGTTGGAGTAAAGCCAGAAATCCGCCAGGTGATTAAAGAAGTAGCTCTTTCAGTAAATGCTCCATACATTACTGAACGTTTTATCGGAGGTACACTTACTAACTTCCCTCAAATGAAGAAGCGTATTGAAAAGCTTCACGATCTTCTTAAGAAGAAAGAAACAGGAGAGCTTTCTGTTTATACCAAGAAAGAACAGCTCCTTATTCAGCGTGATATTGATAGATTGGATCGTGACTTCGGTGGTATTTCTTCACTTACTAACATCCCTCATGTGATTGTTGTTATTGATCCTCGCCATGAAGCGATGTGTGTTAAGGAGGCAAACCATCTCCACATTCCTGTGGTTGCACTTCTTAATACCGACTGTACAATGGAAGGTATTGATTACCCAATTGTTGGTAATGATGGATCGGTTGCCGCAGTACGTTTTGTTCTCGAAACAATTAAGCAGGCGGTACAGGTAGAGGCATAGTTTTTACTGACAGGATTTGCTAGTAGCTATTTACTCATTAACTATATAACTTACACTATGGACACTATTAAAGAACTTCGTGAGGAAACAGGGCTTTCTTTTGCTCAGATTAAAAAAGCTCTTGATGAAGCACAGGGAGATAAGGAAAAAGCTCGTGCGATTTTAGCTACATACAGTGAAGCGTCTGCTTCTAAGAAAGCTGACAGAGAAATTACTGCTGGGGTAGTAGCTTCATATGTACACGGAACAGGTACTATCGGAGTTCTTCTTGAGCTCGGATGTGAGACAGATTTCGTTGCAAAGAACGAAGAGTTCGTTCAGCTTGCTAAAGATCTCGCAATGCATGTGTGTGCTATGGCACCAACTTCAGTTAATAATGAAGACGGTCTTGGTGAAGAATCGGCTCTCCTTAATCAGGCGTTTATCAAGAACCCTGACATGACTGTTAAGCAACGTCTTGAAGGTGCTATTCAGAAGTTTGGAGAAAACACTCAGGTGGCTCGCTTTGTTCGCTACAGTATTTAGTTTCTAAGAGAAGGTAAAAAACTTCTCTCTACCAAAACAGTATGCTCATATTATCCTTTATCCTTCTTGGAACACTTTTCCTTTTGATTGGAATTGGGATACTTCTTCTACAAGATTACAGAATCAAGAAGGGGGTGATAGTTGTAGACGAAGACTATAATGGTCCTGAGCAGGTTTCTGTCACCGTTCACACTATTATTCGTTTTTTCTTAAAACAGAGTGTTCATTTTAGAAAATTCTGTACACAGTATATTTTCCATATTCTTGTGCGTTGTATGTATCACTTTGATATTCTTACAACAAAGCTATACACAAAATCACGTAATTGGTTTGTAAGAAATGCCGTAAGAAACAAAGGAACAGTTCCTCATTTTTGGGAACATTTAAAGGTGTATAAGCAGGAAATAGATCAGGAAAGAGAAGACGAAGAATCAATTAAATAAAAGCAAAAAAACTCTCACTTCTTAGTGAGAGTTTTTTGTGGATAATCATATCCTTTTTCTAAAATAGCTCTCTAAATAAGGTTTTTGTAAAAGGTGACAATCTCTAGCGATTATGCTAGAATTGATAGCACATTTCTTAGTAAAAGTAAGCTTACTTTGAATATTTTGTGTATAAAAAAAGTAAGCCAGAATAGCTCAGTTGGTAGAGCAACGGTTTTGTAAACCGTAGGTCCTCGGTTCGAGCCCGAGTTCTGGCTCCCTTACAACAACTCGCCTTACGAATGCTTAAGAGTTACATCATAAAAGCATGTTGTTGAGGAGTCATTATGTTTGATACAAAAAAATATCTCTTTACGTTTTTTCTTACCTGTGCACTTTTTGTGACAGCTTTTTTTGCTTCAACTTTTTTTTCTGATAAACGTGTTGAAAGTGTGAAGTCTATTCAAGATACTATCGCGATCGACATTCTCTCAAGCGAGACACAGTTTGATCTCCTTAAGGAGGTGTCGTGTCAAAATGTTGGAGCTTCAATGCTCTCTCTTGAGCTTAGTGCTCTCGGGGATAAGCTTTCCCATACAGAAAATGAACGAGGGGAAGATGATGCGGATGTAATCTACCTGAAGAAGTATTACTCACTTCTTCAGGTAAAAGATTACCTTCTTTCAAAGAAGCTTGCTGAGAAATGTGGAGATATGAATAAATCTGTTTCAATTATTTACTTCTACTCAAACAAGGGAGACTGCATCGACTGTCAGAAAGAAGGGTACGTGCTCACGCGTCTTAAACAAAAGTATCCAGAGCTTCGTGTCTATTCATTTGATTACAATCTCGATCTCTCGGCAATTGATTCACTAAAAGCGATTTATCGCGCAGACGGCGAACTTCCGGCTCTTATTATTGAAGATAAGCTCTATACAGGGTATAAATCAATCGAAGACCTTGAAAAACTTCTCCCCGATACGTTGAAGGAGGTGGCAACTTCAACAAGTGCAACAACAACACTTAAGAAAAAATAATCTAAAGCTATGATTGAATACGTTTTACAGGCTTTGATGTACCCGTTCCTGTTTCTCTCTATTTTTTTTCAGATTCTTCTCTTGGTTTCTTTTTTTGAAAATAAAAGAAAAATTAAAGATGAAGAGTCGCTTGAAATAACTCATTATCCAACAGTCACTATTGCGGTTCCTTGTTGGAATGAAGAAAAAACTCTTGCTGCCACACTTGATTCACTTCTTGTACTTAATTATCCAAAAGATAAACTTTCGATTATCGTTGTGAATGATGGAAGTAAAGATTATACTAAGAAAATTGCTGACAGGTATGCTTCGCAACATCCGGAAGTTATCACTTCGATCACTAAAGAAAATGGTGGCAAACATACTGCTGTTAACTTAGCGCTTGAAATGTCGAAGTCAGACTTTTTTGGATGTCTTGATGCAGATTCTTTTGTTGACAGAGATGCACTCCGCACTATTGTAGCTTATTTTGAGCACCATAAAGAAGCAAAAGCGGTGACTCCGTGTATTCATATCCGTTCTCCAAAAACAATTATTCAACGACTTCAGGCTGTTGAATATTTAATGGGTGTATTTCTTCGAAAAGCTTTTGGTCAACTTGATGCAATTCAAGTAACCCCTGGCCCTTTTTCTATTTTTAAGCGAGAAGTATTTGCTGTGATCGGTGGATACAGAAAAGCACATAATACTGAAGATTATGAAATTACACTTCGTATGCATAAGCATCATTTTAAAATAATGAATTCCCATAAAGCACTTGTGTATACGGTTGGTCCTGCGACATTTCGTGGTTACTTTTATCAACGTTTACGTTGGGCGAGGGGGTTCTTAGAAAATTCTCTTGATTATCGTGAACTCTTTTTCAAAAAAGAATACGGAAATTTTGGAATGTTTACCCTTCCAATGGCATTTCTCTTTGTGTTTTATGGTCTCTATGCCGCACTCTACTCGCTATATCTTCTTATTTCTCATTACATAGAAGTGGTAACACGATGGATGTCAGTTGGTATTCATCCAGAAATTCCTACGTTTGATTTATTCTATTTTAATACAACGATTATGTCGTTTATTGTTATGGTAATGCTTGCAATGTTTTTGTTTACTATTTATCTTGGAACTGTTTTGTCTGACGATAAACAAGAGATATACCACAATTTTCCAATTTTCTTTTTCCTGTATCCGATGATAGTGCCACTCTACCTTGCTCGCGCAGTATTTGATACGTTTACAAAGCGTAAAAATGTGTGGGTGCTTCAAGACACAAAAAGATAGTTGTCCTTCTTTAAAGAAATTTGCTACCATAGAAATATATGAACACTTCTTCTGGACACCTTCACCCAATAACGCTTGCAAGTGCAAAAATTTCAGACATCTTCTCTCGTTTAGGGTTTGATACTGTAGATGGTCCAGAGCTTGAAGATGAGTGGCATAATTTTGACGCGCTCAACGTGCCACACGATCATCCTGCGCGAGACATGCAGGACACCTTTTGGATTAAGGATGCAACCACAAGCACAAAGCATGGTGATACTGTTGGGTATGTACTTCGAACACATACAAGTAATATGCAAATACGTGCTATGGAAAAACATGTAAAGGAAGGGGGAAAGTTTCCTCTTGCGATATGTTGTCCTGGAAAAGTATTTCGTAACGAAGCGACGGACGCAACGCATGAAGCGCAGTTTCATCAAGTAGAAATGTTATATGTTGGAAAAGACGCGTCACTTTCTATGATGATTGGAGTGATTGAAAAATTCTTTTCAGATTTTTTTGGAAGCAATCTCACTATTCGTCTTCGCTCAAGTTATTTTCCTTTTGTTGAGCCGGGAAATGAGGTAGACATGCAGTGTTTTAAATGTGTCGGGAAAGGGTGTTCACTTTGTAAGCAAACAGGTTGGATAGAAATTGGCGGCGCAGGAATGGTACACCCTAAAGTACTTGAAGCAGGGGGCATAAATCCGCGTGAGTATAAGGGGTTTGCTTTTGGATGCGGAATTGATCGCATGATTATGCTGAAGTATGGAATTGATGACATACGACTTTTGTATAACGGTGATCTTCGTCTTGTAAATCAGTTTTAAACTTAAAATCACTTCATCTACTTTGTCGAGCGAGAAGTTTTGTCAGTCGCCGTAGCTTTAACTACGTCTTCCTCCAAAACTTCTCGCTCTTCGCGTATCTAAAGCAATTTTAAGCATAAAACATTTGCTTAAGCTGATTATGGAAATACTAAAGTCTTTTTATGGTGTAGTGTACATAAAAGCTCCATTGTGTTAGTCTTCCGAAAGAGTGTTCATATTTCGAAAGGGTTCGCAATGGAAATACTACGCTTCTGTGTTCCAGCTTTTGATTCTAGTCTTTACGAACGGAATCCGTTGGTTGAGTGTCTCGCTCCTTTTTCTGTTAAGCCGCTACCGGACGCTAGGTTTGATCTTTCTTTCGTGGAGATTGATTACGATGCAGTGTGTGAAGAAGTTGGAAACACTGTTGCATGTTTTGCTGTTGCTCCACTCAGGTCTCCGGTTCTTCTCTTTCATGCGATCGCACAAGGTTGTTTCCCGAAAGATCGCCCAGTGTGCTCTTTTTGGGGAATTGAAAAAGGGGAAAACAGGCTTCCTTATCATGGGTGGCTTAAAAAAGAGCCTGGGAAAGATCTTGTCTACGAGGAGGTTGTTTTTGGTAACTATATCCCGAGTGGGTACTATGTTGCCTGCTATAAGGCGAAAAAATGTTGATTCTTTGCGCGCATTTTTATGCGCGCGAATTCTTTTACGCCTTTTTTTTGTATTGTGCTAGAAACTCTCTCTAAAATAGGGTATGATAAAAAGATAGTATGAAATTTTCAAAAGCCTGGCTACAAGAGTATATTAATGAACAGCTTCCAGATGATGGAACGATAGTAAGCGCACTTAACAGAAAAGCTTTTGAAGTAGAAGAGGTTGTCATTCGAGAAGATGATACGATTTTTGATATTAAAGTACTTCCTAACCGTGCTCACGATGCATTAGGCCATCATGGTATGGCATACGAACTGTGTGCGTCGCTCGCTCTTACATTTAAGAAAGAAAAAGATATTGTAGAGGATCTTAGTTATATAAATGGAAATATTCCTAAAGTTGCTGTAAATGTGGTAGACACTGCCGCATGTACACGATTTATGTCAGTACAGATTGATGGAGTACAAGTCGGCGAAAGTCCTCTTTGGCTTAAGAAAAAATTAGAAGCGATAGGTCAGCGAAGTATTAATAATATAGTTGATATAACTAACTATGTTCAGTTTGCGTTAAATAAGCCGATGCATGCATATGATGCTCGTGCTATTAAAGGGGCGCTTACAGTACGCTTCGCAAAAGAGGGGGAGACACTTGTAACGCTTGACGATAAAGAGCTTACTTTAGATGATGTAACGCTTGTTATTGCAGATGATGAGAAAGTGCTTGGTCTTGCTGGTATTAAAGGTGGAAAGTATTCTGGTATTAATGAAACCACTACTTCTGTTATTTTGGAAAGTGCAAATTTCAACCCGACGCTTATCAGAAAAACAGCTGAAAAATACGGACTCAAAACCGATGCCTCTAAACGTTTTGAAAATGGGATTGCAAACAATCTCATCATTGAAGGGCTTCATATGACAGCAAATACTATTCATGCACTTTTTCCTGCTGCAAAAAAAGGTGAAGTAACTGATGTGTACCCAAAGAAAGATGTGCCGTATTATGTAGGTATTTCTCTTAATGAAGTAAATAGTATTTTGGGCTCTTCATACGATGAAGTAACTATTGAAACAACGCTTGCGCAACTTTCATTTCCGTACGAAATACTTACTCCGCGTGAGTACATAGAAAATCTCTATGGAACACTTTTAGGTGCTGGATACAAGAATCCTTCAAGTATGCGAGAGGATGCTCCGCACGTATTTAGTTGTTCATCGCTTGTAAGTTATCTCTATAAGGGGGTGTGGATGCCAAGCCTGTCTATTGATAAGTATGTGTTTACTGAGCGTATAGAGGAAGAAGATAGAAAGTTTGGTGATCTTATTTTTGCAAATACAGGTGAAGGGAAGATTCGTTTTGAAACAGTTGAATTCTTGAAGGGAACTCAAGTGCCAGCTGGAGTAGATCATGTTGGTATCTATGTTGGTAACGATGAAGTGGTACATGCAACAAAAGTAAAAGGTATGGTGGTCAAAGAAACGTTTAGTGATTTTAAAGTGGGGCGTAGTATTACGGGGTGGGGGAGAGTACTTCCAGACTTAGAGGAGAAGCGTTATGTGGTACGCGTACCGTCAGTGCGCCTTGATATTCGTATCAAAGAAGATCTTGCTGAAGAAATTGGCCGTATTATTGGTTATGAGACATTACCTAAGACGTTACCACAACTTGTTCGTACCGGACTTCTTCATAAACGTGCATATTATGAAAATAAAATACGAGAGATCTTGGTTGCTGAAGGTTTTTCTGAAGTAATTACCTATACTTTTGGGAACAGTGGTGTGGTTCGCCTCAAGAAAGGGTTGGCGGGAGATAAAGAACTTCTCAGAGACTCTCTTTCATATGGCCTTCTTGAGTCGTATACAAAAAATCTTTACAATGCTCCACTTATTGGAATTACCACAGTAAAGATGTTTGAATTTGGAAATGTTTTTAAAGAAGGAATCGAAGTGCGTGAGCTTGGTATTGTGTTTGATGACGGAGGTAAAAAAACTAATTTTGCACAAGAGGTTGAGGGTATTTTCTCAAAACTTGCAGAAGCGCTTACTCTTTCTTCAATTGAGTACACCACTGCTTCGGTAAAACCGTATACTGCTATAATTAATTTTGATAAGCTTATCAGCTCTCTTTCGGAAAAAGACGAATATCTCCCACTCTCCGTCGCCTCATCTCTTCCTTCATATACTCCAGTTTCAGTATATCCATTTATTGTTCGTGATATTGCGCTTTGGACTCCGGAAGGGACATCGTGGGAAGCTGTAGAACAGAAACTTCTTAGTGAAAAAGATGTACGTATTGTACGGGTGCAGTGTTTCGATACGTTCACAAAAACATTTGAAGATGGCACCAAGAAGACCTCATATGCATTTCGTCTTGTGATTCAGTCATACGAAGCAACACTTACCGATGAGGAAGCAAATGCTATTGCTAAAGTTGTGTACGATAAAGCAGTAAGTGCTGGATATGAGATACGATAGTCTATGAAAGTACCTGTACCGTATTACTCTCAATTTATTGATGTTGCGGATTCTTTTTGGATGATTCGTGCATGTGGCGCAGCAACTCTTAAAATGGTTGCTGAGTATTATGAAGTCAAAACACCAGATCTTCTAGTTCTTTGTAATGAAGCAAAAGAAAGAAACGGTTATCACATGACTAATGGATGGGTGCATGACTACCTTGTTACAAAAGCTAAAGAGCTTGGCCTAGAAGCGTCTCGTAAAGAAGGGGTCACTTCATTTGAAGAGATTAAAGAAGTGCTTTTACAAGGTGCGCCAGTCATTGTTTCTGTGGAAAAGCGAGTACTTGAACAGGCGCGGTTCCACCTCATTGTGCTTGTTGGATATGAGGACGGTATGATTTTTTATCACGAATCAGAATCAACCGATAAAGAGCGCGGTATGAATAGAAGCTGTAGTGAGACTATTTTTATGGAATATTTTAGAGGAAAAGCAATTTTTATAACTAAGTAATAGGTATGCAATTAAAAGAGTATTCACATGTGCATTGTATTGGAGTTGGGGGTATTGGGATATCTGCGCTTGCTAGACTTTTTTTGTCATTAGGTAAAAAGGTGTCAGGCTCTGATGGTGCGACTTCAAAAATTACTGAAGATATACAAAAAGAAGGAGTAACTTTTTTCTTGGGACATAGAAAAGAGCATATAGAAGAAAGTGTTGATCTTGTGATCTACACAATTGCAGTGAGTGATGACAATGAAGAGCTTATGGAGGCCTGTAAAAGAGGCCTCCGCGTGCTTAGTTATCCAGAGGCGCTCGGTGAAATCACTAAAGAGTACACAACAATCGCAGTGTGTGGTACTCACGGAAAAACGACGACAACAGCAATGATCGCAAGTATGCTTAAAGCTTGTGGTAAAAATCCAACAGTTATTGTTGGAAGTCTTCTTTCAGATGGTGGTAGTAATTTTGTACAAGGGGACAGTGAATACTTAGTAGTAGAAGCTTGCGAGTACCGTAGAAGTTTCCTTAATCTTCATCCGAAGTTTGTTGTTGTGACAAATATCGATGCAGACCACCTTGATTACTATAAAGATTTAGACGATATCAAAAGTGCATTCCAGGAATTTGTCGACAAGCTTCCAGAAAATGGAAAAATTGTTAGTCATGAAGATGTTGAATTTTTAGGTAATCATATCCATTACACAACAGAAGGGCTTGATAGGTCCAAGATTGCACTTTCTGTATTAGGTGCTCACAACAAAGAAAATGCAGCTCTGGCACTTACCTTAGGAGAAGCGCTAGGTCTTCCGCTTGAAGAAGCGTATAAAGGCTTGCTTACCTTTAGGGGTACATGGCGACGTCTTGAATATAAAGGTGTTTGGCATGATGTTGCCTTGTATGATGACTACGGACATCACCCAGCAGAAATTAAAGCAACACTGCAAGCTCTTCGTGAAAAGTATCCGGAAGAAAAATATAAAATTATCGCAGTATTTCAGCCACATCTTTTTTCAAGAACCAAAGAACATTTAGAGGAGTGGGTCGAATCATTTGAAGATGCTACAACGGTATGTGTGTTGCCTATTTATGCAGCACGAGAAAAAGATGATGGAAGTATTTCTTCAGAAGATGTGGTAGAAAAGATGCATAATGCGGTATGCATGCAATCATTTGATGAAGTTAAAGACTACGTTCTTAAAAATCCCCATTACAATACTGTTCTTATTACTATTGGTGCAGGAAATGTTACAGATTTACACGCAAGCCTTACTCCTGTAGTACACTAGAACTATTATGTTACGAGACCTCTATGAAGATTATTTTGAGAATAGAAAAATTACCGTAATGGGCTTGGGGCTTTTAGGTCGTGGTGTAGGAGATACCGAATTTCTTGCAAAGATGGGCGCTGAACTTATTGTTACCGAAAAAAAGACAAAAGAAGAGCTTGCTCCTTCACTTGAAAAGCTAGCAAATTACCCAGGGATTGTATATGAATTTGGCGGACATACAGTAGCGTCATTTCAGAAAAGAGATTTCATACTAAAGTCCGCTGGAGTTCCATATGATAGTGAGCACATTGCGTACGCAAAAAGTACAGATACTCCGGTGTACATGTCAGCAGCGCTTGTAACCCAAATTGTTTCAAAGCATGTAGACGGTGTTACGATTATCGGAGTAACGGGTACTCGAGGTAAAAGCACATGCACCGAGCTCATTGCTCATATTTTACGAACAGCGGGGTACAGAGTGCATCTTGGAGGAAATGTGCGAGGGGTTGCAAACTTACCACTTCTTGAAGTGATTGAAGAGGGAGACTACCTCGTTCTTGAGCTTGATTCATGGCAATTACAAGGATTTGGCGACCTTAAGCTTAGTCCACAAATTGCAGTCTTCACAAGCTTCTTAGATGATCATATGAACTATTATCATAATGATAAAGAGCTTTATTTTGCTGACAAGGCACAGATATATCGTCACCAAGGGGAGTATGATGTACTTATTGCAAGCGCTCAAGCGCGTGATGAAATCAGTAAACGTGATCCAAAGAAAGATGTTCTCGTAGGAGAACGTAGAAAATTTGATACTCGACTTATTGGTGAGCATAATCAAGTGCTTGCATCTCTTGCGTATGAAGTAGCAGCTCAGTGTGCAGTAGAAGAAGTAGTTGTTTTATCTTCAATTGCATCATTTGCACCAGTTGAAGGACGACTTGAAGATTGTGGTATGTATAATAACGACACCGTTCGTGTTATTAATGACAATAATGCAACTACAGGAGATGCTGTTATTGCTGCGATTAAAGCGGTACAAGATGCGTACGGAAGAAAGCCAATTCTTATTTTAGGTGGTGCCGATAAAGGGTTACCGCTTACTTTACTTGAAGAAGAGGTACTTATCGGCGCAAAACATTATGTGCTTTTAGAAGGTACTGGTACGCAAAAGTTAACACTCTCTAAAGACAGTCTTTTTGAGACACTTGAAGAATGTGTGGAGCGTGCAATGTATCTAGGAGAAGAGGGGGATATTATTCTTTTTTCTCCAGGATTTGCTTCATTTTCAAAATACTTTAAAAATGAATACGAGAGAAATGATACGTTTAAAAAGAGTATTGAAAAGTACAAAGTGATGTAGTGCTTATGGAAAAGGGAAAAGAAAAAGCCCGACGTCTACGACGTCGGGCATGTGCGCATTTTATTCGGGCCTAGCACATCAAGACCCCCTAAAGTGTACGCTTTCGTTCTTGGGAGGGTGTTGTCCCAGGAGCTACTCACATATTCATTATATCATCTATGTAATTTTTGTCAAGTGTCTGTGGATAGCAAAAATATGCTATAATTATAAGACTTAATTTACACAACTATGGCTACAAACCAAGAAAAATCTTCTGCGAAAAAAGGGACATACGATGCAAGCTCGATTCAAGTACTTGAAGGGCTTGAGCCGGTACGAAAGCGACCGGGGATGTACATCGGTTCTACGGGGCCTGATGGACTTCACCACCTTATTTGGGAAATTTTCGATAACTCTCGTGACGAAGCGATGAACGGACATGCTGATCGTGTTGAAGTTGCTCTTCTTCCAGATGGCTATGTACGTGTAGTAGATAACGGTCGTGGTATCCCGACAGACATTCATCCAAAGACAAAGGTGTCAGCGCTTGAAACCATTATGTGTACACTTCACGCCGGAGGAAAGTTCGGTGGGGACGGGTATAACGTCTCAGGAGGTCTTCACGGAGTGGGAGCATCAGTTGTAAACGCGCTTTCTATTCACACAAAAGTAGAGGTACACCACGATGGAGGCCTTTTTATGCAGGAGTACAAGCAGGGTATTAAAAAAGCTCCTGTGAAGCAGATTGGAAAAAGTAAGTTTAGTGGAACTATTGTTTCTTTTAAGCCAGATGCAGAAATCTTTAAAGAAGGAACTGAGTTTACTTGGGAAAGAGTGGTTACTCATCTTCGTCAGCAGGCGTACCTTGTAAAAGGACTTCGTATTCATGTAATTGATGCGCGAAAATATGAAGGTAAGATGGAGCTTGATGGTGAAACCTATCTTACTGATTTAGGGTACGAGCAACCTAGTCAGTCTTTCTATTTTGAAGGAGGACTCAAGTCGCTTGTTAAGCACTATAATGAATTTGCAAAACCGATTCACAAAACTATTTTTTATGTTGAAAAACAAGAAGAGCTTGTTGGTGTAGAAATTGCACTTCAGTATATCGACGATCTTTCTACAAAGATTGCAGGGTACGCAAACAACATTCATACCCCAGAAGGAGGAACTCATGTAACAGGATTTAAAACTTCGCTTACTCGTCTTATTAACACTTATGCACGTAAAGCGGGTATCCTTAAAGAAAAAGATGAAAATCTTACAGGGGATGATGTGCTCGAAGGGCTCACGGTGGTTATCTCGGTAAAGCTCCGTGAAATTCAGTTTGAAGGACAAACAAAAGCAAAGCTTGGAAGTATGGAAGCGCAGGGGGCAGTAGCGACAGTGTTCTCTGACGCTTTTTCAATGTTCCTAGAAGAAAATCCAGATGATGCAAAAGAAATTGTAAATAAAGGACTTCTTGCACTTCGTGCTCGTAAAGCTGCGAAAGCTGCAAAAGATTCTGTGCTTCGTAAAGGTGCCCTTGAAGGATTTTCTCTTCCTGGAAAACTTGCTGACTGTCAGACAAATGACCCAACAGAATCTGAGCTCTTCATAGTGGAGGGAGACTCTGCGGGAGGTTCGGCTAAGATGGGGCGTGATCGTCGCACCCAAGCTATTTTACCTCTTCGAGGAAAGATTCTTAACGTTGAACGTGCTCGTCTCGATAAGATGCTTGGAAGTGAACAGGTGAAAAATCTCGTACTTGCAATGGGGGCCGCAATTGGAGATACTTTTGATCTTAGTAAAGTGCGTTACCATAAGCTTATTATTGCAACTGATGCGGACGTTGACGGTGCGCACATTAGAACACTTCTCCTTACTTTCTTTTTCCGCTACTATCGTCCTATTATTGAAGCGGGGTATGTATATATTGCACAACCTCCTTTGTATAAAATTACACACAACAAACAGGTTCGTTACGCTTACTCAGATCTAGAGCGTGACGCAATATACCAGGATCTTGGTTTTAAGAAAGAAGAAATTGAAAATGTAGATATTACCGAAACGCAAGAAGGTGAAAAAGGTGATGAGGAAAATGAGGAAACTGTTGTACAAAAGAAATCAAAACTTCCGCCAACACAGCGTTACAAAGGTCTTGGAGAAATGAACCCAGATGAACTTAAAGAGACTACTATGGATCCAAAGAACCGCACCCTTAAGGTTGTTTCTATTGATGAAGCAGAAGAAGCAGATAAGATTTTTGAAATGCTTATGGGAAGTGAAGTTGGTCCACGTAAGAGTTTTATTCAAACATACGCAAAGCATGCAAACTTGGATATTTAATCCGCACACCTAACACCTATCTACGGGTATACAAGAAAACCACATCTATACGATGTGGTTTTTGGTTGCTATAAAAACCATAGATACAGATAATAAAAGGTCTAGCTTTTATAAAGTAGTGTGGTAGTATGCAGGTGTTATAACCTGTTCTTTTTACAAGGAGATATCCATGAAACTTGGTGTTATTGGTGACGACGATGGTTCCCTTTGTTCTGCAATTGAACAAGCTCAACGTACAGGGCTTGTTGGAGAAGGGGTGACACTTGTTGGTGTCTCTACTTCGATGCTTGGATGTGGTGCAGGGATTCCGCTCCCTGAACCTGTTGATCCTGTTTGTTCGGGTTCTCCTTGGGTGCCTCTTCCGCAGGATACTCAAGAAAACGAATAAGGATGCACCCTTGAAAATTTCCAAGAAGGAGCTTATAATGAGTTCCTTCTTTTGCTTTTTGCGACGGTAATGTTCTTTCTGAAAAAAGTCTTCGATGTCTTAAATAGGGTCTTCGAAGCAATGTCCGAAATCCCGCCTGTGAGCCAGGCAAAATAAAAGGAGAGTTCTGGTGAGCCATGATAACAATACAGTCGATATGTCTCTGCTTCCGCCGCGTGCGGAACAGCCGCCTTTCGACCCTCGAAGTTCCGCTCGGGCATTTCAGACCATCGGAAGTCCTTCATCCCCGAGGTATATCGGTACCTCAAGCGCAAAGGCTTACGAAGAGATTCATTTGCGTCAGCAACAGCTGCGCCATGAGCAGTAAGCAAAAACGCACAATGACGATGTCATTGTGCGGTTTTTTTCTTTCTTACTATATTACTTCTTCTCTTTAATTTCTTCTTGCAAACGAGCGAGAAGCTCTTCTTCTGTGAGCTGGCCAATTTGTCCATGGTCACGAGATTCAAGAGTTACTTTTCCCGCTTCAACATCTTTATCCCCAATAACAAGCCAGTATGGAGTTTTCATTTCTTTGTGGTAACGCACCTTTTTACCAAGACCATCCTTACTGTCATCAAGTTCCACACGCATTCCAGAAGCTTTTAATTTTTGTACAAACGTTTGTGCGTACTCGTGATGTTTTTCATTTATCGGAAGCACTGCAATTTGAGTAGGGGAAAGCCATAGTGGGAAATTTCCTGCAACGTGTTCAATGTACACAGAGAGGAATCGCTCAAGTGATCCTGCGATTGCGCAGTGAATCATGACAGGCATCTCACGCTTACCTTCTTCGTTTACATATTCAAGTTCAAAGTTTGTTGGCTGTACAAAATCAAGCTGAATGGTCCCCACTTGATGACTTCTTCCGATCGCATCTTTAGCCATGAAGTCAATTTTTGGTCCATAAAATGCAGCCTCTCCTTCGCCATCTACCCACTTACCTGCTGCTCTTTCTTCAAGGAGGTCTTTAATTGCTCCTTCTGCTTTCTCCCAAAGCTCAATGTTTCCTTTGTATTTAGGATCGTCATTTCTGCGTGAAAAGCGTGGAGTAAGTTCATTAAATCCGAACGCTGAATAAAAGTCAGTAATAAGATCCCATACCGCACCCATCTCTTCCTTGAGTTGTGATTCACGGCAAAATACATGAGCATCATCTTGAGTAATAGAAAGCACACGAGAAAGTCCAGCGAGTTCACCTGATTGTTCGTCGCGATACACCATGGTGGTTTCACTAAAGCGAATTGGAAGCTCTTTATATGAACGAAGCTCACTTGAGTAAATTTGCGCATGGTGAGGGCAGTTCATCGGCTTCATACAGAAAGTATGACCATCACGGGTTTCGATCTTAAAAAGATCTTCAGCATATTTTTCCCAGTGACCACTTTTAATATAAAGATCCTTTTTGGTGATATGAGGAATTGCTACAGGTTGGTAGTTATATTTTGTGCGAAGATGCTGAACGTGAGTATCTATTTTTTGTCGCAGAATAGTGCCTCGAGGTGTCCAAAGAGGAAGCCCAGGACCAACGAGCTCTGAGAAAGTAAAAAGTTTTAACTGTTTTCCAAGTATTCTATGATCACGCTTCTTTGCTTCTTCAATCTGAGTAGTGTAAGCATCAAGCTCTTCTTTTGAAGAGAACGCAAGGCCGTAAATACGGGTGAGCATCGGTTTTTTTTCATCTCCTCGCCAATATGCCCCTGCAACTGAGGTAAGTTTAAATGAGTCCACTGGAATTTCTTTTGTATTTTCCACGTGAGGTCCTTCACAAAGATCAAAGAAATCCGTCCCTGTGTGGTAGAGAGTAATGCCTTCATTACTGTCTACGATTGAAGAGATTAGTTCAACTTTAAATGGATTATTTGAAAAGAGAGAAAGAGCTTTTTCTTGTGATACATTTTCTACCTTAAATTCATGGTGCTCTTTAAGGATGGTTCGCATGGTTTCTTCGAGAACAAGAAGATCTTCAGGTGTTACCTTTTTTGTACCAAAATCAACATCGTAGTAGAAGCCTGTATCAATGACAGGGCCAATTGTTGGAAGTGCCTCAGGGTAGTGTTTTTTAATTGCCATGAGGAGTACATGGGCAAGCGAGTGCCGATTTCTAAAAAGCTGTGTATTTTCTCTATTTTCCATATCTTTCTATAGTATCAGAAAACACTATATTTGTGTAAATCTTGAGATAAGTAGAAATATGCTCTTGTATTGACAAGGGGGGAGGGTTTTGTATTATTAACTATACCCAAGTCACTCAGAAGACAGTGACGATAGATGAGGGCTTGGATTAACTTAATTTGTAAATGACACCACTTTATATTCTTATTGGAATTGCTGTAGCGCTTGTGCTTGTTTTTATTGTGCTGTACAACGGACTTGTAACACTTTCACAGCGCGTTAAGGAGGCATGGTCAGACATTGAGGTGCAACTCAAGCGTCGCTATGACCTTATCCCTAACCTTGTAAATACTGTTAAGGGGTCTGCAAACTTTGAATCTGAGACACTTCAGAAAGTTGTTGAAGCTCGTTCAAAAGCAATGGGCGCAGGAACTACAAAAGAACATGCTGAAGCAGAAAATATGCTTTCAGGCACACTTAAGAGTCTTTTTGCTCTCTCAGAAAATTATCCTGATCTTAAAAGTAATCAGAACTACCTTCAGCTTCAGAATGAACTTGCTGATACTGAAAATAAGATTCAGGCTTCACGACGTTTCTACAACTCAAACGTTATGGCGTATAACACAAAGATTCAAACTATTCCTTCAAATATTGTTGCGAAGATGTTTTCTTTCACAGAAAAAGAATTCTTTGAACTTGATGAAGCTGAGCAGGCTGCTCGTAATCCTGTAGAAGTTAAGTTCTAAAAGAACTTCTTCCCATCATTACAGTATCTTATGGCTACACTTTATAGTAACCAGGCTGCAAATATTCGAAAGACATGGTTTATGATGACCGGATTTTTTATCCTCGTTATCATTATCGGGTTTACTCTTTCGTTTATTTATGGAAACCCAACACTTCTTTACGGAGCGGTTGTTCTTAGTATTCTTATGAATGTTGGAGCGTACTGGTTTTCTGACAAACTTGTGCTCTCAATGGCAAACGCTCGCCCACTCGAAAAGCGAGATGATTATCCAGAGCTTTGGAACACGCTTGAGAATCTATGTATTACAGCAGGGCTCCCAATGCCTAAGTTGTATGTTATTGATGACCCAGCGCCGAATGCTTTTGCAACAGGACGTAACAAAGATCATGCAGTGGTTGCTGTTACAACAGGACTTCTTCCTCTCTTGTCAAAATCAGAACTTGAAGGAGTGCTTGCTCACGAGCTTGCCCATATCGGTAACCGTGATATGTTACTTCAGACGGTAATTGTTGTTTTTGCGGGAATGATTTCTCTTATTGCAGATATGGCACTTCATGCTTCGATGTTTGGTGGACGAGATGAAGAGAAAAAGAATCCGCTTTTCCTTGCGCTCGGTATCCTGGCGATTGTGCTTGCACCTCTTGCTGCAATGATTATTAAGCTTGCTATTTCGCGAGAACGAGAATACTTAGCGGATGCAACTGGTGCCCTCATTACTCGTTACCCAGAAGGTCTTGCTTCTGCACTTGAAAAAATTAGCAACTTTCATCAGCCGATGAAGGTACAGAATCACGCAATTGCTCACCTTTTTATTTCTGACCCTTCAGGACTAAATGATCCATCAGAGGCGCGTCCACATGAAGAGGTGTCGTGGATTGCTAAACTCTTTATGACACACCCTCCTGTAAAAGATCGTGTTAGTAGATTATTAACTCAAAAATAACTTATGACTATTACCGCCCTTATTCTTGGAGCACTTGTTTCTTTTGTGGTGTACGTTGCTTACATTCTCATTATTTCATTTACGGTATGGATGATGATAGATGCTGCAAAGCAGGACAGGTTTTGGTGGTTGGTTCTCGTTATAGGGATCCCAATTATTGGACCAGTTGCGTACTTTATTACTGAAAAGAAACATGAATATGCAAAGATTCCTGCTCACCATGTTCATAAAAGTGAAACAGAACGTCAGCATGAAAACACTCATCATAAACACGAAGAGAATAAAGAGTCTATAATTCTTGCAGAAGGAGAAGCTAAGTAAATCAGTCTCATGGTATAATGAAAAAGAAACACACTCTGTGTTTCTTTTTCATTAAAAGGAGGATTCGCATAGTGGTCTAGTGCACTGCCTTGGAAAGGCAGCAACGGGGTAACCTGTTCGAGGGTTCAAATCCCTCATCCTCCGCATAATAAAAAACTACCCAAAACAATTATTGCAACTTTGCTTAAAGAAAGAATAAAGGAAATTAAAGGGGGTGTAGTTTTTATAAGGTGTATATTTACAATCATAATGAAACCACGGCTTGAAATAAACAAAAAAGTTTATCTATTAATAGCACCCAAGCATCTTTTCCTATAGACCTCTCAGCTTTAGAAACCTTTTTTGGAATCCCTCGTTTTGAGCATATTAAAAAAGAGCTTGATAAAAAGGGGGTTACTCTTGAAATCTACTAGTTTCTTAAAAAGATTGCTTAAATATCGGTTTGGATTTAGTATGTCAGTATATTGTTGCTCTTTTTATGGAGGTCGCCATGACTGCTCAGGATACTAAAAAATCTCGCTTTAGGACGCTTCGTGAAAAGTTAGGTCTTTCACTTTCTGATTTGAAAATTCTATTTCCAAATGTTGAACTGTTTCATCTTGAAAATTGGGACACATACGGCTCAGGTGAAAATGCTCTTGGGAGGCTCATTGAAAGAGTGTTGAGTTTTCCTACGTCCCAGATACAAAACCATCTTGGTCCAACACTTGTGATGATTTTAAATCGATACGCAGAAGCTCGTGTAAGACCGCCATTTGATGTATTTCTTGAGATATGTGAGATCATCAAAAAAGTAATACCAGATCAAAAATTGCAAGCAAGCTTTATTATTGCCTTCTCAGGGCTTCTCCTTGATGTGTATATGAAAGGAGAGGTTCAAAATGATCACAATGGCAACATGACTGGCATTGCATTTACAAAACTATAACTTAGCCAAAACCCAAGCATGCAAACGCAAGGGTTTTTTATAAAACCATCTTTACTTTCCAAATCTTTAACCGTACACTTTATGTATTATGTCAGCATTACTTAAAAAGTTCAGTTCATTATTTATAGTACTTATAGTTGTTATTGTGCTTGGTGCGTGGGCCGCGGGAAGCTACAACTCTCTTGTTCGTTCAAATGAGTCAGTTGATACACAGTGGGCGCAAGTTGAAACTCAATATCAGCGCCGCTTCGATCTTATTCCTAATCTCGTGGCATCTGTTCAAAGTTCTATGAAGCAGGAAACTGCTATCTTCACTGCTATCGCAAATGCTCGCCAAGGTTATGCTGGTGCTCGTAGTGCAGACGAGAAAGCGCAAGCAGCAGGGCAGATGGAAAGCGCGCTTGGTCGTCTTCTTATGATTACAGAAAACTATCCTGATCTTAAAAGTAATCAGAACGTACAGTCACTTATGTCTCAACTTGAAGGGACAGAAAATCGTGTCTCTGTTGAGCGTATGCGTTTTAATGATCTTGTAAAAGACTACAATATTCAAGTAAAATCTTTCCCAGGCAATCTCTTTGCAAAGATATTTGGTTTTGGAGAAAGGAAGATGTTTGAATCGGACCAGGGTGCAGCCAGTGCCCCTAAAGTGGAACTCTAAGTAGTAAAGACATGAAACAAAAGATGGTTGCGTACGTTCGGCATATATTTTTTGCTATATGCGCTATTTTCCTCACTGTTTCTTTTTCTCACGCATACGTTTCTCCTGGTAAAGCTTCTGGGTATGTGAATGACTTTGCAGGGGTTTTTACTGCGGAGCAGAAATCTTCACTTGAAAATGTTTTGTCTTTATTTAATGCAAGTTCAACAAACGAAATAAGTATCGTTACTATTAAAAGCCTAAGTGATGACTACATCGAAAACTATGCAGAAAAACTTTTTAAGGAATGGGGGATAGGTACTAAAAAGTATGACAACGGAGTGCTGCTTCTTATCGCGCTTGATGAGCGAGAAGTGCGTATTGAAGTTGGGTATGGCCTTGAAGGCACTCTTACTGATGTTGTAGCATCACAGATTATTAGGGACGACATGGCGCCGGCTTTTAAGCAGGGTGATTTTTATGGCGGAGTAACTCTTGCCACTGCTCGTATCATAGAAGTAACTCAAGGTGAGTATAAAAATATTGGTGACAAAATAGGTGTACAAAACTTTTTCTCACCACAAGATCTTTTAATTTTTGTTGCGATACTTTTCCAATTTTTTGCAGCTATTTTTTCTCGCAGTAAAAGCTGGTGGGTAGGAGGGGTTGTCGGAGCACTTCTGGGGGCTGGGTGTACGTATTTTCAGTTATTTGGATTAACGGTCTTAACAGGAGGTTTAATAACTATTCTTCTTACACTTATTGGGCTTGGGTTTGATTACGTTGTTTCCAAGCAGTACACAGAAGCTATTAGCCGGGGGTCATCTGTTCCATGGTGGATTGGAGGGAACCGAGGAGGAAGAGGTGGAGGTTCTTCGTTTGGAGGGTTTGGTGGTGGAAGATCAGGTGGTGGTGGGGCAAGTGGTGGGTGGTAACGGTGTAACCTTTTATTTTTCCTGTAGTAACTTTCTTAAGATGGGTTTTTTTTAGTATACTGTATAGTCTATGTCTTTATTTCTTACCTTGTTGTTATTACTTATAGGCCTTGTTGTACTTGTTGTTGGGGGAGAGCTTCTTGTTAGAGGTGCTTCTTCCGTTTCAAAACAATACGGTATATCTTCTCTTGTTATAGGTCTTACTATTGTTGCTTTTGGGACATCTGCCCCAGAGCTTGTTGTTAATCTTGTTTCAGCTTTCAGTGGGAATACTGACATCGCGCTTGGGAATATTGTTGGTTCAAATATAGTAAATATATTAGTTATCTTAGGTGTGTGCGCGCTAATAGTACCTCTTCGTGTTGCGTCTACTACAACGTGGAAAGAAATACCTTTTGCTCTTCTTGCAATGGTAATGGTCTTTGTTTTTACACAAGATATATTACTAAATGGAGCAGATGTAAACATTCTTACTCGAGGGGAAGGGTTTGCTCTTATGGGTTTTTTTGCAATTTTTATGTATTACATTGTTGAACTTGCAAAAAAAGATTCAACATCAGGTGAGAATGATGAAGATATTGCTGTTTATAAAAAACCTGTTGCATTAAGTTTTATTATTGCAGGACTTGGAATGCTCTTTTTTGGTGGAAAGCTTTTTGTTGAGCAGGCTGTTGTTTTAGCTGAACTTGCTGGTCTCTCTCAAATGCTTATAGGTCTTACTATTGTTGCAATTGGAACATCTCTTCCTGAGCTTGTCACTTCTATAATTGCTGCTAGAAAAGGTGAGACTGATTTAGCTGTTGGAAATATTGTCGGATCAAATATTTTTAATGTATTTTGGATTCTTAGTGTTACTTCGGTTGTCACCCCAGTAACTGTTTCTCAGGGTGCGATTGTGGATATTCTTCTTGGGTGCGCTGTCTCGCTTCTTCTTTTACTTAGTATGTTTTTTGGTAAAAAACATCAACTTGAAAGATGGAAAGGTCTTCTTTTTATTTTTATTTATGTAGCTTACGTTGTATATCTTGTTATTCGAGGCTAAATATATGAAAGACTTTAAGCAAAAAGTTGTGGATGTTGTGCGATGTATTCCGAAAGGTTCTGTAATGACCTATAAAGAAGTTGTTGTCTCTGCAGGGAATGAAAAAGCGTATCGCGCCGTCGGAACTATTTTGTCCAGCAACAAAGATCTGACCATACCTTGCCATAGAGTAATAAAAAGTGACGGTTCATTGGGTGCGTATAATGGTTTACGTGGAAAAAGTAAAGAGGCTATTCTTGAAACAGAGGGAGTTGGTCTACGTAAAGGTAAAGTAATTATGGAATCCTGGCAGTAGGGTATGTTATTATGGATTTATAACAATGTATAAAAATATCTTAATTAGTTGGTCGATTGAATTCGGGCCAATCATTTTATTTTTCACTGCACTTCATTTTTTAGGAAGTTCTGACAAGGGGTTTATTACTTCAACGGGAATTTTTACTATAGCAACAGTGGTTGCTTTGATGGCTTCATATCTCTACGAAAGAAGGATTGCATGGTTCCCTCTGATTGCAGGGGTGTCTGTCATTTTTTTTGGTTTTATGACGGTTTGCTTTAAGGAGCCACTCTTTTTTATGCTTAAAGATACTGTTTATAATGGAGGGTTTGCTCTCTTTCTTTTAGGTGGAGTGGTTTTTAGAAAAGCCTTCCTTAAGACACTTTTTATTGCTCTTTTTGATATGAGTGACAGGGGTTGGTATATTCTTTCATTACGTTGGGGTCTTTTCTTTTTATTTCTTACTGTCACTAATGAACTTACGTGGCGCATATGGGGACAAGATGTATGGGTAGAGTATAAGTTTTGGTCCACCATTCTTACGACGGTATTTGGCTTGTATCAAATTACTCTTGCAAAGAAATACAGAAATGAAAGTGCAAGCGCATGGGGTATGCGCGTGAGACCATACAAAGAAAAAACTAACGTCTTTGGCTTTTTAAAATCAAAACAAAGTAACATATGAAAAAGCTTCCTCTAGTAGTTGCAACCTTTATTCGTCTTATGGTGCTTTCTGCGTCTATTCATATCATTGTTTTGGTTATTTATTTTTTTTACAACAAAAGATACGGTTGCGCTTAATTTTTTCTCAATAGTAGGCCTTAATTTATTTTTTCCTAATATCGCAACCTCTCGTTTTGCAGATCTTTATTCGGTCATTACTATTATCGTACTCTACCTACTTCTTCTTGTGCTTTTTCATCACAGAGGAAAGAGAGGGTAAGATTTTACAGAATATAAAAAAGTGATAGAGTGATATGGTTCTTGGTTCTTGGTTCTTGGTTCTTGGAATAAGGAGAGTCAGATGTACGCAAGTGAAATGTCGCCAGACGCGACAGAAGAAGCTTCTCAGATCTTTTGGAGATGGAAGAAAGTTAAGTCCAACATCTCAAAAATTCGTATAGGTAATCTAACGATAGAAGAGTTTAAAAGAGTGAATTCATTTCTCGATACTCACTATCAAGAGTATGAATTTAATAATAAACTCTTGAGAGAGTCGGTAAACACTGAGTTGTTGTACATGGAAAAACTCATCAAAAAATCAAAATAAATATCAAAACCGCTTTTTAGTAGAAAAGGCGGTTTTTTGTTAGTATACATAGATTATGAAAATTGCTGTTCTCGACAATCTTCGTTCTGTATACAATGTTGGGTCTATTTTTCGCACTGCAAATGCTGTCGGTATAGAAAAAATTATTCTTTGTGGTACCACACCAACACCGTTTGATACAAAAGGGGTGCCGCGTAAAGATTTTGCAAAAGTAGCTCTTGGGGCAGAAACAACACTTTCTTGGGAGTATTATGAAAATACTATAGAAGCTCTTGAGAAACTACAAAAAGAAGAAGTCTACATCATTGCCTTTGAGCAAGATGAACGTTCTGTTGATTATAAAGAAATTACTATTACTGATAAAAAAGACATTGCCTTTATTGTTGGTCCTGAAGTAACAGGTATGAGTAAAGAGGTGCTTGATTGTGCTTCTGTTATTGCAGAAATTCCAATGCTCGGCACAAAAGAATCCCTTAATGTGACCATCGCTTTTGGTATAGGGGTGTATCACATGCTTAAGTTATAGATGTGATACAATCGTAGTTACTATGACTATAACCTTACCACTTACAGAGAAAGATTTTGCTTGGGTAAAAATGACAGGTGCACAAATGAAAAAAACTGCTGACCTCTATCTTCAGCATAAGAAAAAAACGTACACTGTAATTAAAAACATTCTCCCTGAAGAACGCACCTTCGAAAATACCGTATACGCACTTGAAACATGTGATGATATTTTTGATGACTTTTTCAGTAAAATGGGACTTCTCTCTGAAGTGTCTCCAAAAAAAGAAGTACGTGAACATGCTCACGGGGTAGCAACTATTCTTTCAGATAAGCTTGTCGATATAGAGTACGATAGAGATTTGTATATTGCTCTTGTTGAGTACTATGAAGGAAATTTTTTTGATGAAAAGAAAAAACTTCGTAAAGAAGATATAAAACTTGTTGAAGATACGCTTCGTGAGTATAAACGTATGGGCTTTGATCTTGCTACTGAAAAGCAAAAGAAGCTAAAACTACTTCTTAAAAAAGTTTCAAAGTTATCGATTGCTTTCCGTAAAAATATTAACGACTATCAGGATTATATTCTTTGTACACAAGAAGAGTTAAGCGGTCTTTCAGAGCGTTTTGTAGCATCTCTTCCAAAACATGCTGATGGTAGATATATTGTTTCTCTACAATACCCGCACATTTTTCCATTTATGGCTGAAGCAGAAAGTCGTACAAAGCGTAAAGAGCTTGCTTTGAAGAATTTGAAAAAAGGGGGAACTAAAAATCTTAAAGTGATTGAAGAGATTGTGAAGCTTCGTCATGAGATTGCAACGATTTTAGGATATAAACACCACGCTGATTTTCGTACCGAAAATCGTATGGCAAAAACAGCTCGACAAGTTAAGGAGTTTCAAAATAATCTCCTTAAGGAACTTGCTCCGCAAGCAAAAAAAGATGTACAGATGTTAAAGTCCCATGCAAAATCGCTTGGTATTACTACGCTTGAGCACTATGATGTTGGATATGTTGCAACATCACTTAAGAAAAAGTTATATGACTTAGATCCAGAAACCGTTCGTAGCTATTTCCCACTTGAGCATGTAAAGAAAGAATTGTTTACGCTAGCAGAGAATCTTTTTAGTATTAGTATTAAAGAAATTCAGTTACCTGTATGGCATAAAGATGTGCAGGTATACCAGATTAACGATAGAGACGAAGACGGTAAAGAAAGTGTGCTTATTGGGTACTTTGCAATGGATCTTTTTCCTCGCGAAGGAAAGTTTGGTCACGCGGCAATGTTTGATGTGGTGGTGCCTCATGAGCTTCACTATAAAAAAGAAGATTATAAAGCACCGTTTTCGGTTATGGTGTGTAACTTTGCAACACCAACAAAAAAAGTTCCTTCACTGTTACCTCTCTCTGATGTTGAAACTATATTCCATGAGTTTGGCCATCTTCTCCACATGACGCTCTCCAAGGCACGAATCGCTTCACAAGCTGGAGCAAATGTTGCGTGGGATTTTGTGGAGACTCCTTCGCAGATTATGGAAAACTGGGTATGGGAAAAAGCCACTCTTAAGAAGTTTGGAAAGCAGTATATAACGGGTGAGGCACTGCCTGATGAAATGATTGAAAGAATTATTAAAGGAAAACGTTTCCAAAGTGCGTACTTTTATGTTCGTCAACTTATTCAAGGAAAAATTGATCTTGAAATGCACACAGGAAAAGTGAAAGATGCAAAAAAAGCATACAGGGATATGAATAAAAAACACTTCTCCCTTGAGCTTCCGGAAAAAGAAACGCTTTTCCCTGCCGGATTTGGTCATCTTGTTGGATATGATGCTGGATACTACTCGTACCTTTGGGCGCTAGTGTACGCATGTGATGCATATCAGTCATTTAAGACAAAAGGTAATAAAGATCCGCTCACTAATACAGTTATTGGTAAAAAATGGCGCAAAGAAGTGCTTGAGAAAGGGTCTTCAGAAGAAGAAGAGGTACTTATTAAAAAATTCTTAGGACGTGTTCCAAATAGTAAAGCCTTTCTTAGGGAAGTTGTCGGGTAGACATAGTTTTCCTCTGATGTGTTAGTATCAAGGAAGTTCTTTCATGAAAGGAGGGGGTATGTCTACTGCGACGAAGTTTTTTGCTTTAAGCATGATGCTCAATATCGTCTTTCTTGTGCTTTTGATGGCAACAAGTGGGCGAATCCGTTCATTTTTTGGGAAACTTTTTGGACTCAATTTTCTTCTTGGTATTTTGTTTGCCGGACTCATGCAAAAAGGATTCTAAAATAGCTTGTAAAAAAAGAAGAGGATAGCACCTCTTCTTTTGTTTTTTGTTGTATAAAAAAAGAGCATATGGAATGCTCTTCTAGGTGTTGGTCTGAAACCGAGGAAGGAATAACGGTTTGACTAAGGCGGTAACCTTTTGTCTTACGCTTGGCGGTTTTTGGGGTTACCAACTGCCACCCTCCTGGTTCCAGATTTTTATTATAAAAAATAGGATTGTTTTGTGCAAGTTTTTACTGTGGTTGTCTTTGTCTTTCGTATTAGGTAGTATAAAAGTAGTTCTGCACTTTTATTTGAAAGGTTCGCATCATGAAAGCGCTTACCGTTGCTGAAACATCGTGGATTCTTGCGGAGCAAATTCAACGTCCTAGTATCTCTTTTTTGACATATGAACAGGGTGTTTGGCTAAAGAAAGAGGAAGACTTCCTTAAAAGGCGTGTGGCAGCAGGAGTAGGTATTGATACCTCTGTGATATTCCATCGCCTGGTTGCGTTCCTTCGTCTTATGAATCAGGGTGTGCCAAACAAAATTGCATACAAAACAGTTTTTGGTCCGGATATTCACGATGAGCATAATCATGAAGACCTCACACTTGATTATGACGATGGTTTTGAGGGAGTTACTTTTTTTGCGGTTATGCCAAGAGCTCTTCAGGTGCTTAACCCCCTTCAAGAGCGTGTGCGTCGCAAGGAGGACTTGATTATTCCTTCTGATTGGCTTAACTGGACATGGGAAAGGAAAGGGCTCTCAAGGGTGAGCATTCAGACAGCGGATACACTCCCATCTTGGGTTGATCTTGTTAAAGTGTATGGAGGGGTTGCAAAAATCGTTGCTGTCATTGCTGCTTCTGGTGGAGATGAAATAAGAGAAGAAAAAACTCCAACGCTTGGAATTGACCTCCTTTCGCCTGAAATGCTTTTCCAAATTAAGAGACCTTCTGGTAGGAAAGGTGTGGATTTTTTCAGGCTTGGAGATCTGCTCGTCGATACACAG